>Ga0066639_10003071_pt1 | contig 14502 bp, 13 predicted proteins | sample CryGeyCG2114_010_2_FD_59504 | JGI IMG/M metagenome (GOLD analysis project Ga0066639, IMG submission 59504) | Groundwater microbial communities from aquifer - Crystal Geyser CG10_big_fil_rev_8/21/14_0.10 | ecosystem: Environmental > Aquatic > Deep subsurface > Groundwater | place: USA: Utah...
AGGCAAACGAATCATCCATTAAGAAATATGGCAACGAACTTGGCGCATCTCTCTTAAAAAGCACACCGCCAAACTTGGAAAATGAATTGGAAATCTTGGGAAAAGCGGTAGAAAACGATAAGAAAGAAGATATTGGCAAATTAAATCCGATTATAGAGGGTTACGACTCTTTGGCGAAAGATTTAAAAAATACGCTTGTCCCGGAAGGGGCCGAATCTGCTCATTTGGCTTTTCTTAATGCCGTCCTTCAGATTAAGACTGATATTCAAAACATGGCGGTGGTTTTTGACGACCCGCTAAAGACATTTATAAGCATCCGCCGATACGGAAACGATGTCTCGACCTTGGCTGATTCTCACCAGAGTCTCTTGGCATATTTTTTGAAAAATAAGGTTACTTTTCAACAGTGGGAGGATGGCTACAGTTTTGTGAATGCTTTATAATAAGAGAGAAGAAGAAAGCTCTGGGACAGAGCGATTTTCCCGCTTGATATAATGTTTTTATCTACGCGGCCACAAATTCTTAAAAAACTAATCTCCATTTTGCTGGCAGTCCTTTTAGTCTTGCCGGCAGGACTTTTTATTGCCCCTAAAAACGCCCACGCCCAACTTATCGGAGTCCCGGTCAATGAAACGGGTCTCAATTTAATCCAAAACACCAATACATCGGTCCAAACTAGCGCCAATAGCACCAAAGAATACGCTCTTGACCAAATCGGCTGGATTGTTTCCAAGGTCTTAATCAGCCAAATGACCAGAAGCATTGTCAACTGGATTAATTCCGGTTTTAACGGCAACCCTTCTTTTGTTGACGACCCGGGGAATTTCTTTCTGGGAGTCGGCGACCGAGTAGCCGGAGAGTTTATTGAGGGTTCATCACTGGCATTTCTCTGTTCCCCGTTCCGACTAGATATAAAAATTGCTCTGGCCGTTAACTATTCCTCTCGCTTTGAAGATAAAATAAATTGTACTTTGACTGACGTCATCAATAATGTTCAAGGATTTCTTGACGGCGACTTTGCTCAAGGAGGTTGGGACGGATTGTTTGCCGTTACCCAGCGACCAACCAATAATCCTTATGGCGCTTACTTGGAAGCTAATGCCGGAATGTCAGCAAGTATCAGCGGAGCTAAAAGCTTAAACCTGCTTGACTTGGAATTAGGAAAGGGTTTCTTGTCCTTAAAAGACGAAAACGGAAAAATCATAACCCCCGGTTCTGTAATAAACGACCAACTGAGCCAAGTTTTGGGAAGCGGTTTCCGCCAGCTTGAACTGGCCGATGAGCTTGACGAGATTGTCGGAGCTTTGGCCGGCCAGCTGGTAAGCCAGGTTCTTGGCGGAGGCGGTTTGCGAGGCCTTAGCTCGGGAAGTTACTTGAATAATTTAAACACCGAAAGTAGCGCTCTCCTTACAGAGGCCAGAAATAAGAAACCACCGACCACTATAACCGACTTGGGAGGAAGCGAAGCTGACGAGACTGGCGACTTTAATTTTGGTCCGCAAGCCAGAGACTTCGCGGAACAATCCAATCAGTGGAGAGGTTACTCGGCAAATAATGCCGTTGATGGAAATACCGGAAGCGCCATTGCAAGCGGTTGCGACGCCTGCTCCGCCGCCGTAACATCTTTTGTGGCCGGAGGAGGGGGTCAAGACACCCGGCCGTGGTGGCAAGTTGATTTACGAGGCAAAAAAGCAATTTCCAGCTTGCGAATATATACCATCACTGTGTTCGGTAGTTATGTAATTAGCCCGACTTCCGCTCTCGGGGATTTCAGAGTTTTTATTTCTGACACTCCATTCCCGGACAATTTTGACCCGACTAACCCGCCAGCCGGAATCTGGTCTAGCGGAGATATTACCGCCACTGAATCAATCACACCTGTAGATATAAACAAGTCCGGCAGGTACGTTAGAGTCCAAAGAATGGAAACAGCGCGGAATAATCATCTAATTCTGGCCGAGGTTCAAATTTTCCGAAACAATAAACCGATTATTACCATCCTCGGAGGGAACCCGCAGGAGGTTACCGTGGGACATGCCTATGTTGAGCTTGGAGCAACCGCCTTTGACCAATCGGATGAAGGGCGAATTGGTCCGGGTGGCGGAAACTTGTCCACCCGCGTTGACCTCTCCGGACTTGATGTTTCTAAAATCGGCTCCTATAAAGTTATCTACTCGGCGACTGATTCCGGAGGAGCTCTGGCCGAGAAAACCAGAGTGGTAAATGTTATTGCCAATGAGAGGCCGACTATTTCAATAGAGACAAATCCGGTAAATGTGATAGAAGGAACGGCCTTTGACCCATTGAACGGAGTGACTGCGACCGACAAAGAAGACGGGGTGATTGATTCTTCCAATATTGTGGTCGGAGGAGACGGTGTGGACACCGCTACAGTCAGAACATATTTAATCACTTATGACATTACCGACTCCGACGGAGCAAGCGCTTTCCAGAAAACCCGAGTTATTAATGTCATTGCCAACACACCGTGAAAAAATTTACTGTTCTAATTTTAATACTGGTAATTTTTGTCGGGGTCGTCGGACCCGTTGGAGTTCATATTGCAAATGCGTTTGGTCACGAGGAAGTATCTGACATAAATCTGGTAACAAGCTTACTTTTACTTTATGACCCACTGGGTGCTTTGGCAAAAGTTTGGCAAGTGGCAGGGGCCGTTTTTGACTTCGTAATCGCCTCCATTGGTGTTCTCATGCTCCTGCTTTACGGCTGGATACTTTGGGCTTCAGGAATACTTTTAACTCTTGTCTTTGAGCATACGGTTGTCAACATGAGCGATTATATTGCTAGTAGTGGCGTCACCGCCGGATGGAAGGCCTTTCGCGACTTGGCCAATATGTTCTTCATTTTTATCCTGCTCTACATTTCTATCGGCACTATTTTGCAACTCGGCGGAGTGGATACTAAAAAGCTCCTGCGCAATGTCATTATCGTCGCTTTGCTAATTAACTTCAGTTTGTTTTTTACAAAATTAATCATTGACGCCTCAAACATAGTTACCATTTTCTTTTATAATCACATCACAAGCGCCGCTGGAGGCAATCTGGGTTTTGCCGGGCCATTTATGCAACGCTTCGGCATAACATCATTATTCAGTGTTAAAGATTCCTATAGTATCTTAACGGCCGGTGGAGGTGGTTTTGCTCAGATTTTTCTAATCGGGTCCGGTGGTTCAATATTTCTAGCCACTGCTGCAGTGGTCTTTTTTGCGGTTTCAATTATATTTATCATCCGATTCGTGATGTTTGTTTTTCTCTTGGTAACTTCTCCATTGGCTTTTGCCGCCATGGCGCTACCTAGAGACAGTTATTCAGGGAGGTGGTGGGGCAGGCTATTCAAGGAAGCAATATTCGCGCCGGTTTTTATGGCTCTTATTTGGGTTGTTCTGCAGATTCTGGATAACATTTTAGTAGACCAGCAAGGAATAACTTGGGCGACAATGTTTGCCGGAGCTGGAAACGGCAAGGCGGCCCCGAGCGCTGTCGCCCTGATACTTAATTTTGTAATTATAATTACCCTTTTAATCGCCGCCCTGATTATTTCCAGAACTGTCGGAGCGTCCGGCTCAAAGACCGCCATCGGCCTAGGACGTTGGGCCGGAGGAAAACTCGGCAGAGGAGCGATTCGCGGATACGGAGTCGGTCAATTGCCGACTCTTGCAAGTAATATTCTCGGTACAAAAGGGAGAGGTATAAAAGGGAGAGTCGGCAGAGGACTTTCCAGTATCGGCAAATACACCAAATATGCCGATTTGGCCGAGCTTGATGAACGCTTGCGACAAACAAAGTTGGGTAATTTACCCGTTGGCATAGGAAGCGGGGTATTAGATGTAACAACCGGAGCCCTTGTCGGAACAAAATTTGGCGGTGCATCAGTGAGAGAAGCCAAATTGGCCGGAGAAAAAGCGGCAGAAGCAAGGGACACTATTTCAAAGAGGAAAGCGTTTATGGCTGCGGTTAAAAAAGCCAGACAAGAAGCGGCGACAGCGGAAGGAGTCTCCGAGGATACAGAAAGAGAGGAGCAGCGACAATTAGGGCGGCTTTCTCCTAAAGAATTCTTAGATTATATGTCCGAGAACATGCTCTATGATCCAAATATCATGAGGTTTGCCACTCATAGCCAATTCGCGGCCGTAATGAAGAGTAACAAATACACCGACGATAAGAAGAGCGCGATGTTTGACGCCCATTATAAATATCAGCGCGATATTTTGGAAGACTACATAGAAAAAAGAGAGGCTTGGGAAAAAGGAGTAGTAGACGGAAGTATTGACCCTAACGACATAGAGGCCCAAAAAAGGGCCGGCGCTACAATCAGTTCAAAACACAGAGATTGGTGGAGAGCCAAAACACAGGAAGAGCTATCTTTAATAAAAGAAAATTATCCGGAGTTTTTCAAAAACGACAAAACTGTAGGACTATTAACAACAAAACAAATCCAAGGGCTAAGAGAAAATGTGGACTTCGGTTCCGAAGAGGTTGGCGACATCAGAATGTTAAAATACCAAGAAACCGGAGACGCCGGCGACGCTTTGCTCGGTATTGATTTTTCAAGTGACGAATGGAAGAGAAAAACTCACAACGAAAGAGAGGATGTTCGTAAGGCGCGACGGAAAAATGGATTGGCAATAGAAAAGATTACGGACTCTGTAAAAGAAACTCTAAAACAACAAAACCAAACGGAGGAAGCGATAGACCGGGCACTTGAAAATGTTAAAAGGATTCATAAAATTGGAGAGAAATTAATGCCGTTGGCGCTTGGAGGAAAAAGTGTAGAAGAAATTGTCGCAATGCGCCACCGAATGTGGAAAAGGGGAGAGGTGGTTGATTACTTTGACAATACAATAGCAAATGGATTCCGAGGGAAAAAAGACACCGGGGAAATTAACGAAGATATCGGACTTCATCTGGTCAAACAAATTGAGGCAGAAAGATTAACTAAGCCCAACCAAGCAATGATAAGGTGGATATTAAAGACCAAAGAGGGCCAGACCTTCTTGACCAACTTGGATTCAGAACAAGGCAAAATTGGCGGCAAAACTCCGCGAGAATGGTTTAATGAGGCGGCAATAAAATACGATCTAAACTAAGAAAGGGCCGGTTCAGAAAGTAATGCAGGAAAAACAACAAATCCTCCTAAGGAAGGGACAGAGGCATATGAATTAAATCAATGAAAAATATATGAATTACTTTGAATCAGGAGAAAAATTAAATGAAGTAATAAATTCCCTCGCCATCAAAGAGGGTTCTGCCCCGGATTATTTTGAAGTTACTGACGTAATCAATGGCAGCGCTTCTCCATATGAATTAACTTTAGCTGAAATTGGCAAACTCTATGAAGAAACAAGGAAAGTTTTGAGTGGTGAGACCAAGCGCGAGGACTTTGCGACAAGTGTAAAAGAAGCTCTTGACGAAGATTATAAGGAACATGCCGAGGACATTGCCGGTGCCATTGATGAAGGGATTTTTGACAAGATGAAAAGGGGGGTGGGGGGGGGAGAGCGCCAACCGGAAACTTCAAGAAATGTTGAGCTTAATCAAAACATCAGAAAGCCGGAGGCGCCAGAGAAAGAACCCGCGCCGGAGATCGCGCCGCCGAAAAATATTGAAATTGAGCAATACCATTCGCCAGAAACAGAACCGCAAAAAACAGACGAGGCTGAATTGAACAGAGATGAAGTCCTTCGAGGCATTGAGAGCCCGCTGGGGAGAGACGACAACGCACCGGCACCGGAGAATCTGCCAACCGGAACCGCTCTTGACCAAAAATTGTCTTCAAATTCTCGGCCGGTAGCAAGCCCGCCAACCTCGCCGGTGCCTGATTACCAAGGCGACGACCCTTACCGAGAGCCGCCGGAATAGATTTTGATTTTATATTATGCGTTTCCAAGTCCCACAATTTATTGAAATAGAGGATAAAATTTTCGGTCCTTTAACGTTCAAGCAGTTTGTCTACCTTGCCGGCGGCGGTGGGATTTGCGTTGCCATTTTCTATTTGTTGCCTCGCTTCATTGCAATCATTCTTATTATGCCGGTGGCCGTCCTGGCTCTCGCCCTGACATTTTATAAAGTTAACAACAAACCATTTGTAAATATGCTGGAAGCGGTCTTCGGCTATGTCTTTAACAGCAAATTATACATCTGGAAGAAAGAACAAAAAGAGCCCCGGGCGAAAAAAAAGAAAGAGGCGTCGGAACCATTGGTTTTGCCACAGCTTTCGGCAAGCAAACTTAAAGAGTTAACTTGGACCCTTGGAGTTTCTGAAAGCCAAAACCCGCTAACCCCTCCGCGATAAAATAGGCCGAAGAAACAATAATGAGCCAACAAAAAATAATTTTAAAAAATGATTAAATCACGCGCGACCCAAGAATTTGTGCCAATTAAAGAAGTCCGAGACGGGATTCTCGTTCTTAAAGATGGGTCTTTGAGAGGAATTCTTTTGGCGTCATCTCTTAACTTTGCCCTGAAATCGGATGACGAGCGTCAGTCAATACTTCTTCAGTTCCAAAACTTTCTCAATTCTCTTGATTTTTCTGTTCAGATTTTCATTCAATCCAGAAAACTGGACATCCGACCTTACATCGCGCTCCTTGAGGAACAGCAGAAAAATCAAATGAACGATTTGATGAAAATCCAAATCCAAGAGTACATCGGCTTCATAAAGAATTTCACCGAAAACACCAACATTATGAGTAAAAATTTTTTTCTCGTTGTCCCCTACGCAGCAGCTCTTTTGGGAGACCGCAAAGACTTGGCTAATAAAATCCTGCTTCGGAAAAATTCACTGGAGAAAAAGCTTGAAAGAGCCCAAGAGTCTTTTGAAGAGAACAAAACCCAGCTTAGACAGCGTTTGGCGGTTGTCGAGCAGGGGATGATCCGTTCCGGCATCCGAACCGTTCAATTGGGGAACGATGAAATAATTGAGCTGTTTTACAAAATGTTCAATCCGGGGGAAACGGAAAAGCCGATAAAGTTGGGACGAACCTAAAAACGAAGAAAAAAATATGTCCATACTTAGCAAATTATTAGGAAGAAAAAAGAAAGAGGACTCCGATTTGGGGCTTTCAATCCTGCCTCAACAAATCTATGAGGCCGGCGCTTTGGAATTGAAAGACATTATCGCTCCAAGCGCTCTTAAAGTAAGCCCTAGAGAAATAAACCTCGGCGAAAAAATTGTCCGAAGTTTCTTTGTTATTTCTTACCCCCGATATTTGGCCGAGGGGTGGTTTTCGCCGATTATCAATCTTGACCAGATTTTTGACATCTCAATTTTCATTCACCCGATTGAAACTTCAAAAATCTTGCGGCAATTCCAGAAAAAAGTAGCCGAAGTCCAAAGCCAAATTCATATGCGCGAGGAAAAGGGTTTGGTTAGAGACCCGATGCTTGATACCGCTTATCGCGACCTGGAAAGTTTGCGAGACAGCCTCCAACAAGCTCAGGAGCGACTTTTTGATGTCGGCCTTTATATCTCTATTTATGGCGATAGCAAAGAAGAGATTGATAAAATGGAATCTGAAATCAAATCACTTCTTGAATCGCGCTTGGTTTATGTAAAACCGGCTCTGTTCCAACAGGAACAAGGTTTCAAAAGCATTATGCCGATGGGGACCGACCTTTTGGGTGTCCATTCAAAGTTAAATTCTTCTCCGCTCTCGAGCCTCTTCCCGTTTACTTCTTTTGACCTAACCAGTGACCGCGGGATTCTTTATGGAATAAATCGCCACAACGCAAGTTTGATTCTTTTTGATAGATTCTCATTGGAAAACTACAATTCTGTTACTTTGGCAAAATCCGGCTCCGGAAAATCTTATGCCACAAAGCTGGAAATTTTGCGGTCGTTGATGTTTGAAACCGATGTCATTGTCATTGACCCCGAAAGAGAGTACGAATATATGGCCGAAGCAACCGGTGGCCGGTACTTTAAAATTTCTCTGACCTCGGAGCACCACATAAATCCGTTTGACCTTCCGCCGCCGAGGGAAGACGAGTCTCCAGCAAGCGTTTTACGCTCAACTATAATCAATTTGGTCGGGCTTTTTAGAATTATGCTCGGCGGCTTGACTCCGGAAGAAGACGCCATTATTGACCGAGCCATCAGTGAAACTTACGCCCTGAAAGACATAACGGCCGATACTGATTTTTCAAATGTTGAGCCGCCATTAATGTCTGATTTTGAATTGGTTCTCTCGGGGATGGAGGGCGGGGAATCGTTGGCCCAGCGCCTGACCAAATACACTCAAGGCACTTGGGCCGGTTTTATCAATCGGCCAACCAATATTGATATTAATAAAAAATTTGTCGTCTTTTCCCTGCGCGATATGGAAGACGAACTGAAGCCGGTGGCCATGTATATAGTTACCCACTACATCTGGAACGCCATTAGAAAAGAAATCAAAAAGCGGCTTTTGGTTATAGACGAGGCTTGGTGGATGATGAAGTCCGAAGACACGGCGTCATTCCTTCTTAGTCTTGCCAAAAGGGGACGCAAATATTATCTCGGTCTCTCCACCATCAGCCAAGACGTTGATGACTTTCTTAAATCTTCCTATGGCTTGCCGATTATCACCAACTCTTCAATCCAACTGCTTCTCAAGCAATCGCCGTCTTCAATAGATAAAATCCAGCAAACTTTCAATTTAACCGAGGAAGAAAAATACTTGCTTCTGGAGTCTGACGTCGGCGAGGGAATATTTTTTGCCGGCCTGAAGCACGTGGCTATTAAAATTATTGCCTCTTACACAGAAGACCAGATTATCACTTCCGACCCGTCGCAAATCTTGTCTATCAAAGCGGCGCGGGAGGATTTGGAAAAAACCGGACAGGTTAATCCATAAATTTTATGGAAGAGAAACACAAAAAAAGAATCGGTAATTTGACTTTCGGCCTTATGGTCGCCCTGGCAATTATCCTTGACATTATAAGTATCATTCCGGGGGCAAACATAATTGTTGATATTGTTGCAGCTCTGGTTTTTGGTTTGTGGTTTATGTTAAGGGGTGTTGGGTTTGTTAATCCGCGACGTTTTAGTGTCGGAATTATCGCCATCATTATTGAGCTTGTGCCATTTTTGAGCATCCTGCCGGGGATTACTGCAGGAGTAGTCATAACCATATTATCGGTACGGACAGAAGACCGGCTTGGTATTCATATCCCAAGCCCGACCGGAAAGAAGTTGGTTAGAGCTGGAGCGCAGGTAGCGGTTTAAAAACAAGTTTGAGAAAAATGCTAAAATTAAAAGACTGAAATGAAAAACCTAATCAGATTATCCATATATTCTTTGCTGATAGCTTTGCTTGTCTCTGGCGGAGCCGTCTTTGCCCAGTCGCTTGGGGTAGAAGATATTTTAGACGCCATTACAATCACTCAAAGCCCGAAAAGTCCAACTCCGGGAGACAGTGTCAGTATCCATATTGAAAGCTACGCCACCGACCTCAATACCGCTCTAATATCCTGGTACCGAGACGGCACGCTGGAATCGGAAGGCACCGGCCGCAAGGACTTTTCACTGATTGCCGGCAGAGGCGGCGAGCAGACCGAAGTTTCAATTTCCATAAAAACAAGTGATGGCAATTTTATTAGTAAACAAATTTCCATTACTCCTTCGTCAGTTGACCTCGTGTGGCAAGCCGACGTCTACACCCCGCCATTTTACCCTGGCAAAGCTCTCTACTCGCATCAAAGCGATGTCCGGGTAATAGCCCTGCCTCATCTTGCGGCTTCCAACGGAATTGAGCTTGGCTCGTCAAAATTGCTTTACACTTGGACCAAAGACGGCAATGTTGAGGGAAGTAAATCCGGCTACGGCAGAAACAGTTTTTCTTTCACCGGCTCGGTAATTTCTCGCCCGGTAGCCATAGCGGTAAAAGTTTCTTCTCTTGATGGAGAAACCACGGCTGTCGGCCAAACCACCATCAGCCCGAGGTCACCGGAAATTGTTTTCTATTTGGAAAAGCCATTGTTGGGAGTTGATTTTAACAATGCGCTCTCAAAAAACTTCGGACTCTCAAATATCGAAGATACTTTTATCGCTATTCCTTTTTTCTTCAGTACCCCGCGAAGAAATTATGCTCTGGCTTACGAGTGGTTTATTGACGGCATTCGGAGCGGACAATTAGACACAACTTCGGTTACACTCCAGAAGCCGGCCGAGGATGTGGCCGGCCGTTCAACCTTGTCGGTTTCAATTGAAAATCCTTCTCGGCTTTTGCAATTCGCCCGAAAGTCACTTTTGGTTTCTTCGAGGCCGGATAATCAAGAAATTTCTCAATGAAAAAGAAACTTCCTAAAAAAATAATGATTTTATTGGCAAGTGCCTCATTTATTTTTATTCTTGGCGCGCCATTCTCGTCTGTCCGAGCCGAAGAAAAAATTTATGAACCGCTTGCTCCATTCCCCGGAGTGTCCTCAAGCGGGACGACTTTTCAAGAATACATACCGGCAGTTTTTAATATCCTGATTGCCGTAGCCGGAGTTCTGGCCGTTATTATGATTACCATAGGCGGAATCCAATATATGTCCACCGACTCGGTGTACAATAAAGATTCGGGACGAAAGACTATAAATGCGGCAATCGGAGGACTTTTACTGGCGCTCATATCGTGGTTTATTTTAAATACCATTAATCCGTCTCTTCTCAACACTGACCTGACGATTGATGATGCGCCGGCCGGGACAGGCGGCGGGGGCGGGGGCGGGGGCGGGGAAGGAAGTGATAATACTAATACAATTTGGCGTCTTGTCAGAAAAGGAAGCGGTGGTTTGGATATTTTGCGTTATTTTTCCGAAAATGAGTGCCGAAGCGCAGAAAGTCAATTTAGTGGCGACTATAATTTGCCAGACTATAGAATCATCACTCCTTGTACTCAAACAATAGGCGGGCTCCTCTGGTATTTTGAATATGTGAGTAAAGAAAATTATAACAACTTGGGCAGTAGAACAGGCAGTCATAGTGAGTCTTTCGGCCCAGACGACGGTTTTGAAGCGGCTTGTCGGGCTCGAGAGACCGTAGTGCGGCAGATTACAGTCGGTAAAGATTATGACATCCTGTCTTCTTGCCAAATAATAGAATGACTATGACAAAAAAAATTCTTACTTCAATCTTCATCGTTCTGCTCTTGGCTGTCCTAGGTCTTGGAATCTATTTCTTTTTCTCTCGACAGAACAGTAGCGGTCAGGACTTTGGCCAAACAGTTCGCAATTTCTTTCCTTTTGGCAGGAATAGCGACAAAACGTTGAATGACGTTGGAAGTGGGGCAATCTCCACTACCACTCCCGAGAATCCGATTGATATGGTTGAGATTATCCCTCGTCTGCGAGAAGTTTCCTCCGAGCCGACAGCCGGCGCGACGGCAATTGACACTCCTGGTAAGACAACAATCCGTTTCGTGGAGCGCGCAACCGGCCATGTTTTTGAAACCAGCACCGACAGTTTATCTCTGATAAGGATTTCAAACACCACCATACCTAAAATTTATAGCGCAGTCTGGGCCGAGGGAGGCAATGCTTTCATAGCCCAATACCTTAAAGACGACGGCGAAACAATTGAAACAATCCACGCTCGAATCGAGCCGGCTTCGCAAGCAAACTTAAATGAGGAAAATGTTTTAGAAAATCTGGAGATAACATTTCTTACTCCGGGTATTAAATCTTTTGCCGTCTCACCGAAGCAAAATCAAATTTTTTTCCTCAGTAGCAACCCAAACGGCGCAAGTGGAATTTTGGCCAAAAGCAATGGCGACGGAAAATCAGAGATTTTCTCCTCGACTTTTGGAGAATGGTCTGCCTCCTGGCCGAGCACAAAAATTATTGCTCTTACCAGCAAACCTTCCGCCGATGTTCCCGGCTATCTTTATTTCCTTGACCCAAAAACCGAGTCGTTTCAAAAAATTATGGGGGGTCAGAGAGGTTTAACCGCTCTGGTAAGCCCGGACGGTGGCTCAGTTCTTTTTTACGAAAACACAAATGTCTTCAGTCTACTTAGTATTTTAGAGCGAGAGACTTCAAAAAGAATTCCTCTTTCCTTGTTAACCTTGCCTGAAAAATGTGTTTGGAGCGCTCTCGCGCCTCTTCTTTATTGCGCCGTGCCTAAAGCTATAGAACAAGGTGCTTATCCGGACGACTGGTATAAGGGCCTGATTTCTTTTTCTGATGATATTTGGAGAATTAACATTGAAACCGGCCAACAAGACATCGTTGCTTCCTTGAAAGACCTCTCCGGCAAAGATATCGACGCCACCAATTTGATTTTGAACGAGCGCGAGACTTACCTTTTGTTTCTAAATAAAAAAGACTCCAGTCTTTGGAGTTTGGGTCTTCGCGAAGAGGCGACGCCAGAGATATTTTAATACGGCTCCTCTTCTTTTTCTCTCTCAACGTATTTGATGACAACCCGCCGGCTGTCTCCAAAACCGAGCGAGTGAGTTTCAATATCCTTCGCGTCAGTAAATAAAGAGTGAACTATCATCCGCTCGTAAGGCGACATCGGCTCAAGCTCCATGGTTGTCTTGAACGAGCGGACCCGCTCGGCAATAACCAACGCTTTTGATTTAATACCGTCAAGGATTTTTTCGTGGTAATTGTTTACATCAATAGAGAACTGCGATTTCGTCTGGTTCTTTTTTTCAGCCATTCTTTTTAGAACATGAGAAAGAGCCGAGAAGTGCTCGCCATGGGAGCCGATTAAAAGACCGGATTCTTTAGTCCGAATTATAAATTTTGTCCTGTCCTCTTCTTCACTAACTTCAATTTCATCAAAGGCCACATCCATTTTGTTAAGCAATTCAGATATTATTGTTTTTATTGTTTCTTTTTGCTCATTCATATTTTTGACTTTGATTAGAGTTGGGGAGAGGAGACAATCTTTGTCTCCTCCGGGACAATTTCCTTGCCTTTACCGAGCCGCTTTCGCATATAAAGCTCTTGGCCAATCATAAAGAGATTGCTGGTAATCCAGTAAAGAGCTATAACTCCGGAAATGTTATAAGCGATAAAGAAGACGATAATCGGGAAGAAATATCGCATCTGGAAACTCATACTGCGCGCCAAGTCTTCCTGGAAACTGGCCTGTTCGCTCCGCTTTTTTGGCGGTGGTATAGAAAAGCGAATTTGAAAGAAGCTCGAGATGGCCGCCAGCCCCGCCAAGATATAACTTTTAGCCGAAATATCAATGAGCCCCAAAAACATCATGTTGGCTTCTTGGGGAACCGGAACAAAAGAGTAGAGAAGATTTTGGTCAATAATTGGCAGGCCGGATCGGAGGAAAATGTGGTAAAGAGCGAAAATTATCGGCAATTGAATCAAGATTAAAAAGAAGCTGGAAAATGGATTGATACCGTTTTTTTTGTAAAGAGCGAGAGTTTGCCGAGCCTGCTCTTGTTTGTCTTTTTCATACTTTTTCTTTATCCGGTCAAGCTCCGGCTGGACTCGTTTCATCTGCATTTGTGTTACCACCGACTTTTTAGAAAGAGGGAAGAGGATAAGTTTTACAATGAAAGTAAACAAAATAACAATGAGGCCGGCATCGGCTACAGGGATTATAAACATTAAAAAAATCAGGCCGTTATAGAGCGGCTGGTAAAACAATGCTTTAAAGAACCCCGTAAGCATTGTGCAATTGTAGTTTATTTTGAGAAAACTTTCAATCCGGTTATTTCTCCAGAATATTGGCTTTTTCGATAAGTGCCGTTATCTCGTCCTCTAATTCAGAAAATGACAGTTTTTGTATTCCGGCTTTGGCGATAAACAAGGCTTCAAATGACGGTTTAAAGTTAGTTAATTGTTTTTTAATGATATTGTAAACTCGGCGACGCAACCGAGCGCGCGAAACCGCCCGAGGAAGAACCTTTTTTGAAGCAATAATAGAAAAACTGCTTGCGTTATTGGAACCTATCGCTTTAATTAGCAAACTGAAATGGGAACTATGAATCTTCTTCGCCCCCTGGAAAAGCCCCAGGAATTGCTTCCGCGCTATTCGCCTGTTTTTTGAGAGCATCCGAGTTTTTGGCTATTGTTTCCAAAAGACCCTCAAATAGAGAGCTTCTTGCGCCCTTTTGCTCGCCGGCGTTTAAGGATTTTTTTGCCACCGGGGAGGCGAGAGCGTTTAATAAAGCCGTGGGTTCGGGCTCGTTTTTTCTTCTTTGGGTTGTAAGTTCTTGACATAGATAATTAAAATGATTTAAAACTCTAAAATCCAGTTCTCTAAAAATTTTCCTATCAACAGATTACCAACATATTATAAACATAATTACAAAGTTTTAACAAGTTTCGGTAAAAGCTAATGCGTATATAATAAGACTAACTTAAACTCATCACATGGATAATATTAAACTTTGGGATAACACACTTGCTCAAATTGAGCTCTCAATATCAAAAGCAAGCTTCAATACTTGGTTCAAGGAAACCCGGATTGTAAAGCAGGACGAGGGACTGGTTCAAATTGGCGTCCCCAATACATTTGTTCAAGAATGGCTGATGAGCAAATATC
>Ga0066639_10003073_pt1 | contig 14500 bp, 12 predicted proteins | sample CryGeyCG2114_010_2_FD_59504 | JGI IMG/M metagenome (GOLD analysis project Ga0066639, IMG submission 59504) | Groundwater microbial communities from aquifer - Crystal Geyser CG10_big_fil_rev_8/21/14_0.10 | ecosystem: Environmental > Aquatic > Deep subsurface > Groundwater | place: USA: Utah...
ATCCTGCAAATTGGCGAAGGTTTCCTGATTCAAACCCGGAAGATTATAATGCATCGGAATGACCATTGAAGGTTCTATTTGATTCACGACTTTCACTGCTTCAGCTGCGGTGATTGTAAAGAAACCACCGACAGGAATCATCAAAACATCAATTTCCCCGATCTGCTCAGTAATCTCATCGTTGAGTAAATGTCCCAGGTCACCGCAATGAAGGAGCGAAATATCATTGTCTTCGAATTTATACATTACATTCGGACCCCGGTCAGCACCGTCTTTAGCGTCATGAAACGTACTGAAACCGGTAACACGAACTTCGTTTTTTTCATATTCACCTGGCCAGGTCAGTACCAACGGCTCCCCTTTTATCCCTTCAATGTAGTTGTGGTCAGCATGATCGTGTGAAATTGTCACAATATCAGCTTCAGTTTTCGGAAATTTCATTCCGGTGCTTTCCTGACTGTAAGGGTCAGTTACTATCTTTGCGTTTTTGGTTTTTATAAAGAAGGATGAGTGTCCGAGATATTTAATGTCCATAGTAGTAAAGAGGATATCAAAAAGGCGGGTTTTATTCAACTGTATTCTCAAAAAAAAAGACGGTCCCTCAAGGACCGTCTGGGTTTGAGTAAGCGGTTATTTCTTTCTTCCGCCGGTCAGTGCCTTGACAGGAATACGTTTCCGTTTGGCTTCCTCTGCTACTTTGGCGCTCACTCGGATAACACCGTCTTCTACGTGTGCCTCCATAGTTTGCGGATCGATGGTGCGTGGAAGGGTTGTTGAGTAATCAAACGATGAAACTCGATCCTGTCGGTATACAACAGTTTTCTTTTCTTTCTCTTCCTGAGATTCTTCATATCTGGCATGTATATGAATTACCCCGTTTTCATACTCGACATCGACATTCTCTGCCGGGACACCAGGGACCGCAGCTTTTACAACCACTGCATCATCTTCTTCATACACATCAAGCCCTTCTGTCATAGCCGCTTGCAGCCAATCTTCATCCCACTCTGAAAAGACCGGTCGAAACATCATGCGGGCAAGCGGTGAAGATAGTTTCAGATTTGCCATATTTTTTCACCTCCTTTCATTAGAAACTGTTAACGAATGAATAGCGAGTTTACTGTTTCTTACATCCGCCGAAGCGAATATCACGTTTGTGAGGCTGAAGAACTCAAAACGTATATATCGAAGGCGGAAGTCCCGCTATTCCGAACTTATACTAGCAGTCTAACAAATTGTCTGCCAATTTGTCAAGAAGAATTTGGAAAGAACCAATATGTTTGTCGTGCTTCTATTCAGGCCGGCACATCCTATCGATGAATTGTTCGCGTTGTCTCTCGGGAAGGCTTTGAATCATCTTTTCAATGACCTGAACAATTGTTTTGTCGTAGATGTAGTCAATTGTAGAATCAGCGGTTTTATCTATCGTCTGGTCGGCTGCTTTTGTCGCTTCACTCTGGACATCTTCTTTGACGCTGTTTAACGCGGTAAAAACACCTTCACTCTCCACCTCATTCTTAAGCTCGCGGATTTTTTCGTTTCCGATAAGCCGGTCTTTCATGCCAAGCACAGCTTCAACTGTTTTTGATCCTTTCTCTTCTGATATTTCAGGGGCTTTTCTGGAATAAACGTGTAAAAACAATGCGCCGAGAGAGACTATCCCAATGAGAAAAAACACTTTTATATAGAGACCAATCGGAGTTTTTTCTTTTTCAAGAAGCTTTTCTAAATCTTCATCTGTGTAGTCCATACCTTAACTATATCAAATCAGCGTGTGCGTATGGTAAAATTGTGACTTAAGCGGGTACGTTGCCCGAATGGTTCAGTGGTAGAACGGTCCGATAATTATCGGACAGGTCGAAGATATGCCGACGTGGCTCAGTGGTAGAGCATCTTCTTGGTAAGAAGAAGGCCATGGGTTCGATTCCCATCGTCGGCTCCTAAGTAATTCCCCCTTCGGGATCAACGGATCTTCTCCATCACATGAAATGCTACGATTGCTGCTGATACAATCACATTTAAGGATTTATTGATCCCCCACATCGGAATCTCAACTATCTTGTCGCAAGCCGCCAATGTCTCCTCCGTCACCCCGAATGTCTCGTTACCGACAATAAGAGCTACAGGAGGCTTGTATTCTATATCCGTGTAGTCTTTTGAGCTGTCAGACTGTTCTACAGCAAGAATTATTACATCTTTCTCAGCTTTTCTGATTTCGTGTATAGCCTCAATTGTTGTCTCTTTATACTCCCAAGGAACAATTTTATAGGTGCCTACTGATGCTTTTTCAATCTTGTGATGAGGTGGCGTTTCCATTTCACCACATAAATAGAGCTTGGTGACAGCTAAGCCATCTGCCAGACGGAACAATCCTCCGATATTGTATGTATCATACACATTCTCAACAATCAAATATATTGGATTTCTTTTTAGTCCCTGCTGTACTGTCTGAGCATCTTCCACCGGTATATCCCGAAGTTGCTTTGAATTAAGTTTTACCATAGTTCCTATTATATCAATACCTTTTTCTTACACCGTTATAACATTGTTGCTACATACCTTTATTATCATAAGAATTATGATGTAAATTATTTATTATTCTTAATATATATTCAAGAATATTGATATAATAAGCCAAACATCATAATATATCCTATAGTTGACAAATAGAACATCCTATAATATAATATGGCATTGATAATTACTTATCGGTAACGGGTCGTATAAAGGCTTTCCGCCCATCGGTGGATTGACGACTCGAAACCACCATGTATCACTATGAAATATATTTATATCGCTATCGCATTCATGTTTATCGCCGTCCCTGCTGTTTCTGCAGCAAGCGGTCAGTATGGCCAATACGGTCAATACGTTGGCGGTGCTCCTGAACACAGTATCATGGTGGATAAAATGGTCGCAACAGGTCAGAAAACTAAAGGCGGAGAGCTTTCTTTTGTAGACAATCTTTCACCTTCTGATCCTCGCTATGCTCCGAATACTCAGGTTACCTTTCAGATTAAGGTAAAAAACACCTCTGATGTGACTCTTTCAAATGTTACGGTTCGGGATATTCTGCCTACCTATGTAGACGCAGTTGAAGGACCCGGAGACTTTGATCCCAATACAAAAACTATTTCTTGGACCTATTCTGAGCTGAAAAGCGGTGAAGAAAAAATTGAGCGTGTGATCGCTCAGGTTAAACCTCAGAATCAGCTTCCTGCTGACAAAGGTCTTATGTGTATGACGAATAAGGCAGTTGTAACGGCTGACAATGCCAGTGACGAAGATACGTCACAGTTCTGTGTAGAAAAGCAGGTTGTCACATCCGAAGGAACTGCGCCTACAGCAACACCTGAAGCCGGGGCTCCTCTTCTTGCAATCGGAGCTCTTAATCTTCTGGGACTTGCCGGAGGAATCGCCATAAGAAAAAGAGTTTAAGCAGATTTCTCTTCGCTTATCACACATAGTATTCACGAAAATACATTTGTGGACATGCTGTGGATAAATAAAGATCTACGCTACTGACGGCTCTTCTAGCCATTTAGTACACCTCAAAATCTCTCGTATGAAGCTTTTATAAGATATATAGACAATATGTAGAGTTGTCAGTTGATCTCACATTTGTCTGCTACAATAGGGTCTATGGCACATCCAGATCGCAGACCAACCACACCATACTCAGCGGCTTTTTATGGTGAAACAGATGATGAGCTAGGTCCGGGTCGTGTAGGGTTTGATGTGTTTTATCCTAATCCAGTTCTGGATCTTGCCGAGGCAGAATTCCAGACCAGTCCTATTGAGACAGCACAACGCATGCAGGAACTTGCTGACGCACTGCTTGAATACCCGAACCTGCCGATCAAGATGACAGTGAATCTGGGAGGAACAGCTGCTACACAACTTGATTTGGAAGATGTTCTGGCAACATTCCGACAGAAAGTTGCCGCAGGATATAAATATCATGGGGATGAGTTTGAAGCACAAAAACAGGAAGGCCAATCGATTGTTGCTAATTTTTTGAGATCTTTGAGTGCACCATTAGACAGCCTTTGTTCTATGAGGCAATCTGGCAGCCTTACCGATTTCAGCACATCATTTCCCAAAGACACCTATAAAGATCCTAGTACTATGCGTCCTATTCTTAACACAATTACGGCATACCGCCTCCAATCTGCAGTTCAATCAATGCGTTTCCCGCCTCAAAAAGCGCCTGTTAACCACTACTAACACACGACTGTCAGCAATATTGACATATATCTGAATTATAGGATTTTTTCTTCAAAATCATTGATTCGTATTTGGTCGCACCTCGACTGTCAGTAAATTGTTGAGTTAAAAAATCAGGTATCAAATAAGGCATAAAACAAATCGTGCTTCTGTTAACTTCTTACAAACATCTAACCGTAGTTTTGTGCTCGAATTGTATTATCATCATAGTCTATTCAGACTGTTTAGCAACTTATTTAAGCTAACAGGTGCCTCTTGACAAACACTTAGAATTATGATACTATAGGATACTTTGATTTCTTCCACGGGCTTAGCTTCTGTGGAAATGATATTAAGGTACAGTTGTCATCCTGAACTTGTTTCAGGATTTCAACACGCTAAAAGAGATCAGTCTGAGCATCAGCATGCAAGGACACCCGGTCTCGGCCGCCTTCGCTTTACAGCTACGGCAGGCCAAAGCACTTTAACAATTGAGTTCAGAACTATATGCCATCCTTTTGGAGTGCAGCAGAGAGAGTAGAGCCCTACTCTACCCTCCCTCATGCATTCCAATCGTGAGAATGCATATAGTAGAAAGGAGACAATATTCGAAAAAGGAGAATCGGCTAGCCTAAAAATTGGCCGAACCATTTTGTCGCTCAAATTCCGCAAGGAATGAGAGCTTATCTATCGTGTAGTACATCTAACAACATGTCCAGGAGGACTACGATGAACCGCTTTTTTGGTAGTTTCTTTGGCAGCTTGGTGGGCATTGCGCTCATCGGGCTGTTGTTTTTCGGCATTTGGCAGGTCCAGCTTCCGGCAAGCGCCGCCCCAACGGCAACGCCCACGGAAGAACCGACGTCTGATGTGATCTGCGTCACCAGCTCCGACGGGGACGACATCTGTCTCACCCCGGCAGACTGGCTCGTATTGCTGGAGAAGATCCAGCAGGTCACCGGCAACGCCATCACGGCTGATGCCCCGGCAACTCCGACGGCGGAAGCCCCAGCGGCACCGTCTGACAGCACTGTTGTAACCAGCGAGTGGACACCTGAGCAGAAGTGTGAATGGTTGCGGATGAATTTTCCGCAGACCACGGCTGGTGTTCAGTCTCTCGGCGCACGACTCGGCAACGTTGATACCAAGCGGATCGCAACGCACATTTACCACTGTGACGCTTCCACCAGTGTGTTCGACGGCTTTATTGTGTTGGGCCCCAACGAAGGGTTCAGCGGCGCGGTGACCTATACGGTTCCGCAAAATGGAGCTATCGACGCATACTCGGTGACATGCGGTGCACGGTACTCTGCGACGCCTACGCTTATCAACGATTTGCCAGAGAACTGTGACGATACGTGGCGTGCCGTTGAAGGCACGGTGACGGCACAACGCCTCACCTACTGGCCGTTCAACGACGACAACCCACCGACCAGCGCAGTTACTGTCGCACCTGCGGCTGCCGCTACTGCTGACATAACCGTTTCGCCTGTAGCTACGCCTGTGGCAACTGCCGCTGCTCCGATGCCGACCGATGCGAACACCTTGACTTGCGTCAACCCCACGGCTCTTGCCACCCAGATGAAATGGAACAACAAGGGCTGGGCCGACCAGACCTACGGTGGCTTGCGCGTCGAGCTGACCAAGCCCGGGGAACTCCCCGCGCTTTGGGAAGCTCAGTCGAGCGGCCGTGAAGTCAAGCAGGACACCGCAAATCGGGAAATGGTACCGGGCGTGTGGACCATTTACCCTCCTTACGACTGCCGCGAAGAGCTTGGCTTTTCCCGGTAGTCCGATCGAAGATAATCGAATATCAAACTCGACAACCCTTCGCTGTAGACTTGTCCGGTGAAGATAAGAGGCCTGGAGGTGGCTTATGCCGCTGACAGGACGGGTAAGCCCGTTAGCGCTTAATCTGAACTCAATGATAGAGAGAGCCACGTACAACACACTTCGTGTTAACGTGGTGGCTAGGAGGACCGACCTCCAAACTGCTTTACCGCAGGGAAAAAAACGTAGCCTTAAATCTCTCCTTCCCTAGAAAGTCAATCAATTTGACGTTCGAGGTCAGGAGAGATACAGTCAGAATACCTTGCTTTATACCTTCCTATCAATATAAAACAATCTTCAATTTAATTAATAGAAAATTGTAAGAAAAATAGAGAATTGCCTTTTATTTCAAGCTAAACCCCTTGACAAATACACGTCAGTGGTGTATACTATAGGATACGTTTTAAACGATATTTCTTTGGGTTTTACCCTTTGTAAAAATCGATAAAAACGGCACATTTACAATAAGACATACCGGGAAGTATCCCCGTTTCTCAACCTTTTGCTGCCAATTATGGGATTGATGTATTCGATCCTATGATTGGCAGTATCTGTCTGTGGGAAGCAGGAACCTCCCGAAGACATTTCATATAGAAACATCTATCGTTCTTGACCATATAGAGCAAAGAGAGGACAAATCATGAACAAGCTACACGTTGCAGTTGTTTCACTTGTTATTGGTGCACTTTGGGCCGGTTTCGTGGCTTTGGCGCCCGTTCAGGCGCAGGGCACCGTGACGTGCTTGGACACCGCAGGTCTGGTGACCGCACTGGGGACTTACCCGGAGCGCGTTAGATTTGACCTATACGATGACCAACACACCGACCCCGCCGGCTGGCGCGTTATCTATGACGGTAACAATCCCATTACGTGGACAGTTCCCGTCGATTACGTGGTGCAATTCGGCGACCCAATGGTAAGCGTGACCGGAGACGGTCAGACGGAAGTGACGTTCTATACGGCTTCAATCTGGATGCCGTGGCAGTGCCGCACAGGCACACCCACGAGCACTCCTGAACCAAGCCCGACGTCATCCGCCACCCCATCCCCCACCATCACGTCAACAGTAACACCCGAACCGACCGAAACCATGACCCCAGAACCGGCATACTATTCGATGAACTACTATTCCGATGCAGATTACAAATATCTGCAATTCGAGTGTGGCGACACCGATGAAGTGCCCGAAGAGGTCCTGGAGATCAGTCAAGTCAACCCGGCTTTCCCCAGTGTGATCATCGAATCCGCATGGGAACCGGACTGGCAGTACACCTTGTGCGGTGGAGCGACAGTGGAACTGTTGCCTAACACCGTACAGATTCGCATTCCGGGCACCGTCATGATGGTTGTGAGTCAGGAAGCGGCCGACTTGGGCTGGCAGACGATGGATCGTTGGTTCTGGATCGAAGGCTACATGCCTAAAGATCTGCAGCCGACGCCCACACCGTCTCCCACACCCGAACCGACCACTGAACCAACTGAGACCCCCACGCCTGAGCCGACACCGATCCCTCAGCCCGGGCAGTTTGCTCCTGTTGAGGATTGGGCCAAGTTCTACGGCTGGAACTACCACGGCCTGGTCGACCCTCCCATGGGTCACCAAGTCGAAGTTATCAGCCTCAGTACCCTGCCCCCCGGCTACAAAGCCGTTGGAAACGGGATCACCATCGAGCGTGAAGATGCCAATCGCACTTTCCTGCCCGGATGGTACACCGTGTACGGTTTTGAGCAGGCGTTCTTGCCTATGGTCGCGCGGTAGTAGACGGTCCCTCCGGCGCAGTTTTATCGCGCCGGAGGGACCTCACTATCAAAAATGTCTAAAGGGCCCGGTATGTCTTTATTCACTTTAAAACGTTTACTCAAGGCGATTTATCGAGAATCGTTTAGGATAAGCGCTTCAAAAAGTGCTTTAATAATTATTATTTTTTCAAATATATGGAAAAAATACTCGGATCAATCGGATTGATTGCGCTTTCGGTAGCAATCGTTGTCATCGCTTTCCTTTCATTGGGAAGAGTTGATCAGTGGCTGAAAAACATGGCTATTGCAGAGTGTGCCAAACTCGGTACCTTTACCACAGTCAATCAAGGTACGTCAGGTGACGGTCAAACATTTACCACGACCAGTACTGAACCTATTCGCAGTGTCTACAAGACCTGTATAGAAGATAAAGGATATACAACCAATTTAAAATAATGTAAGAAACAGCGCATTAGAGTAAGAAAAAGGTTGAATATTCAACTATTATAAAGTATACTATAGGATATGATTAAACTCAGCATTGTTATCCCCGTTTACAACGAGGAAGAACGACTGGAAAAGACTTTTACAGCCTTAAAACAAGGCGTCCGCTCTGGTGCTTTTCAGATCGCTGAAGTCATTTTCGTCGATGACGGGAGCCGAGATAATACTAAAAAGATGATCAACACCTGGATCAAACAGATCAAGACAAAAAAAACTGCTTATAGGCTTGTCTCTTATGGTAAAAATCACGGTAAAGGTTATGCTGTGAAAACCGGAATGCTTGCTGCAAGCGGTGATTATATCCTTTTTATGGATGCTGACATGTCAACACCTCTGCCTGAACTTCTGAAAATGCAGCCGGTAATGCTTGATGGAAAAGACGTAATTATAGGTACCCGAAAAAACGGCCACTCGACGGTTATTAAACATCAGCCGCTATACCGAGAACTGTTGGGTAAAGTTTTTACGTTACTTTCAAACATTATCACCAATACTTGGGTGACTGACTTTACCTGCGGCTTTAAGGTATTTTCTCATGATGCCGCCCAAAAAGTATTTAGCCGTGCTCAAATTGAACGTTGGGGATATGATGCGGAAATTCTCTTCATTGCCAACAGCCTTGCTATAAGTATGAAAGAGGTACCGGTAATTTGGACAAACGATGAACGTTCCAAGGTAAATCTGTTGAAAGCATTACCTCAGACACTTGGTGAGCTCTACACAATCCGTAAAAATGCCATGAAAGGTCTGTATAATTTCAAAAAAGGTTCCCTTCTCTCGAATTTCAAACCGGCATTACGATGGTTATCCATGTTTATCTAAAGTGGATTTACCGCTACAAATTGGGCATACTAAAAGTATGAAAGACACTATTCTCGTCGTCACCAGTTACCCGGAAAAGGGGACTATACACGGTGAAGGCACAGTGGGAATCGCTTCCTATACGAAAAATACACTTCTTCATATCCTAAAAACAGAACCTGAACTGTCATTTAGCGTTTTAGCAGAAATTCTTTCAAAAAAAGAATCATATGAAGAAGATGGTATGAATATAACAAGAATGTGGGAGAGAAACAGCTTAGCAAGTCTTTTCAGTCTTTTTCAGAAAATGATGAAGCCTTACCGGCAAATTATTATCCCGTTTGAGGTCTATATGTTCGGAAACGCATTTTTTGCCGGTATATTTCTCATATTTTTAACTTTCTTGAAGATTATGGGCAAAAACATAACTATCATCGTACATCAAGTACCTGATGGTATAGATGATGTCGAATCCCACACATTAAGAGCCCGCCTCTTCCCTATTCTTAAGCACGTGCTTTACAAGATTATTACATTTTCTTCCCGAAAAGTGGTGATATTTGAAAAAACATTTAAAAAACGCCTGGGAAATAAAAAAAATATAGTTGTGATCCCACATGCTGTTGAGCCTGTGCACCAAATTCCTCAAGCAGATGCAAAGAGTAAACTAGGTATTCCTGTCAAAAAACCATTAGTCCTATATTTTGGCTTTCTTTCACCTTATAAAGGAGTTGACCAACTTATTAAAGAATGGGATAAACAATCCTCTTATACACTCATATTAGCAGGCGGCGGCAATCCAAATCATATGACTAATCCTGAATATCAAAAGTATATTCAGAGTTTGCATACGGAAGCAGAAAAGAAAAATATTCAAATCACAGGGTTCGTCTCGGAAGAAGACCTGCAATTGTATTTTTCCGCTGCAGATATCATAATCCTGCCGTATCGAACCTTTTTCTCATCATCTGGTCCGCTGTCACTGGCTTTTGCATACGAAAAACCCGTGCTGCTCTCCCCTGCTCTATCAGAGTATTTTTCATCTGAAGATTTTGTTGAAGCACTCAAAAAAAACGCTCTTCAAAAGAAGGAACTTATATCCAGAATTGAAAAACAATCATTAACAGTGAATATACAGCTGATCATGAAAAAATACAATCAATACCAGGCTTTTTCACGGGAGTTAAAAGAAAAGCGCTCTTGGAATACGATCGGCAAAAGATATGCCGATCTTCTGACAGAACAAGCATAAATCGTTAGAATATATCAATATGAACAGATTACAATCACTTTTGAAGAAGCTACAGTCGAACATATTCTTATTCATTCTCCTTGGTGTACTGGGATTTTTATTTTATCGCAATTACACCCCGGGAACCTGGCTTACCGGCTGGGATAACCTCCATCCGGAGTTTAACTTCGGTTTAAATATAAAACGGGCATTCTACAGTGTCTGGCAGGAGTATCAAGGTCTGGGGCTTTTAGCCGGCATGGCACATGCGGCAGATTTATTCCGGGAAATCTTTTTATGGCTCATTTCTTTGGCCATTCCGCAAAGTTTCAACCGATACTTCTTCCATTTTCTCATGATTACGTCAGGCGCAGTTGGGACATATTTCTTTTTGAAAGATATTGTTTTCGAGAAAAATGCCGATCTAAAGTATCGGGCATCCGCTTTTCTCGGGGCTCTTTTTTATGTATTTAATCTCGGATCAATTCAGTATTTTTATGTACCGTTTGAGCCATACAGTATGTTCTGGGGCATGCTTCCTTGGACTCTGTATACCTTGTTTAATTATCTGAAAAAGAGTTCGAAACCAAATCTTCTCTGGTTCGCGCTAGTCAACATTTTGGCAACAGGACAGGCATACGTCCAGACAATATTTCTGGTCTATGCTCTGGCTGTCGCATTGATTCTTGCGATCTATCTCGTGACTAAACGAAACAAAAAAGCGTTCATTGCTTCACTTTTGACCGTCGGAATCATTTTTGTAACTAATGCCTTCTGGATACTTCCGCAAGGATATTTTGTCACACAGGATATCAATGTAACCCAAAATGCGATGCAAAATCGTATGGCAACTGAAAAATTCTATCAGATGAATAAAGGACGAGGCAATATCGCGGACTATGTTGTCCTGAAGGAGTTTTATTATGACTTTTTTGATACTGAACAGGAACAGACCGTATATATGATGCATGTATGGCGTGATTATATCGAAAACCCTTTTATTCTTTCAATCGGCTACCTATTCTTTGCCATAATTATCATCGGACTTATACAAAAATCTCCGATGCAAAAATATACGGTTGTGCTGTTTCTTTTCAGTTCATTTATTTTCTTATCTAACACACCGGTTATCGAACAACTTAATAGTGTGCTGCGAAACCTGCCTCTCGTCAATCAAATCTTCCGTAACCCCTTTACCAAAGTCATTGCACCCACATCATTTGTCTTTGCTATTGCCTTCAGTATGGGTACTGCTTTCCTTATTGAGTTTTTGAAAAAAATTCGACTTAGCCCTTTGGTAAGTATAATTCTGATGACAATACTGATCGGTATTTTTGCATACCCATCGTTTCAGGGAGAGTATATTTCACCTCGTATGAGAGTGTCGATACCCCAACAGTATTTTGATCTTTTTTCTTATCTTGACGGACAGAATAAAAACCAACGCATTATGAACCTTCCGCAGGGAAGCTACTGGGGCTGGTATGAATATAATTGGGGGCTTCGCGGCTCAGGATTTCTCTGGTACGGTATTGAGCAACCGATCATGGATCGTGCATTCGATGTCTGGAGTGATGAGCTTGAAAATTATTACTGGCAGCTTTCTGATGCGCTCAGAAAAGAAGACATTACTGAATTCAATCAAATTATTGATAAATATCATATTTCGTATGTCCTCTATGACGAAAGCCTTGTACAATCAGATCCTTTTAATCCGACCAAACTGGCATATAAACAGAAGGACTTGTTAACCGAAAACAACAAACTCAAACTGATTAAGCAATTCGGAACAGTCTATCTATATGAAGCTACACTTCCCCATCAATCAGAGAGTTTTATAACATCATCAAGTCAAATACCGAATATTGAATATCCGGAGAGCTACTCAACGGAAGATATCGCTTTTAAACAAAACGGCATGTATCAGACAAATGGTACGAAATCATATGATGCGATTTATCCGTACGGGTCATTATTTACCAATAGATTCGCCGATGATTCACCGTATGTAATTCAGGAAACATCAACTTCATATATGGTGACTACGGGAATTCAGCCGGGTAAATACAATTTGTATAGCCCAATGTTTACCGGCAGTAACCAACTGCTTCCTGTCAAAATATATGCTCAAAGAGAATTAGACACTGTCATTATTTCTGTCCAGACTGATCTGCCGATAATCTGGCTTGAGAATGAAAAAATTGATACGAAGCTTTTCCAAAAACAATACGAATTTTCTGTCCCCGAAGGACAAAAGATTATTTCCAGCATTAATGATCAGGAAATACTTGAGATTCCGACTGAATTAACAGAAATGTCGTATGTCGGAAGCGCACTTCTCCATACTGATAATTTAGAGAACTCTCTCCGGATTTACTCCGTTTCACAAGGGACAACACTTCCGCTTACAATAAAAAATTTCGCTCCTTCACACATCTGTGGTCCGATACGAGGTGATATTATTAACAAAGCAGATATTTATAATGATTCAGTCACACTTTCCGCTCAAAATACTTCAATCTGTCAGGTATATACTCAATCGCTCAAATATGACAGTGCGGCTTTGGTAAATGTTCGTTTTGAGTACAAATCAGAAACTGATGAGTTTCCGAACTTCTGTTTTTATAGTGAAGATACCAAATCCTGTAAAAACCATAAAGATAATATGAAGTTCGGCTTTTCAGATACCGAGTATGAAACGTACAGCGATTACTTTGAGTTTTATCCAAATGAAGCAGACACTATATATCCTCAACTTGTACTTGAGGCACTGCGTGATGAAGATCATGATCAAGTGAAAAAAATTTCATATAAAAACGTGCGCATTATCTCGTACCCTCTGCTTCAGGAGAAACCGATTACTTTTACAAACGAACTCACAGAAAAAGTACAAAAATCTTTGATTGAAGTAAAAACACCAATACGCATGACGGTTGAGTTCAGCAAGAATACCGGCTACTATGCATATCGTGATCTTCTGAGTCAGAATCTCTATAAAAAAACACCGTTTAATTACGATTCATTCTTATCCGGCCACTACGACCTGGAGACAGATGAGACGGATTCTGCTACCAAAATTACTCTTTCCGCACGTCGTGCTTCGTCATATCTTTTGCTACAGGGTCCGGATTTACCGCTTCAATACGGATATATTGTTGCAGTTGAGAACAAAGTAGATGCCGGTCAGCCTCTTACACTGAACGTCTTTTCCAATCAAGGAATCAGAAACTATACCTATACGCATTATTCTCAAACTGACCTTACAGATAAAGCATTTTATATTCTCCCACCGGCATACCCGTTCGATACCGGTATTAGTGTCTTGATGGGAACGACTTCATATACTGATGATCCGAGTACAAATACTATCTCGGATTTTGATATCTATCCTCTACCCTATGACTATATCAGCCAAATTTACCTTACAAAACCAGGGACCGAAATACAAAAAGCGAGATTAGAATCTCCTGACTACGTGAGAAAGAATCGATACTATTCTTACACGGTAAATGCACCAAAAGAGGCAACATCTATCCAGCTTTTCCAATCCTATCATCCCGGATGGATGGCATACCAAACTTGTACCAACTCGAATATCTCATGTCGTTTACAGACATCATTTCCCATTCTCTTTGGAGAAAAACTGCAACATACCAAGATAAACGGTTGGGCAAACGGATGGGACATACCGTCAGACAGTAGCGGAGAGCTACGAATTATCTACTGGCCCCAGTATCTTGAGTATGTAGGTTTCGTAATTCTCATTGTGACATTCTCAGTTTTTGCTCTGTTTTGGAAACGCAAAACATCGAGACCAGACAGAAATGTAGTATAAATTTCAGTGTATAATAAATCCATGCCTACTCTCTCACACCTACAGATCCGTAATCCTAAAGAAGATGAAACCGGACCTGAGGCTGCGACACAAATATTCTCATCCCTCCTTTCCGGACAACATAGTCTGTTTCGCAGACTGTTCACGGAGGTTGACAACTATTCATTTGAAATCTTTCTCACCGGACAATCAATTTATTACTATGTAACAGTTCCGACTACCAGAGAATCACTGGTGCAGAGCCTCATTCAGGCATCGTATCCTTCCTCTGCTATCAATCGAACCAGCGATCCGATGGATATCGTTTTAAAAAACCCCTATGCTGCAGCAGGAAACATCACACAGCAGCTGTC
>Ga0066639_10003074_pt1 | contig 14496 bp, 13 predicted proteins | sample CryGeyCG2114_010_2_FD_59504 | JGI IMG/M metagenome (GOLD analysis project Ga0066639, IMG submission 59504) | Groundwater microbial communities from aquifer - Crystal Geyser CG10_big_fil_rev_8/21/14_0.10 | ecosystem: Environmental > Aquatic > Deep subsurface > Groundwater | place: USA: Utah...
CGGGTGGTCGCACTCACATAGGCACATATGTTGGAGGTTCGCCATCACCCGCTTCAAATGAAAACAATTTCTTGCCCCGCGCTGCATGGTGCGGGGTTTTGTTTTTTTATCCCAGTACTAAAATTTTAAATGTTATCAAAATTGACGGCCGTCTAAAAGTGATAACTATTATTTTTTTTATTTTAACTTAATCAAAAATTTAGTACGGGATCCTCAATTTTATAATTTCACTTTGTGAAAATAAAATTGGGAGTTATCCACAGTTTTGTTGCAAAAAGTATTGTCATGATGCGCAATGTGCGAGATAATTAATATGTAAGTGCAATAATTTTGAAAAAATTTTTTTGAAAATTTTTTCTGGTCGTTTTATTGCAAACTAATTTTAGTAGTTTAACTTGCGCAAGCGATAACTATTATGGCAAAGAAAAAGAGAAAAGCAGCAAAAAAGGGTAAGAGAAAAGCTGCAAAGAAAACAAAGAAGCGAACAGCAAAAAAGGGTAAGAGAAAAGCTGCAAAAAAGAGAAGAAGATAAGCTTTCTCACTTCACAAAAAACTTCCGTCGAAAGTCGGAAGTTTTTTGTTTCTTGTCCCGTACCGAACTTCGTTCTGGTGCGGGATTGTGCTAATATACATCTTATGTCTTTATTTGGCAGTATCTTTGGTAGTGAAAGCTCGAAATTCATCAAGAATATAAAGAAAATAGTAGATAAGATAAACACCCTAGAGGCGGATATTTCAAAGCTTCCAGACGAGGCTTTTCCGCAGAAAACCCAAGAATTAAAGAGTAGATTAGAAAAGGGCGAGGTTTTAGACGAAATATTACCCGAGGCTTTTGCTTTGGTGCGGGAAGCAGCTAAGAGAAACTTGGGCGAAAGGCATTATGACGTGCAGCTCATCGGGGGCATAGCTTTACATCAAGGAAAAATTGCCGAGATGCGAACTGGTGAAGGAAAAACTTTAGTGGCTGTGCTTCCAGCATATTTAAATGCTCTCGAAGGCAAGGGTGTGCATATAGTAACGGTTAATGATTATCTTTCTCGTATTGGCGCAGTGTTAATGGGGCAAGTTTATAATTTTCTTGGTCTTTCTGTAGGTGTGATAAATTCTAATAATGTCTCGTACCTTTACGACCCAAAGCATAAAGAAGAAGATGAAGAACGTGATAAAGTCGGGGAATTTAGAATTGTTTATGATTTTCTAAAACCATCTTCTCGGCGAGAAGCTTATGCTGCCGATGTTACTTATGGTACGAATCATGAATTTGGTTTTGATTATTTGCGCGACAATTTGGCAATATCGATAGAACACTTGGTGCAAAGAGAACACCATTATGCGATCGTTGACGAAGTTGACTCTATTTTAATAGACGAGGCGCGTACTCCGCTTATTATTTCTTCGGTAGCAGGAGATTCAGAAGATTTCTATATAAAATTTTACCAAATTGCTCGACAGTTGAAGAAAGATGAGGATTATGAGGTAGATGAGAAACTTCGGGCCATATCTTTAACTGATGCAGGTATTAATAAAGCTGAACAGCTCTTGGGGGTGCAGAATATTTATACCGAAAAAGGCATAAAATATGTACATCATTTGGAAACTGCGGTAAAAGCGCAAGCTTTATTTGAGAAAGATAAAGACTATGTGGTGAGAGAAGGCGAGGTGATAATAGTTGATCCTTTTACTGGTAGACTTCAGCCGGGCAGACGATGGTCTGAGGGTATTCACCAAGCTATTGAGGCAAAAGAAGGAGTAAAGATAGAGAAAGAGTCTCGCTCTTCGGGGTCTATTACCTTCCAAAATTATTTCAGGTTCTATAAAAAACTTTCGGGTATGACGGGTACGGCAGAAACTTCTGCAGAAGAATTTCTAAAAGTTTACGGTTTGGACGTTATCGTGATTCCGACTAATCGGCCTGTGGTTCGTGTCGATAATAGCGATTTAATTTTTCAGACAGAGAAGGGTAAATTTCAAGCTATTGCTAAAAAGGTAAAAGAAATAAATCAAAAGCAAATTCCAGTTTTAATCGGCACCATCTCGATAGAGAAAAACGAAATGCTTTCCGCATATTTAAAACAAGAGGGCGTACAGCATGTAATATTGAATGCAAAGAACCACGAAAAAGAGGGTGAAATTATTGCACAAGCTGGTAAACGCGGCGCAGTTACTATTGCTACGAACATGGCTGGGCGCGGAATTGACATCAAATTAGGAGGTAACCCGATCGTAAAAGAAGAATATGAGTTTGTTAAAAGCGTGGGCGGGCTTTTCGTATTAGGCACCGAGAGACATGAGGCGAGAAGAATCGACAATCAGCTAAGAGGTCGTTCCGGCAGGCAGGGAGATCCTGGGGCAACGCAATTTTATGTATCCCTAGAAGATGATCTAATGCGGGTATTCGGGTCGGATAAAATCAAGGCTATGATGGGGCGTTTTGGCATACCTGAAGATCAGCCAATTGAAAATCGTTTTATCGGTCGAGCACTTGAAAGCGCGCAAGCTAAGATCGAAGGCTTTCATTTTGATGCTAGAAAAAATACTTTGGAATATGACGATGTGATGAATCATCAGCGTAAGATAGTTTATGCAAGAAGACAGCAAATGCTGAAATCAGACAAAGATGGTATAGAGGAATTGCTTCAAAAAATATCCGAAGATAGAGGTGATTTGAAGAAAATCATTGAAGAGAAGAGAACTAAGCTGGGAAATGAGGCGTTTTTGGAAGTAGTGCGTCGAATTGCGCTCTATGCCACAGATACGCTATGGATGGAGCACTTGGAGGCTATGGACTACTTGCGGTCATCGGTGAATTTGCGCGCTTATGGCCAGAGAGAGCCGATAGTGGAATATAAAAAAGAGGGCCTCGCGATGTTTAAAGAAATGGAGGCTGCTTTTAAAGAACAGGTGGCATCGTTAATCGGTACTATAAACGAACCGGCCAAAACAGATGACAGTAAACCGAAAGAGAATTTGATAACTATTCACTCTACGCCCTCAGAACTTGGTGGTAAGAAAGATACTTCTACTAGCCCCTCTATTGGAGGCAAAGAGCCTGGCAGAAACGACCCTTGCCCATGTGGAGCGATAAATCCAGCCACCGGTGAAATATATAAATACAAAAAATGCGGACTCATAAATGCTCCGCAACATAGAAAATCGTTAGTAAATGGTTAATACCATATGATAAATATAGAAGATTTCAAAAAAGTAGAAATAAAAATCGGGAAAATAATTTCTGCGGAGAAAATTCCGGAAGGAGATAAACTGCTGAAACTTATTTTTGATTTCGGGAGCGAGCAGAGGCAAGTGATGTCTGCTATCGCTGAATATTATAGCGACCCGTCTGTCTTGGTGGGGAAAGAAATGCCGGTGGTTGTGAACTTAGAGCCCCGAAAACTGCGCGGGTATGAAAGCCAAGGGATGATCATGGCGGTAGATACTAATGAAAGGCCAGTTTTATTGCACCCTGAAATCGAAGTACCCCCGGGTAGTGGAATAAAATAGAATGATAAAAGCTGTAATTTTTGATGTAGACGGAGTATTGGTGGATTCGTTTGAAGCGAATCATAAGTTTTTTGCCGATTTAATGGCTAAATTTGGTTACGCGTTTATGCAAAAAGAAGAATTTGCATCTTTTTTTCATGTGCCCATGAAAGATATTATAAAACACTCGACTAAATCAATAAACGAAACAGAAATCGAGAAAATTTGGAAATCTGGAAAAGACAGAGATGTGCCTTACCCAGATGAACTTTTGAATACTCCTGCAAACTTGAATAAAGTTATAAAATCACTTAGTAAAAATTATATTCTTGGAATAGTCACTAGCCGTGCGCGAAGCGGTATATACTCTCTGCCTCAGCTGAAAATTTTAAAAAATTATTTCTCGGAAGATGTGGCGTATGAAGATACAAAAAATCATAAACCTCATCCCGATCCTCTTCTTTTGATTTCTAAAAAGCTGAAAATACCACCACAAGAATGTGTTTATGTCGGAGATTCTGAAAGTGATATGATTGCTGCTCGTGCTGCTGGCATGAAGTGTATAATGTATTCAAAGAAAATAAACACAAACGTTGATGCCAATGTATCTTCTTTTTCTGAATTACCACAAGTTCTCCAATCTATCTAGGGCGGTGATTTTATAAAAAAATATTTGTGATAAGATAGCGGAAATGAATAATTTATTCAAAAAACTAAAAACTATTTGGTGGCGAGAGAAATCTTTCCTAGCTAGATATTGCTATGGCAACCCTTCTAGCAAGTTAAAAATAGTAGGAGTGACTGGGACAAGTGGTAAGACTACCACTGTTACGCTTTTGTATAAAATTGCCCTAAAGTTAGGCTATAGAGCTGGGCTTGTTAGTACTGTCGAGAATTTGGCAAATGGGAAGCCTTTAAATAGTGGGGGTAATGGGCCAGGCACTACTCCAGATTCGGTAACTTTAACCAAGCTTTTTAAAAAAATGGCGAATGAAGGTTGCGAATATGTTTTTATGGAAGTATCATCGCATGCTATGGACCAGAACAGGGTTGCCGGCATAAATTTTACCGGCGGGATTTTCACTAATTTATCCCAAGACCATTTTGATTATCATAAAAATTTCGAGAATTATTTCGAGGCGAAAAAGAAATTCTTCAGGATGCTTTCAAAAGATGCCTTTGCCCTGTCTAATACCGATGATAAGTATGGGTTGCGAATGCTGGAAGGCATAAAAGCACACAAGACAACTTATGGTTTGGATGGCAAGGTGGATTTTAACGATAGACTCGAAACCAAACTAATCGGAAACTTCAATGCTTATAATGTTCTTGCTGTATATGCGGCCGCAGTGCTTCTTGGCTGGGATAAAGATAAAGTAAAAAATGTTTTGAAAACGGTAGAGCCACCCCGCGGGCGGTTTGAGTATTTTAACGCACTCAATGGAGTGACTGTTATTGTGGATTACGCGCACAAGCCGGATGCATTGCAAAAAGTTTTGGATACGATAAATAAAATAAAGAAGGAGGGGAATAGAGTGATTTCGATTTTTGGTTGTGGGGGAGACAGAGATACATTAAAGCGACCAATAATGGGTAAAATCGGCGCAGAGAATTCAGATATTGCTATTTTCACTTCGGATAATCCTCGAAGCGAAGACCCAGAAAAGATAATCGAAGAAATGAAAAGAGACTTATCTGTCAATCTTTTACAGAAAGTTAAATCTATTTCCAACAGGCGTGAGGCGATAGCCGAAGCGGTGAGGATTGCCCAAAAAGGAGATATAATTATATGCGCTGGCAAGGGCCATGAGAATTATCAAGATATCAAAGGTGTAAAGCATAATTTTGACGATATGGAAGAGCTGAAAGGTGCGCTAAAATAAGAATCATTTTTATGAAAAATTTTCGTTCATATTTCAAGGGGAAAAAGATTACTGTGATGGGGCTCGGTCTTTTGGGTCGTGGTTTGGGCTATACGAAATTTTTGGCCGAGTGTGGTGCAGATCTGATAGTGACCGATCTTAAATCGCAAAGCGAACTTGAATCATCACTTAAGGAACTTAAGAAATTCAACAATATAAAATTCGTGTTGGGCAAGCATCGCCTGAAGGATTTCAAAAATAGGGACATAATAATGAAAGCGGCAAGTGTGCCGTTTGATTCGCCTTTCATCAAAGAGGCAAAAAAGAACAGGATTCCGGTAGAAATGGATGTGTCTCTTTTTGTGAAGCTGGCGCCAAAAATTACTCTAGTGGGTGTTACGGGTACTCGAGGTAAATCTATGGTTACCATGCTTATTTACGAGATTCTTGATAAAAATCTTAAAAATCGAACGGTGCATGTTGGGGGGAACGTTCGGGGTGTGGCTACTTTACCGCTTCTTAAAAAAATAAAAACAAATGATGTGCTCGCGTGCGAACTTGATTCTTGGCAGTTGCAGGGATTTGGCGAAGATAAAATTTCTCCACATATTTCGGTTTTTACCAGTTTTATGCCGGATCATATGAACTATTATACTTCGACGGGGCTCAGTACAAGCAAAGCTATGAAAAAATATCTTTCTGATAAAAAAAATATTTTTAAGTATCAAAAAAAGGGTGATGTGTTAGTTATAAGACCCGGCGTGAGGAAACTTATCTCTAAAGGCCTGAAAAGTAAGGTTATCGAAGTCAAGGGCGACACTTTTCAGCAAGAGAATATGGCTTGCGCAGTAGCAGTAGCTAAGCTTTTTAAAATTAAAGAGAAGGACATAGCTAGGTCTGTGAAAAATTTCAAGGGTCTCGAGGGGCGTTTGCAACACATAAAGACCATTAATGGAGTGAAAATATACAATGATAATCATGCCACCACTCCGGAAGCAACCATGGCTGGGATGGAAATATTGGGGCGTGATAGCAACATTGTTCTTGTCACAGGCGGCGCAGATAAAAAATTACCGCTAAGTCATTTCCAAGAAGTGGTTAATGATTATTGCAAGGCGGTTGTGTTAATTCCCGGTTCGGGAACAAATAAATTAAAAAAATTGAAGAATGTAGTGAAAGTGTCGTCTCTCAAAGAGGCAGTGGGGGTGGCGATGAGAAAGGCAAGGAAAGGGGGTATTGTATTATTTAGTCCCGCTTTTGCTTCATTCGGAATGTTTAAAAATGAATATGATCGAGGGGATCAGTTTATGCAGATAGTGCGGCATCTGAGATAACTTCTACTTCATGTTTACCAAACCACTTTTTCACCAGATTCGTCATGTTCTGGGTTTTGTCTGTCACTAAAATTTTTATGGTCTTATGTTTGGTGAGTTTTTTTGAAATCTCTGGATGGCGTATTAAATAATCTTTTATTTTTTTGGGCACTATTTCATCCTGGGCTACTATCTTTATATTTTTGTCAGTTAATTTCCTTGCTTCTTTTTTTATTTCTTTTTTTATAATTGGATAATGTGTGCAGCCCAGAAATAAGGCTTCGAGGCTTTTATTTTTAAATGGTTCCAGATATTTCTTGATGAAGGGTATGGTTAATCCATTACTGCCTTCTTCTATTAGAGGCACTAATACAGGTGCTGAATTTTGGAAAACTTTCGCTTTTTTATTGATTTTTTTTATTTCATCCGGAATGGTTTTTGAAGTGACAGTGCTAGTAGTGGCGAGTACGCCAATTTTGTCGTATTGCGCAGCTACTTCAGCTGCAGGTACCAATACCCCTAGAACCTTCCTCCCTTTGAAGTTTTTAGGCATATATTTTTGCTGAATTTTACGCAGAGATCTAGCTGAAGCGGTGTTACAGGCAATGATGATGAGGTTGCAGTTTTCTCTGCGAAACAGGTAATCTACTGCGTTTTTGGTAAGTTTATAGACGGTTTCGTGTGATTTACTACCATAGGGCACTCTCTTTGTGTCTCCCAAGTATACATAATCATATTCTGGCATCATTTTCCGTATGGCGCGGGTGATGATGAGTCCTCCTAGCCCTGAATCAAAAATTCCGATTTTCATGGTGGTATTTTAACATAATTAGCCATTCGTGGTATATTGGGCTTTGATTAGATTATGCAAACTGATTTATCTAAAGTTAAAAAAATATTTTTCGTCGGCATCGGAGGAATCGGTATTTCGGCGATAGCGCGCATGATGCTTGGAGAGGGCAAGGAGGTTTCAGGTTCGGATATGTCAGAAAGTGAGATCTTAGAGGATCTAAAAAAGCTAGGCGCGGATGTAAAATTAGGCCAGAGCGTCTTATTAGTGCCCAAAGATACAGATCTCGTTATCTACTCAATCGCGATTGAGAAATATGACCCAGAATTTTTCAAAGAACTGCAAGTTCTCGGGATTCCTATGAGAAGTTATCCAGAGATGCTTGGTGTTATCACGGAAAGCAAATACACTATTGCCGTTTCTGGCACTCACGGCAAGACGACGACTACAGCTATGGTCGCAAAGATTTTGGTTGAGGCAAAGAAAGATCCTTCTGTTATTGTAGGGTCTCTTTTAAAAGAAAGCAGTTCGAATTTTAGGTCGGGGAAGGGGGAAATTTTTGTAGTAGAAGCTTGCGAGTATGAAAGATCATTTCTCAACATAAAACCAAAAATTTTAGTAATCACAAATATCGAAGCAGATCACATGGACTATTATAAAGACATGGCCGATTTGGAATCTGCTTTTTCAGAAATGTCTATGCAAACAGATTCGTATATAGTGTGCGACCCGAAGAACCCCTCTACTGCTAATATACTAAAGAAGAAATATAAGGCGAAAGTTGTGGATTATGGGCCATATTTTAAAGAAGTTCCTAAACTCTCTGTGCCCGGTCGGCATAATAAAATGAATGCCGCTGCCGCTTTGGCTGTAGCCGATATTCTCGAAATAGATTTAGAAATTGCTAATAAATCTTTATCAGAGTTTTCTGGCACTTCACGAAGGTTAGAGAGAAGAGGAGAAAAGAATGGAGTGATTATCTATGACGATTATGCGCATCACCCGACCGAGATTCAGGCTAGCCTGCAAGCACTTCGAGAATTATACCCAACGGGAAGTAAAAAGATAACTGTCGTTTTCCAACCCCATCTTTATAGCAGGACTAAAGTTTTATTTGGGGGGTTTGTGGAAAGTTTTAAAGATGCCGACAGGGTGTTAATTTTACCGGTGTATTTTGCTAGAGAAAATCTCGATCCGAGTGTTTCTAGTGATAAGTTAGCCGAAGCGATGAGGAAAGAGGGGGATAATGCAGAGGCTTTTCGGGATTTTAAATCTGCTGAGGAAGCAGTAGTAAAGCTTAATCTCGGGCCTAACGATGTATTGGTAACTATGGGGGCAGGGGAAGCCTTCAAGGTGGCTAATAAAGTTTTCAACATCTAAGTAAAATACCTAAAATATCCTTATTTTATAAGGATATTTTAGGTTGACATATGATAGATATATTGCATAACTATTGACTTTTCTTGTGGAATATGCTACCATATCGGTATATCCTTATTATAAGGTGTTAGCCTTATTAAATAAGGATTTTTCAGTTCATACTGAAATAACAGTTATGGTGTTGATGGAGCAAAACCATCATTTATGGAGAATAAAAATTGGATACGATTTGTGAGTTCGTTCGTGGTTTTACCAGTTTTAACAATGTCTAATGCGCCTGTGGGTCCTATCTCACAAGCTGTAATTGGTCTTGTTAATCCGACACCAATCGTATCTTTTTCACAAAATAATATCGGAACTTTTGGTTTTTTAGCCACTAATAAGGCTGAAGATCCAGAGTTAGAAGCCCGCACAATGAAGGCTAGCCTTATTGATGGCTATTTCAGCGAGCGTAAGATGCCTCTCGAAGGTACCGGCATGAAAATGGTGCTTGAGGCTGAGAAGAACAATCTTGATTGGCGTTTATTGCCAGCCATCGCGATACGTGAATCTACCGGTGGTAAAAACAGCTGTAAAAAAGCAGAGAATAACCCCTTCGGTTGGAACTCATGTAAAGTTGGTTTTGAAACTATTGATCAGGCTATTGAAACAGTGGCCAAGAACCTAGGGGGAAACAATCCCAAGACTGCGCATCACTATGATGACAAAACCACTCTAGAAATTTTGCGCGCTTATAATCCTCCGTCAGTAGTTCCCAAATATGCGCAACAGGTAATATCTATCATGAAATCTATCGGCGCCGAAGAATTAGTTATTGAAACTACTACAAAGACAACTGCCTAATTAAAAATCCCCTCATCAGACGAGGGGATTTTTAGGTTTGGATTATTATTTTTCCTCTTTCTTGTCTTTGTTTTCTAGATAAACCAAAGTCATCTTTTGCTCCTTTGGCTCGAAGAGGGTTATCTGGAAATTGTAATTCTTTCCGAGTTCCAATTTTTCCCGTAGGTTTGCGTCCGGCATGGTTGAATTATGCACCAAGCCAGCTACTCCTTCTTTTATAGAGACCAAAGCACCATGTTTGTTGTATTTAATAACTACACCTGTGATAATGTCACCTTTCTTTAATTTACCCTCGAATTCCTTCCAGGGGTTTTCTTTTAGGGCTTTGATGGAAAGAGAGATTTTCCCGTCTTTGATTTCGATAATCTTAGCGCGGATAGCTTCTCCGATCTTGAACATGGTTCGTGGGTTTTCTACTAGCCCCCAATCAAGCTCTGAGATGTGCACCAAACCCTCTAGGCTATCTTCTAACTTTACAAAGATTCCGAAGTCCACTATGCCAGCTACTGTGCAATCTAATTCTTGCCCGACATGATACTTGCTCAGTATTTCTTTCTTTTCTTCTGGATTGTTTTCTTTCTCAGAGAAAATAAGCTTGCCTTCTTTTGGCAAGGTAGAGATGATCATTACTGATATCTGTTCTCCCACTAATTTTTTAAGCTCCTTCAAGATTTTGTCTTTATCTGAATCAAGCACTCGAGGATAATGTTCGGCTTTAAGCTGAGAAGCTGGCAAGAACCCTTGAAGGCCTTGCCACTCTAAGATAAGTCCGCCCTTGTTAGCATCTTTAACCTCTAGAGTTAGTATGGCCTTTTCCTTAATTGCTTTTTCTGCTTCACTCCAAGCTAGTGCTTGTTTAGCTTCTTTCAGAGAAAGTTCGATATAGCCTTCTTCGTTTTCTGCATCGACTACTTTAGCCTTAATTATGTCTCCAATGCTTATCTTTTTTATTATATCTTTAGCATTGATAAATTCACGGCCGTATATAATACCTGTACCATAAGGAGCCAAGTCTACATAAACAGAAGATTTTTCGATACCGATTACCGCCCCTTCAACCAGAGTATCTGTTTCTGGTTTATTGATGCTGCGATTCAAGATAGATCCTAGGACCGCATTTTCTTCTCCTATTATTTTTTCTTCTTTTTTTAACATTTTAAATAAAAAAATCCGCCGAAGCGGATGTAAGGTCTAGGTTCTATTTGGCCGTCTACAATGTAGATCCTGCCATCTAGGGTTACCCTAAATCCTGCTTTAAATAATAAAACTAACCCTGGCAGTTTAGCAAAAAATATGCTAAAATGCAATAAAAGATGATAATCACATATTTTGGGAAACAGTTTTTCAAAATTGGGCAAGGGGATACGGTCCTTTCCTTTAACCCAGTTAGCAAGGGGTCAAAAACAGGTATCAGCGCTCATTTTGGCGCTGACATTGCTTTGTCCACCACGAATCATCCTGATTACAATGGCCTCGAGCAACTCTCTCATGGTGATAGGGTGCCTTTTGCGGTAACCGGTCCGGGAGATTATGAAATTCGGGAAATATTCATAAAGGGCTTGTTGTCAGAGACATCAATCGATAGCAAAAAATATATAAATACTATTTATGTATTTTCCTTAGACAATATCAGCGTTGCTTTTCTCGGGGCATTGTCTAGTCCAGAAATATCCAAAGAGGCTCATGAAGCGATCGGCAGTCCTGATATTTTATTTATCCCGATTGGTGGTAAGGGTTTGCTTGATGCTAAAATGGCTTCTAAACTTGCATCTTCTTTTGAACCGAAAATGATCATACCGATGGATTATGACAGTGTATCGCTAAAAGTGTTTCTTAAAGAGATGGGTGAAGAAAATGCGGAGGTAGTAGATAAGCTTACTCTGAAACAAAAAGATTTAGACGGCAGAGAAGCAGACGTGGTGGTTTTAAAAAGTTCATAAAAGGCGGTAAAATTTAAAAATGAAAAAAATAATTCATCATATTAGGGGAAAAAGCGAAGAAACAAGGAAGCATATATTACATGTTTTCACCGTTGTTCTTGCTCTCATACTTGTACTGCTATGGATATATTCGTTGGGTAATAGTTTTAACAACAAAGAATCCCAAGTAAAACTAGAAAATGATTTAAAACCACTTTCAGTGTTGAAAGATAATCTAGTTGGTGGATACCAGAGTATATCTCAAGGACAATAATTTAAATGAAAAAATCTAACGATAAAAAAGAAGAGGTAAATAATACTGACAAGATTCTCCCGGTAGACGTGGTCTCGGAGATGAAGGATTCTTACTTGGCCTATGCCATGTCGGTTATAACTTCCCGTGCCCTGCCGGATGTTCGTGACGGATTAAAACCGGTCCATCGCCGCATCCTTTATGCTATGCACGAGATGGGGCTCACCGCCTCTTCTCGCTTTCGAAAATCTGCGGCGGTAGTCGGCGATGTGCTAGGTAAATACCATCCACACGGGGATGTAGCTGTTTACGACTCGATGGTGGGTATGGCTCAAGAATTTTCTTATAGATATCCACTTATCTTGGGACAAGGAAACTTTGGATCTATCGACGGCGATGGGGCGGCAGCTATGCGCTATACCGAAGCTAAAATGTCCAAAATTTCTTCTGAACTTCTGCGAGACTTAGAGAAAGAAACGGTTGATTTTCGTCCTAATTATGATCAAACTCGAAAAGAGCCGATTGTGTTCCCGGCTTCTGTGCCTTCTCTTTTGTTAAATGGAACTCTCGGTATTGCTGTGGGTATGGCGACAAATATTCCATCTCACAATTTGGGTGAGGTTGTCGATGCTACATTGGCTCTCATAGAAAATCCGGAAAGTACTACTGAAGACCTTATGCAATTCATAAAGGGCCCGGATTTCCCGACTGGGGGAATTGCTTTCGGTTATAAAGATATGCTACATGCTTATTCTTCTGGTCGAGGCGGTGTGGTCACCAGAGGAGAAGCAGAGATAGTAGAACAGAAAGGCGGAAGTTTCTCTATAATTATCACTTCTTTGCCTTACCGAGTGAACAAGGCGAACCTAATAATGTCTATCGCAGAGCTGGTGCAGGAAAAGAAGCTAGAGGGAGTAAAAGGCTTGCGTGATGAGTCTACCAAAGACATTCGAGTGGTGATCGATCTAAAATCAAACGCACATCCAGAGAAAGTTTTAAATTATATATATAAAAATACCCAGCTCGAATCGAATTTCAATTTTAACATAGTCGCGCTGGTAGATGGCGTACCTCAGACCCTTTCCCTGAAATCAATCTTAGAACAATTTGTCTCACACCGAAAAGAAATTATAAAAAGACGCAGCGCTTACGATCTAGCCAAGGCCGAAGAACGAGAGCATATCTTGCTCGGTCTTAAAAAAGCATTAGACAAGATAGATAAAGTGATTTCGGTTATTCGAGCTTCCAAGGATTCACAGATTGCGAAGGCAAACTTGATGAAGCAATTCAAATTCACCGACCCTCAAGCAACGGCGATATTAGAGATGAAGCTCTCCAAACTGGCGGGGTTGGAAAGGAAAGCAGTAGAAGACGAATTGAAGGAAAAACAAAAATTTATTGCCGAGATGAAAGCGCTTTTGGCTAGTTCGAAGAAAATTCTAAAAGCTATATCCGATGAACTTAAGGCTATCCGCGAAAAATATGCTGATGAAAGAAGGACTAAGATCGTAAAAGGCGGGGTTAAAGAAATCTCTGACGAAGATTTAGTCCCAGAGAAAGAAACAGTGCTAGTTTTGTCAGCCGGTGGGTATGTGAAATGTACCGACCCATCTGAATATCGTGCGCAAAAAAGAGGAGGGGTAGGGGTGATCGATCTCGAAACTAAAGAGGAGGATTTTGTGACTATGCTTGTTTCTGGTTCTACCCATAGCAACCTTTTGTTTTTCACTAATCTTGGAAAAGCATACCAAATGAAAATGTATGATATTCCAGAGGGGCGCAGGGCAACTAAGGGAAAGTCCATTATGAATTTTCTAGCCTTGAGTTCAGAAGAGAAGGTAAATTCTATTTTGGCATTACCGAAAGACATTGCTAAGTCGCCGACTTCTCTTATGCTAGTTACTAAAAATGGGGTAGCAAAGAAGATGTCTTCTGAGAGCTTTAAAGATGTACGTCGAAGTGGAATTATCGCAATTCGCTTGGATAAAAGTGATCAGCTGATATCCGCCCTTATTACCGAGAAGGGTGATGAAGTGATTATGGCTACCGCCGAAGGCCAATCTATCAGATTCGAGGAGTCTGATGTTCGTGAGATGGGTCGTACTGCTGGCGGAGTAACGGGTATCAAGCTCGGTAAAGGTGATATGGTAATAGGCGTGGATGTGGTGAAGAAAGACTATAAAGACGGCACCTTTTTGACCATGAGTGCTAATGGTTTTGGAAAGAAAACTAATTTGAAAGAATATAAAGTACAAAGACGCAGTGGTTCGGGTATAAAAACTGCCAAAGTTACCCCGAAAACTGGAAAGGTTATAGTAGCTAAAGTTATAACTGACGAAGAAGAATTGATCGCTATGTCTAAGAAGGGGCAGGTAATAAGAACAGCCCTTAAAGATATTCCAGTGCTTGGTCGGCAGACGCAGGGAGTTACTGTAATGCGCTTGCGTTCCGGCGATGGCATCGCTTCGCTTACTTGTATTTAAAATAATTGCTATACTATACGCATGTTCGCCGATCCGGTGAAAAATTTGCGAGTTTTTGGATTAAAAGATGATGACACGGTAGTCGATTTAGGAGCGGGTACTGGCTTTTATTCTATTGCTGCGGGACGCCTTGTGTCCCGAGGCCAGGTGTATGCAGTAGAAATAGTAAAAGA
>Ga0066639_10003077_pt1 | contig 14494 bp, 13 predicted proteins | sample CryGeyCG2114_010_2_FD_59504 | JGI IMG/M metagenome (GOLD analysis project Ga0066639, IMG submission 59504) | Groundwater microbial communities from aquifer - Crystal Geyser CG10_big_fil_rev_8/21/14_0.10 | ecosystem: Environmental > Aquatic > Deep subsurface > Groundwater | place: USA: Utah...
GGAGGCAACCGCTTGTAAAAGCTCTGGTAAGCCAACTTTTTTTTGTCTTAATTGCCAGGCTAATAAATAACCGGCAAAAAATACTTTATAAGTTTCATTAGATATTTTTAAAGAAGATTTTTTTTCAGTGGTTCCTCGGCTTAAAATACTAGCTAATTTTGCTTTTAATGTTTCAAATTTTACTCCCAGCCGGCCGAATATTATATTAATTTCGGAAAATGTTAATAAGGAAATAAATAAATGAATCGGCTTGGTTTCATTCTGTCGATATTGTCCGGCCAACCGCCAGGCTTTTTTTATGGCTTCAATCGCTTGGAAGGTAAAATATTCGCTAATATCTATTTTTTGACTAGGATTTAATTTTTTGACGTATTCCCAGTCAATTTCTTCTGATTCAGCTTCTGTTACCTGATATTTTTTTTTCGGGATGTACCTTATTTTTTCTAATTCTCTTTGAAATCGATAAAAAAGATAGCTGTCGGTAGCCAGTGATACCCAGAATAAAAGTAATTGCCAATTTTTTAATTGATATATTTCCCAAATTTCTAAATCAGTTTGATATATTATCCAGCCTAAAGCCATCAGGCCGGAAGCGCCAAAAATAAATAGTAATAGGTTGATAATATTTTCAATCACCTTTTGAGTTTTTTCTCGAGCGAGATGCCAGCGGTTGATAGATTTTCCCCAGTATAACAAATGAGTGCCTGTCCAGGCGGCCAAACTTACGCCATGGCAGTTAGGACATATTTTTTTAGTGGTTAACGTGCCACCCTGGCAATCTGGGCAGGTTAAAAATTGAAGTGGTTGATTGTTATTTTTTTCTTCCATTTATTTTGAAAGGAAAATAATATTTTCCGTAATTTGATAAAAGATAAAAATTGGCAAAATTATCCAGGCAAGAAATAAAATTAATATTACAATTGTCCAAGTTATAAGTAACGCAGTTCTGGCGATAATTTGGATTAACCGAGCAAAAAAACTGATAATTCGTCCCTCCCAGTCGTATTGGCCAAACATTGGGGTAAAAATATTTTTTAGCCAAGTGCCAAGTCCAAGGATTTGATATTGGCTTTTGATTTCGTTTAAACAAAAAAGGCCTGTTTGAACTAAGCCTTTTGAATACCACCAAATCGGCCAATATAAAATATCGCCGATTAAATCTATTAGAACAAATTTCAGTGAAGAATAAGTAAGGCTATTTTTTGCTCTCATGAATATATTATACCATAAAATAACCAGATTAAGTAAATTGAACTGGTGAAATTAAAAAACCCGATGTTGATGGCGACGGAGTCGGCGGATCGAGCCTTCGGTCTATGATCAGGTTGGTTTTAGCTTTTAATTTAAATTAAAAAGTCGGTTGAATTTTTTGGTTATTTCTTCTCTGATTCTGTCCTCAGAAACGAAAGTAGTTACAATCGCCGGAACTTCTGCTTCCAAGACCGCTTCTTCGTTGGTAACTAGCAAAGTGCCGGAAAATTCCAGGGTCAAAAACATTTTTTTGACGGTAAAAGAAAATCTCATTATATGTTCATCCCAATTTTTCTTTTGGTTCTCAATTACTACGCCTGAAAATTTTTGTTGCATTAAATCGTTTAAATAACCGTCAATTATTCCAATCGCATTCTTTTGGGTTGTATGGTGAAATAGAGTTATTTGCATATTTATATACTATTATTTAGGCATTGTTTTAGGGGTAGAATATAGAAACTAAATAAAAGTCAATGCTATTATAACATATAAACCTAGGTAAAGAAAAAACCACCAAAAATTAAAATTTGATGGTTGGGAGTGGGTATTATTGTTTAAAATTTCTGCCCGTGCCATTACATTCTTTGCAGGTTGTGGGATAGGAGCCAATGCCTTTGGCAAAGGCTTGCTCTCCTTCTCCTGTTCCTTTACAAACAGGACATTCCTGTTTATTCGTCGGGTAAAAACCAATGCCTTCGGCGAAATCCAGATTAATTTCCATTTTAATATTTCTCCTTTAAATTACGCCAAAAATTGTAGTGTTATAGTATTAAATAAATTTTTTATCGTCAAATATTAAATAAATGCTGCAAAATTGTTGATCAGCGGAGTTTTTTACTTATACCACTGGCACTGCCCGCTTACACAGCCACAGGCTACGCCGTATTTAGTTCTATCATAACAATCAGCATATTCACAAGTGGTAACTCCCCCTTCCCCGGCTTTTTCACAAACCTGGCCGGAACAACCGCCGCTAACACAATCCGTATCAGTTTGGCATTGCGCCTTGGTTGATTTGCCGCAAAAACCGCCGAGGTCGGTGGTATCTTTAGTTGTTTTGTCGTCGTCGCGGTATTGGTCAGCGTATTCCTGGCAATATTCTTCCCACATTCGCATGCATTTTTGTTGGGATGGACACCAAGAATAACCAGCGGCACTTAGACAGCCGTGCTCATCTTTTTGTCCGCCGATCAGTTGATCGTTGGTGCTATTGACGGGATTGTTTGAGGTTTTAATACAGCCGGCTAAAATAAAAGTTACTCCAAAAATAAGGATAAAAAATAGTAATGTTTTTTTCATAACTCCTTTTTTAAATTATTTGATTAACGTCAGACATTAAAATAGTGATCATTTAGTTTGTCTAGACAAAATGATGATAACATGAAAAATTTTGTTTATCAATGATTCTAGGCAATAAAAAAAGGCTGCGAGACTTGATTAAAGTCGCAGCCGTTTTGTATTAAAGAACGTTTATTTTTTGTTTAAGGTACAATATTTTGGGGTATTTTTAACATTGCCAGAATCATCACTAATAAAGCGACTGACTCGGCTATGCCAATTAGCATAATGTAATTTGACAAACCTTTGCCGTCATTTTCACCCAAAGCGTCACAAGCCCAGGCGCCAATCATCCCCTGGAAAATAGCAGATGCGCCAATCGCCGCTCCTACTATTAAACCATAAATCATCTGCATTCAGACCATTTCAATCGGTAGGTTGACAGCAACCATTTTCATGTTGAAAATCATACCATAAAACAATTGTGATAATGGCGCTCCGGCAAAAATGAAAAGGGTGAATGATGGGAAGATGTTTTATAAAAATAAAAATGACTTATTTAAGCCATTCTGTTAGTATTCATTTTGGGTAAAAAATAAAGAAATATGAACTAAAGTTGAAGTTTCAGTTAAATTTTAATTACTGACGTAATTATAACATGCAGTTAGTGTTGTCGTCCATATTCCCAGCGGTTCTTTTGTTTTAAAAAAATAATACAAAAATAAGACAGGGAGTATTGTTTTAGTCGTCATTTGCCGCAGCATAAACAAGTAACCCAATAATCGGAATAAGGATTATCGCCCCTATAATAATTAAAATCATAAATTATAAAATTCCTTTTTTAATACCGTCACGAATTCGTTGCATTAGTAGGAGATAAAAATTAAGATTATTTAATGTTGCCAGTTTCATACTAAGAGGTTAGAACCATTACTGTCGTAAGAATGATTATGACGACAGTCAAAATAATCATAATCCGACTTTGAGAACTGGAGGCACTACTTAAGTTGTCAATTGATTGTTTAAGACGAAGATTAATGACGGCCTTTCTCATTTCATGAATGTCGCCGTATTGTGGTTCAGTTTCTATTACAATATCTTCATCGTTTAAGCTTTGGAGTCTTTTAAATTCATTTTTTCGCCATTCTTGGTTCATAATTTACCCTCTTTAATTGCCTGACGAATTTTTGACATCAAGTCTAAATAAAAATTTAAATTATTAAGCGTTGCCAGTCGCATCCCTAGCATTTCATTGGTTTTAAATAAATGATGCAGATAGGCCTTGGAATATTGTTTTAAGTTGGTATTATTGATTGATGACAAGTCTTTGGCGAATTTGGCGTTATTGATATTTATGGTTTGATAGAATTTACCCTCCAGCCGTATAAGTCGGGCCTCTGTGCCCGACTGTGACGGCGAGGCAGAGACGCCTCGCCTTTGTTGGTGAGTCCATAAATATAATCGGCCATGACGAGCCTCGCGTGTTGGAATAACGCAATCAAACATATCAATCCCCTGTTTTACCGCTTCAACTATCTCTTCTGGTCGGCCAACTCCCATTAAATAGCGAGGTTTATTTTTTGGCAATTCCGGCACGGTCCAGCTTAAAATTTCTTTCATTTTTTCTCTCGGTTCGCCGACGGCTACGCCGCCAACCGCATAGCCGGAAAAGTTAAGTTTTTTTAATTGTTTTGCGCTTTCAATCCTTAAATCTTGATAGACACTCCCCTGCACTATTCCAAACAGCAGTTGCTTTTTTTTAGTTATACTTTCTTCTTTTTGCCATTGTTGATGGCATTTTTTCGCCCATTGGGTAGTTAATTGTAAAGAATTTTTTACATATTCTTTTGTGGCCGGATAAGGAGGGCATTCATCCAAGACCATCATAATGTCGGAACCGATTGTCTGTTGGATTTCAATTGCCTTTTTCGGCGTAATAAAGTAAGATTTGCCGTTTTGCGGATCTTGAAATTTAACGCCTTGCGGGCTGATTTTTCGGTGTTTGGCCAGAGAGAATACTTGAAATCCGCCTGAATCAGTTAAAATCGGGCCGGGCCAATTCATGAATTTATGAAGGCCGCCGTATTTTTTCATTAAAGTAACACCGGGTCTTAATAATAGATGATACGTATTTGACAGTATTATCTGGGAATTAATGCTCTTCAATTCTTCTGTTGTTAAATTTTTTACCGCCGCCCTAGTACCAATTGGCATAAAAAACGGACCCATGATTTTGCCATGGGGCGTTTTTAATTCCGTAAGTCGAGCATTACTTTTTTTTGACGAAAGCAATAATTTAAACATTTATTTATTCACTGATGTCGATTACTAATCCTTTGCCACCGCCGATTGGATCATCTTCTAAATTAGAGGTTACCGCTTTTCCTAATTTTATAATTTCGGAATCAGTTGTGTCATCGATAGCTGAAAGGCTGGTTTGGCCGGTTAAAATTAGTAGTTTTTTTTCTTGTTGTTTAGTTGGCGTCACGGCGACATCAAACCAGGCGTTAATTTCGTCGAAACCTTTATTGGGCGCGATTTTGTCAATTGACCAAACTATTTCGTTATTTTGTGCGCTGTAAGATATTGAACCGGGGCTGACTAGATATTTATTCACCCATTCAACTCCATCGGGCAATGGGGTGGAAACTTTAACATTTTTTACTTCATGAAGGCTATTGGCGATTGACCAATAAATTCTAAAAGTGGTTTTTTCCCCAACAACTGGTGGTAAAGGACCGGTGCCAACAGGAATATTATCCTGATTAAAATATAGTCCCTCCACCTTTAATTGAACGTCGGTATTGATGTTATTAATGATTTCGTTTGATTCTATAACTAGGTCACCAGCTTCAATCTCACCGATTTTAGCCAGAGTTATGACAACCTTACTTTTAGTTTGCAGGTTTGTCTGGCTGATATTATTTGGTGTTTTTAGCTGAATGCTAAAATCAATTACGCCTTCATCCAACGGTTTAACTAAATCCAGTTTTGATATTTGGTCTTTTGTCCAGGTAATTTTATCGTTATCAATTATTCCGGAATTATTGTCTTCCAGGGTTGCCCAGTCGGCGACCTCTGAATCAATAATGATTGAAATTTCTACGTCACCCAAGTCTTGTTGGCCTAGATTTTTATAAATAATTGAATATGTTAAAGTTTGTCCAAAATTAACCGGTTGATTTTGAGTTGAACCACTAATAATCAAACTGGTTGCCAAATTTTGACTAATCATAGTAGTAGTGATAGTTTTTTCTTGTTGAAGGGAAAATTCTTCCGACTCGTTATTAAAAAATCCGATTTGAATATTAATACTGGCATCTTTAACTTCATCGTCTTTCAAATAGCCGCCAGTTATTTCAATTTCACCTTCTTGATTCTTGGCTAAGGTGCTAATAACCCATTGGTTGTTTAGATTTCTAGCATCATTGTCCCGATAAAATGGTTCTGGGCTAGATTTTTTGAAGACGAAATTAGTCGGATAAATAGCCAGTATTTTTATATTGTTTAAATCTTGGTCTGATGAGTTTCGATATTTTATCTTATAAACCGCTTCTTTTTCAAATAAAATTTCTTTTGGTCCGTATAGCTCAATCTCTAAAATTGAAGAAGTAATCTGGCTAGAGAAAGAGGCAGATTCCTTAAAAAAAGAACTGAAATTTTCCGGTTGGAAAGAGGCTGTGATGTTGATTGTTTTTAATGATCCAACTTCACCAATTATTCGTCCCTTGATTTCAATTTTTCCTTTTTGGTTTTTAGCCAATTTTCCTAACATCCACGAACTGTTGAAGTTATTGGTAGGTTCCGGTTGAGAAGATATAAATTCAAAATTTTCCGGATAGCGGAAAATCATTTCTACGTTATTCAAGTCGGTTTTATCAATATTTTCATATTCTAAGGTATAAATTACCTCGTCACCGGAAGCGATATTTTGTTGACTGGTAATAGTTAGCTTTACGCTTTTATTGGAGCTAGACCCCCCTAAGCCGAATAAAATAAATCCTAGCCAACTAATTGCGGTTAAGATAATTGCAATAGCAAAAAAACCGATTATAAATATCTTGAATTTACTTTTTCTTTTTACTTCAAGGTGAGAAATATCTGGCAGGCTCCCATCTTTATTCTCATATATTTTAGCCAGACTTCTTTGAAATCTGGTGTCATTTTTTCTAGCTTCTTTTTTTAATTTAGCTAATTCCGTTTTTTCCATAATTTATAGTAGGCTTAAAATTACTACTGGTTAATTAGGACCACGCCATAAAATTGGTCGGTTGTTAGGTTTTGATTAAAATTTATATGACCATTTTCTTCTGACAACGTCGTTGGATATTTAGTCAAAGGCTTTAGTTGATCGTTTAATATTAGTTGGGATGAAATTTTGCCATTAGTAGCCCCAGCTTGCTTCTGAACCATTAGGCTGTAATAAAAAGTATTTTCATTTTGTTCGGCGAGCTTAAATGGCAATTTGTATTGGATTACAGCCTGTTTTGTTTCACCTGGTTTAAGTTGTAGCCAATTACCAAAAACAGTCTTACCACTTTCTTTATAAATATCAGTCCCGGAATTTTTTTCAATTGTTTTGTCGGTTTCAATACTAATTAAATCAATATCTTTGGTTAAGTCTTCGTCCGGTTGTTTAAATAGATTTAATGGTGGTTTTTCAAATCCTTCCGCTTTCAGTAAGACGCTGCCGGCTGGTACGTAAAATCTTACGTAGCTGTTATTTTGTACGCCGGTAAAGATATTTTCACCTTTTATTCCGTTGTGGGTTCTGGTCAATGTAACAGTATCAATAATTGATCCATCATCAAGAACTTCGGCTTGATGAAAAATAGCTTGGTCAATTACGCTATCGGTTTTTCCACCGGCGAGATTGGTATGGATAATTGATAAGTAATCTCCTTGGGTATCTTTTATTTTTCCGCCCCAGTCCAGTGATAATATTATTTTTTCCGCTTGATCGTCATTAAAGTAAAGCAAAAGATTCTTTTCGTTTAGTCCTTGCTGAAGTATCGCCAGTAAATCTTTTAATTGATCGCCCGAAGCGCTGAAAATTCTTTCAATAAGTTCCGGCGCCAAATCAGCGATAAATTGTTTGGGACGATTTTCTTCTTTATCATATTCTAATTCGACAATTTTTTGGGTTTCGGCTACAAAATTTTCGTTGTCAATAACTCGGCCGTAATCAGGCATTTCTACTGGACCCAATACTTCCAACAAATTTTCCATTAGTGTTGCCGTCATTAAAATTACCCCGTCAGTACTAGCGCCGCCGGCGTTTTGGTAAAACCATTGCATCTTACTGGCGCTTTTCGGGAAATCTGACCACCAATTAGAATCCTGGAATTCCCAGCGAGGGTTAATTAAGTGCAATGGCTCCGGTGAGATTATTTTTGGTTTTAACCAGCCTTGCAGGTCGTAGGTTCCGCCACCGGGAATTTCTAAATTTTTTATTTGGCCCTGGTCGATATCTAATAAAGCAAAACTGCCCATAAATCCCCCGCTAGCTCGCAATTCGTTATTATTAGCAAATATTAATAAATAGCGCTGCCATTGGTCTTGACCTAAGATTTTTAAAATAGCCGAGTTTAGAGAGTATAAGTCTGTAAGTCCGTTTTCAATCAGCGGCAATGATTGCAGAACTTGTTCAAAGACAAACTGGTTGTTTTCTGGTAAATCTTTAATTAATACATTTTGGATTATTTTTTTCGCTTCCCAAAATTTATCCATTCCTAATTTTAAACTAGTTTTTGATTTTTGGAGAGATTTGTAATAATCAGATCCTTGGCTGCCTAGAAAATCTTGCCCGGCTTGTGATAAAATTTGTCCGACTTCAGACATTATCTCGCCGCCTTTAAGCAGTTCTAACCCGGCCTGCATTGTTTTTCCCTGGCCAGGAATAAGTTTTAAAATCTCGGTTGTCACCGCATTAATTTTATTTGCTTCTGCTTGAGCAGATATAAAATTATTTTTTGCTTGGTCGAATCTTTGTCCGGCTAACCAAAGATCAAGAGAGGCGGCGTATTGTTGGCCGTCTTTAAGCGAATTTATTGCTTCATCGGTCAGCAGTAAGACATTGTCTTTGGTATTTTGGAGTTGTTGGAAATAACTTAGGGCCTGAAAAGGTAAAACTAAGATTAAAGACATGATGGCAAAAACACCGACGGTTTTGTACCATTTTTTTTCTATTTTAAAATTTAATAATCTATGGGTAGGTATTGGGGCGAAGATATCTTCAATTTCTTCGGTGCTTGGTCGGGTTAAAAGGTCAGACTCAATTTTTATTCCCATTCTTTTTTCCGGGGTTATAAATTCGTCATCATGTCGAGTCAGTCCTTTTACGAGTTTGGATATAAATTTAAATAATTTAACCAGTGATAGTTCTGACAGTAAGTTTGTTTTAGGAATAAAATTAACATTGATTTCGGCCCTTTGCTTTGGAATTACTTTGGGCGGCTTGATCGGTAAAATTTTTTGGTTGTTGATCGGTGTAAAATCATTTTTCACGGTTTGATTTAAGGCAAAGCTACCGGAAGGATTTTTTAAGTTAATTGTATGAACCGACTTTTTGGTGTCTGAATTAGATAAAACTAAAAGCGGCTTTTTAGGGGTCGCTGTTTTTTTCGAAATATCTCTGTTTAGTCCGATCTTGCCAGAATCATTCTTTTTGGGAGATCGAGATACTTTTTTTCTTTTTATTATTTTTGTTTTTGAGTCGATTACGGTCATTTTATAGTTGTTTGATAATATTTTTGCCTAAATATCAATTGGGTATTCAAGCAACAACATTATAACATAAAATAAGTTAGTTTGTCTTGAGGAAAAGTTTTTGTCGCCAGTCTGGCTAAAATTTAGCGTTTCAGTCAGAATTCCTGTCTTTGGCTCAATAAATTTATGTTGAATTAAACATTCTCGTAGAGTTGTAAAGTTTTTTTTGCGCAATCTTGCCAATTATATTTTTGTAATGATTCGGCCTCGATTGATTGTGCCAATTTTTTGTAGATGCTCTCGTTAGTTAAAATTTTATTGATAATTTTAGCCATATCTGATGATTGGGCCGGATTAAAATATAAAGCGTTGTCTCCTAGAATTTCTGGCAGACTGGTCGTGCTCGAGGCCGCTACGGGCGTACCGCAAGCCAGTGATTCTATGACCACCAATCCAAATCCTTCGGCAAAAGACGGTAAGACAAACAATTTAGAGGCGCTGTAAAATAAATTCAATTCTTGATCCGGAATAAATCCCGGGGTTATAATATCATTTTTAAATGGTGATTGATTAATGGCTAGTTGGATTTCCGGATATCGTAAATCAGGTTTTCCGGCTAAAACCAGTTGGTAATCCAATTTGTACTCTGATTTTAGTTGATTAAAAGCAGAAATTAATCCTGGTAAATTTTTATGATCACGCCAAACGCCAATATAGGAGATAAATGGTTTATTTATATTATATTTGTTTTTAAATTTATTAAGTACTTCTTCGTTAGTGATTGGTGAAAAATTTTGATCTACACCAGGGTAGATAATATTTAATTTGGACTTATCAAGCTTGAAGTATTTAATTAAATTATCGCCGGTATGTTGAGAAATTGTAATTATTTTATGGGATTTATCGATGGCATTTTTAAAAACTAGCCGGTAGGCGATTTTTTTGATTAACGATTTTTTAACATTCGGTCCGGGGAAAAATTTTGGGGTAATATCGTGAATCGTTACAATAAATTTTTTACGATAAAAAATTGGAACATTAAAATGCGGAAAATGCATTAAATCTAAACCATATCTATTTAAAATTTTCGGGAGTTTTAACTGTTCCTGCCAGCTGTACCACGGAATATCGGCTTTAATCTTTATAAAATTATTAGCCGGCGATTGAAATTCAGAAAATGCCGGCTCTTTCAGAAATATATAATATTCATTTTTTTGATCAATTTTTGAAAGCCCATCAATTAATTTTTTGATGTAGACTCCTATGCCCGTGGTTGATTGTGCGCCATACATTCTGGCGTCTATTCCAATTTTCATATTTAATGCTGTTGTAAATTATCAAAAATTTTTAAAAATTTTTCAGCAACTTGTTGCCAGTTAAACTGTTTCGCCTTTTGTCGGCCTTTCTGAGCCAGAGACTCGGTAAGTGCTGGATCGCCAAGTAGCTGATCAATCGCCTGGCCAATCTCATTATAATTATTTGGGTCAATTAATAGGCCGGCGTTTCCCACCACTTCCGGTAAAGAGGAAGAAAAACTGGTAATTACCGGTGTACCGCAAGCCATTGCTTCTGCGGGCGGTAAACCAAAGCCTTCATAAATCGAAGGATAAACGAAAACTTCAGCTAATGAATAAAGTGCCGGCCGATCTTTAGCATCTATATAGCCTAAAAATTTAATTCTATCTTTGACCGGTGAATTTTTCCATAGTTCATTAATGTTTTCATATTTCCATGCCCAGCCACCGGCGATTACCAGATTAATATTTTTATCAGCTATATTCTCAAAGGCTAAGAGTAGGGCTTCTAAATTTTTTCTTGGTTCCAGGTTACCTAAATAAAAAATGAATCGGTCTGGCAAGTTATATTTCTCTTTAGCGGCGTTTTTGCCCGTAGCTTCAATCGGTTGAAAGAAAATATCGGCGATGCCTGGATTTACAATTTCTATGTTGTCTGGATTTATATTGTAAATTTCAGTAATGTCGTTTTTTGTATTTTGAGAAATGGCGATTATTTTATCGGAATCACGGCATAGTTTTTTTGGATTTATTAACTGGTGCCAGAGTCGTTTTTTAAATGTAAAGAACTCCGGATAGATATCGAAAGATAAGTCATGAACTATTAAGATTTTTTTGCAGGCTGGAGATAAATTTAAAAATAAGAAATTCGGAATTAAAAATACGTCAACTCCGCCGATTAGTCGATCAATTTCCGTAATTTTGAAAAATCTTAGTAATAAATTGAAGATTTTATTCGGATATTTAAATCTTTTTATCTCAACATTAGGATAATTAAATTCCGGAATCTCGACCGGTTTAGCGGAATTATAAAATAAAAAATATTGATTTTTTGAATCAATTTTAAACAGACGGTCTAATAAGTTGTAAGTATACTCGCTAATGCCTGAATATCGACTCTCCATCAGGCAGCGGATATCAATACCAATACGCATATTAAAAATATAATTAGTTTAGATGCCGCACTTGATTTGAGATTTTTTTAAATTTTGATATTTAAAATCTATAAATTCGGTAATTTCATTTTTAAATCTTTCAACTCCGAATTGCTCAGCGTATTTTTTTATTTCATATGGATCATAATCTTGCGGCCGGAAACGAACTACGGCGTCGGCTAACGCTTCCCAGTTTTGTTCGTCGAAAAAACGGCCGGTCTTTCTATCAACCACTGTCTCGCAGGCGCCACCGGCAGCATAAGCGATAACCGGCCGGCCGGCGGCCATAGATTCAACGGCCGTAATGCCAAAGTCTTCAATTTGTGGATGAATAAAAGCGGCAGCCTTGCTATAAAGTTCTGCTAGTTCTGATTGAGGAATGCGGCCAACAAATTCAATATTTTGTTTAGCTAATTTTTTTAATTTTTTTTCTTCCGGGCCCGCTCCAAAAATTTTTAGTTTTATCCCGAGTCGATTAAAAGCTTTGATAGTTAAATCAAAATTTTTATAAGCGACTAATCGTCCGCCGGTTAAGAAATATTTTTCCGGCCGATCTTCTGATATTTTAAATTTTTCGGTTTGAACCGGAGGATGGATAATTAAGCTATCGCGACGGTAATATTTTTCAATTCGACCGGCGACATTTTTTGAATTAGCAATAAAATAATCAACGCGTTGAGCCGCCAGCTGATCCCAGATTCTTAGGTGATTTAAAAAATATGGAACAGTTTTTTTAATTAACCAATTATAGCTTAATTCTTCGATGTAGCGATGGGTGTCTGACCAGAGGTAGCGGGTTGGCGTGTGACAATAGCAAAAATGTAAAGTGTTGGATCTGGTAATTACGCCTTTAGCCATTGCCGAACAACTAGACAGAACTACGTCGTAATCCATTAAATCGTAGCTTTCCGTTGCTAGAGGCATTATTGGCAGAAACCATTGATAGTGGTTGACAGCCCCGGGAAATTTTTGAAGAAATGACGTTTTGATTATTTTATCTTTAAAGTTCTTTTCCATTTTTTTTCTATCAAAAAACAGGGTAAAAGTCGGGGCTTGTGGCCAAATTTCTTGAAAAATTTTCAAAACTTCTTCGGCGCCGCCCTCTTGAGTAAGATGGTCGTGGATTAAAGCTATTTTCATTGGGATTTCCTTTTTTTTATTACAGCGGCCGGGGTTTTCAGTAATATTTGTAGATCAAGTCCCAGCGACCAATTTTCAATATAATAAATATCCAATTTTACTTCTTGTTCAAAATTTAAATCGGATCGGCCGGATACTTGAGCCAACCCAGTAATTCCCGGTTTTATTGCTAATAATTTTTTATGATATCGGCTGTATTTTTCAACTTCTTCGATTTCATGCGGACGCGGGCCGACCAAGCTTATCTTTCCGGTTAAAACTAAGAATAATTCCGGCAATTCGTCTATACTCCAGCGCCTGATCAGCCGGCCAAACTTAGTGATTCGCGGATCATTTTTAAATTTCATCATTGGCGTACCGGCTCGGAGATTTTCATTTTTTTCTAGGAATTCCTGATCAAAGCGATATTGATGGGCATTTTTAATCATTGATCGGAATTTAAAATAAACAAATGGTTTTCCATATTGTCCGATTCTTTTATACTTGAAAAAAATTGGGCCGGAAGAATCAAGTTTTATGAATAAGGCAATTAAAATTAATAATGGTGATAATATAATTATTAATAATACTGAAATAATAATATCAAACACTCTTTTATAAATTCTTCCCCAGCCGTCCAACTTGGTTCTTTTTACTTCAATAATTGGTAGCCCGTTAATTGTTTGAATTTCAAGATTCGTAAGCTGAGTCCCGATCATGTCGGCACTATATTTGAATATCAGATGAAACTCATCGGCAAAATCAACCATAATCTTTTTTTGTTCTAAGGAAAAGTTCGGATCAGCTTGAATTATTTCATCAAATTTATCATCTTGAGCCATTTGTCTTAACCTGATAAATGATAAATTATCAAAGTCGTGAATTTGATCAACTACTTTATATCCTAGTAGTGGTCGATTTTGGAATTCTTTTATCAAATTTTTTGCGACATAATTATTTCCAATTATAATTATTCGGTGTACGCCGATACCAACCTTGAAAGCCATTTTTTGGATTAAATGGACTAATAGGCGTTCAATACTTATATACAATATCGCTAATAACCAAGAAACTAAAATAATAAATCTAGAATCAAATAAATACCGGCTAAAAACCATTACCGCTAAGACCAATGCTAGTCCGGCCGAACAAGCAATAAATATTTTTGTTAACTCCTCGGTGATTTTTTTTGTTCCGCCGATAGTGTATAGTCCGGCTAGGGAAAAAATTATTAACCAAAATACCCCGATACCTAATACTATCGGCATATAATCTTTAAATGGCAGGTCAAATACAACTGGCCTAAAATTTTGGGTTATCGGTAAGTAACGAATAAAATAAGCGGATAAAGCCGCCGATATCATCGCCAAATAATCTAATGGGACTTTAATAGTGGAAAATAATAATTCAGATCGTTTCATAGTCGTTATTATTAAATATTTTACCAATAAATCAACTGAAAAGCAATGAAGAATATTAACTCCAGAGCAAGCTCTCGAGCTGATAAAGATGCTCGCCTATGCTCGCACTTTATCTCTGCCACAGGCGGCGGAGTACTCTTTTTGCCTCACTCGCTCGAAAATACAAAGATGAAATTTTTGTATTTTACTCGCTTTATTCGGCAATAGAAACGCGAATCCGAAAAGTCATTTAGATCCTTAAATAACACAAAAAGAGCCAGTATAATTA
>Ga0066639_10003094_pt1 | contig 14462 bp, 17 predicted proteins | sample CryGeyCG2114_010_2_FD_59504 | JGI IMG/M metagenome (GOLD analysis project Ga0066639, IMG submission 59504) | Groundwater microbial communities from aquifer - Crystal Geyser CG10_big_fil_rev_8/21/14_0.10 | ecosystem: Environmental > Aquatic > Deep subsurface > Groundwater | place: USA: Utah...
GGTAGCGCGGGTGCCTGTTAAGCACTAGGTTGTAGGTTCGAATCCTACCCGCGGAGCAGAGTTAAACATCTATTAGCTTCAAGCACCCTATCAAAGGGTGTTTTAAGTTCAAATGAGAGCTTTTTGCCATCTAATTTAAGGTTCTGAAGTAGAAAATTCAAAATCTGTCTTTTTGTCGCTGGTTCAGAACCTTCAAATACTTGAGAAGCCTTTTTTACAGCGTGTAAGAGCATATCTGCGTTTAAATAGAAGGATTCATCTGCATTTGTGTATAGTGCCATCTGTGCTTCCAATCCGGATTGCTTTTCCTTGTATTCTTTTAACTTACTGTTAAACATATCCTTAGTAATACTGCCATCAGCCAGCAAATCATAAGAATTGCTAACCCTTTTTTCAATCTGGTCGTGTTCTTTCCTTAAGTCAGCAAGAGAGTCAAAGTAAAATTCATTTTTTGCTTTGTTTATTTTTTTAAGTTTATCAACTGTTTCATCAATCTTGTCGTCTGGCATTTGTAATCCAGCAATAGCTTCCTTAATGGGGGATAATAAATCATTTTCTCTAACATAAACCCTTTCGGTGTGTATTTTCTTGCTGTTTGTGCAACTGTAATAATTATGTCCCTTGTGCGTTTCGGGAGTTATGGTGCAACCACAAGCTGGGTCTGCACACTTTATCAACCCCCTGAATGCATAAGGCTTAGAAGCATATGCAAAGGGCTTTTTGTGGTATCCGGCAAGTATTCGCTGGACTAAGTTAAATAATTCCTTAGAAATCAAAGGAGTGTATTTATGAGGATATAAGTTGCCCTTATAATTCATCATCCCGTAGTAGAAAGGATTTTTTATAGAGTGATATATTAAAGCCGTTCCTAAGGGCTTGGGAGCCTTTGTATTGCTCTTTAAACCCATTTCCTTGAGCTTATTAGCCAGTATTCCCAATGAATAATTGCCAGTAGCGTAAAACTCAAACAGCTTGATTATAAACTGACTTCTTATCGGGTCTGGTTCAATATTTTTACTTCCATCTTCTTTTGTTATATTTATATATCCTAAGGGAGCTTTGCCTATCCATTCTCCTCGTCTAATTTTATATTCATTTGTTCTTTTAACATTATCGCTTATCTGTAATACAAAACTTTTAGCCAGAAAAACGGCTAAATCCCATCTTTGAATCTCAGAACTGTTTGAATCTTTATGTATTATCAAATTTTCTCTTATAAAGTGTATTTCAAGTTTTCCCTCTTTTCTAAGTTCGTCTAATAAAACAGATTCTTTAAAGCTTCTTTGTAATCTATCAACAGTTTCAACAATCAAAGCCACCTTTTCCTTTGATTTTTTAATTTCATTAATAACCTGCTCAAACTTTGTTCTGCGATCTTTTAATGAAGATTCATCAAACTGATATTCACTTTGAATTAAAAGTGTTTTTCTTTTTGCATATTCTCTTGCTTTTGCAAGTTGAGCAGGAATTGACTGCCCCTCATTCATCTGATCTTCTGTTGAAACTCTGGCTAAAATTATGGATTTCACAAATATAATTATTAATATAAATATTAAACAAACTTTTTGAATTCAATATATTTCTGATTTTTTGTTTTATTTTGATCGTAGTCATTAATAAGTCTTCCAATATAATAGCCAAAATTGACTGGGATAGAATTTCCTATTTGTCTATATTGCGAACTAATACTACCAAGAAAGATAAAATTATCAGGATAAGTTTGTATTCTTGCACACTCCCGAACGCTCATTCTTCTCTGCAAATCTGGATGAGGAATAATCACGGGTCCGCCAGTTCCTCCTCCCCTCCCTACGATTGTTGGAGAGGGTGCGTCCCATTGAGTCGCCCTATTCCCCATATAGCCGTTTATTTTTACTTTGTGCTTAGTGCCAATATGATTAGGTATAGTTTTCGTAAATTCTTTTGGCAAATCGCCTATGGCGTCTCTAACGGTTTTTTCTTTAACTTCATCATCTGAATAGTATAATTTTGGCGTTTTTCCATCAAACAAATCATTTCTTACGCCAAATATTATTACCCTTTTTCTTTTTTGAGGAATACCTAAATGGCTGACATCAATGACGTTCCAAAATATTTTATATCCTGTTTTCTTAAATTCTTCTAAAACAAGCCTGAACGTTTTACCTATTTTATTTTTTTTATCTTCATTACTTGCATACCCACCAATATTTGTTAGTCCTTGAACATTCTCTCCAACAAAATATTTAGGTTTTTTAGCTTTTATTATTTTTGCCATTTGAATAAACAGAAGGTTTCTTTTATCACTCTCTGCTCTATATGGATTAGCCATTGAAAATCCTTGGCAAGGAAATCCCCCAACAATCACGTCGCCATTAGGGATATTTTTAGTATTTAGATTATAAATATCATCTAAGACAATATGCTTATTGATATTTTTTTTATAAGTTTCTACGCAATCAAAATCATTGTCGTTAGCCCAAATTATTTTATGACCATATTTAATCAAGCCCAGATCAAGTCCTCCGCTACCTGCAAATAATGATAATATTTTCATATTTTATATCAATTTTTTTATGTTGCTATTAATACTGATAATTGTTTCTTCGCACAAGTCCATTATCATTTTTTTGTATTTTTCTTTATTATTATTATCTTCTATATATAAAACAAAGCTTTTTGTTATAGTAGATAAATTTGAATTTATTTGAGATATTATATGTTTTGTTAAATAATTAAAATCAATTAAAATTGGTTTTATTCCAGATACTAGTGCTTTCTTATCAATTCTAATGTTATTGCCTTCCCAACGATTTATTATTGAGATAAAACTCTTGGGACTTTTTATGCATTTAGCCATTTTGCTTCTAAATATATCAGAGTTAATCAAATAAATTTTGGGATTATCAGAAGACTTAATAAAGACAATAATATCATCAGTATAAATATTTTTTGACATTTCAATAAATCGTTTAGAAAATTTATTCCAATTGCCATTTTCCTTAATTATATTTAACAATTTTAATAATTGGGGTTTAGAACCCAGCCCAATGCCTTTATTTGAGCTTTTACGCTCTTCCAAATATTTTACAATATTTAATTCTGAGAACAGAGCCTTTTTCTCGAAAGCCCCCATATTTACCTCGTTATTATCTTCTACTAATGTCTTAACAGTAAGTTTATAGCCATTGGTATATATAATATCAGCCTTTTCTCTCTTATTATTAACCACCCACTCAGTAATGAATTTATTATCAACAAATATTTTTTCATCATTTTTATTATGTCTTTTGGAGCTATCCGTAATTGTCCCAGCCGATATGGCTGATAAAAAATCCTCAAAATCTCTGGCAGAAGTTTTTCTTGTTCTTATATCTTTTGTTTTGCAAAATTTTTCATACATATACAATGTTAAATAAGCATTTTTGAATTTTTCTTTATTTATTACCAAGTCATTAAAAACTTTATCAAAAAATTCTAAATTAATTTCCTTGTCGGTGCTTATGTTCTCTCCAACTACTGTAAGTATTTCTTTGCTTATCATGTTTTTATTTAGTTTTTACTTTATTAAGAAAATTACTAAACTCATTTTTGTCTATACGAAATTCTTTGCCTATTTTGTAGGCTTTCAATTTTTTGGCTTTGATGTAGCGGTAAATAGTCATTATATTTACCCTTAATTCTCTCGCCAACTCCTCTGCCGTATAAAAATTATCTTGTTTCATCTTATTTTATTATACTTTACAATTCTTTACATAGTCAAGTGAATAACTTTTAATCCTTTTTATCCAGCTTAAACGCTTCAAATCCCCTTATTTCTCTTTGAATGTCATCAACAAAGCCGTGCAATGGCTCTTTAAAGAAATCATTCTGTATCTTGTCTAAATATCTTGTTAAGGCAAGCCAATCCCTTTTTTCTTTATAGTTTCCGACAATCTTTCTAAAACCTCTAAAGCCATCATCATCCTTACAAAGCAGATTCAATCCAACCAGCATTACAGCCGTTCTTATTTTTGTTTTGGGATATTTTATTAAAATCATTTCTAAAATCTTTTGCGGGTTGTTATAAGTATTAAATATAAACAAGTTGCTCCCAAACAGGCTTTCCCAGTATAGTTTAACTATCTTTTGGCATAATTCCTTTTTGAAGATATCCTTGAATATGGGATTTTCCGTATAGCCGACTTTCTCTAAAACTTCTCTGATCTTATCTTTATGGCTTAACCTTATTTCAAACCTTAAAACCTCAAGGTTCTTTTTTTCTTTTTTAATATATTCAAATAAATTCGTTTGCTGTTTTATTTGGTCTTTATCTATAGCTCTTTTTGGAGGTTTGATTAAGTCGTTTATTTTGTCATAAAAAACAATAGAATGACGGTTAGAATAAAATTGTATTGATTCACCATCATTCCTAAAACTCACTCTTTCTAAGTCCATTTTTTGACTAAGGTTTATTTTAGATAGCTCCCTGATCGTAAGCGATGAAGTATATCCTTTGGTTAAAATTATATTTTTTGAAGGGTGCAAACCTATAATCTCTGCTTTTTCAATTTGACGTGTCCAAAGAAATACTCCCATTTCCTTAATTATATCTCGCAACCTAATAACCACTTTATCAAAATCGTCTTCTTCTAATTCTTCTAAATTGTTTCCGAAAAGTAGTTTGGGAGCGGAAAACTCTATTTTTAGACATATCGTTCTGCCCCTTTTTATCATTGTTAATTTTGGCTTATAAATCCCTCTTTTTCTGTCTTCGTTCGTGGGATTATTCATATACTTAGAAAATCCTTCTGGGTTATTGGGTATATTCTTTGTAGGTGGTCTAAACTTGTTATGGTCAATTATGGCTGAATAAACTATTGGTATTTGTAGGATGATTGTGTCTAACATATTTTTTAAGTTTAATTATTAAATATTTCTTTTAATTTTTTGAATACAGATTGCTCAATGGCTTTGCTTGTTTCTTTGTTGATCGGATGATAGATATTTATGCTATTATCCCCAATTTTCTTAGTAGGGTAGGTCAATCTATACCCTGAGCCATCAAGCCTCGTATAAACCCCTATAAAGCCCAAATAAAGGCTATTATCCAGCACTATGCCGACGAAGCCGACTAAGCCGTCTTTAGGCTTTATAGGAGTTATTTGTATTTCCGTTATTTTCATTATTTTCTTCTTTAAGTTTTTTATAATATTCCGGATTTTGTCGCATATCTTCTTGTAAAATTAAGTTCCAAAATCCGAGCCAGTTTTGCTCTGCTTCAAAGCCCCATTTATCATTATCAAAATTATTTTGTTCTAATTTGTCGGACATAAAAAAGCCATACTTTTTTTGAGTATGATCTTTTTGTCTAAGCCGTGATACTTACATTAAAAAATCGGGTATTTAAATGTCTCCAATATCTTTCATCTTCTTTTTTGTATTTGTATCTTTGGCAAATCGTGTGGCAGATTTTTTTATAGCATCGGGCGAGATATCAATTTTATACTGTTCGTTAAGGATTGCAGAAACAATCATTTCTTTATAAATACCAGATACAGAAAAATCTTTTCCTCCTTTATAAATTTTCAATAATTCTTTTTTTGATAGCTTATACAATTCATATACAAGTTGATTTCGCTCAAAATCACTTTCTTTTATTTTGTTCGGGTGGACATCAAATTGTTTGTAAAAACTATTTTTTTCTGTCATATGCTCTTTAAGATTATTCCAATTATCTTCAACATACTGTAGCACTTCTTCTTTGGTTGCGTATGGTTTAATAATCAGGAAAACACTATTGAAGTGCAAAGAAAGTAGTTTTACGGTTTGTTTATTAAAAATATAATTTTTGCCATATGCTCCCTCGTCTTGACCAGCCATACTTGCTCTGGTCGGGGAAAAGTGATTGACGCCTATATATCTACAATTCGGGCAAGCTATTTTATTATTGATGTATTGGTTTATGCCGTAATCCCCAAAGAATAAATATTTTTCTACAAAATGACCCATAATGTGCTCATCAAGTAAATCAAGAGCCCAAAATTTTCTTATTAGTTTTATCGTTTCTGGGTATAGTTTTGATAAAAATTTGTTCTTTCTAAGGTTGGAATTTTTAGTAATCATCTGGGTATGGTCTTCAATGTTTTTTGATAGCCAGAAAATTGCTTTTGCCATCATACTATCGCCTTGTTTTTTAATAACTCCCACGTAGGCATTTATTATTCGTTCTTTATTTTCTTCTTCAAGTGTAAGATTATTTTTTCTGGCATAGTCTTCTATAAATACCCCAAAAGCAATGCTACGCCGTTCTTCTGCATTCATCTTGCTGATAACAAAACAAGCTAAGTCCGCTTCATTATTAAACCCGTTTTCTGGTAAGCCCAGTTTTTTACGACTCTCTTTTATATCATCTAAAAATCCCTTTTTTATAAAAAGCTTATTAAATAAAATTCTATATTTCTTTTCAAAATAGTCCGCAGAAAACTTCTTCATTACTTTTTTTTATTACTTCTTTAAAACCTATTATTTTAGATTATCACTTTTAACCCAAAAGACAACAAAAAACTCCATATTTAGTATGGGGTTTTAATGTTATTTATAATAGAATTTGAATCTATCCCTTATTCCGTGGGCTTCGTTTGTTCATTTCCCTTGGGCGGTAAAAGCGAAGGATTTTTCTCTAAATATCTATCTCTCAGGTATATGCCACCAGCTTTAAAGTATTCTGGATTATTATATTCTGGATTATTATAGATAAAATCTTCTATTTCTTTAAAGATATTATTTTTTTTATCAGTCATCAAATAGCGGATTAGACCAATACAAATGGATTCCACATCTAAGGCGCTTTTGGGCTCTAATCCGTTGATATATTTAAAGAAATAATCCGAGTTATTATCAATAACCTTTTTAAATCCAATTTTTTCTATTATTTCCATTCCCTTTTCGGTTATTTTGAGTGGGCTTTCGGCTGAATATAATTCAATGCCCTTAATATCGCCACCACTTTCTATTGCCCCACATAGGCGAATTATAAAATTCTCTATCCTACCCGCTAATTGTTCAATTGGTTTTATTCTTTTATTTACTAAATAAATACCTATAAGGGCAAGAACGAGAAGTGGGGTTATCTTATCTGGGGTAAACCCCAAATCTATGAGTATAGATTTTATTGTTAGATAGTCCATGTTTTTTATTTAGTTTAACTTATATATTTATTATACGCCGATATTATTAAAAGGACAAAATCTTATCAAGTTAATAAATCGGCATTTAACAGGCTTAAGTTGTTCATTTCTATCTTCATAAGATTCCAGTCTAAGGTTCTAAGCGTATTATATAGGGGGAGCCAACGTGCACGAACAGAAGCGAGAGCTTCTGTTTTTGCTTTATTTAGTGGCATTTTATTCAGTTCTAACCCTACATATTCGTTTCCCAGCTCCGGATACCCATTTTCAATCGGAACAAGCCACTCCTCTGGTTCAATAAACAACTTTTCATCTTTAATTATTGGCGTTTTCCCAATTCCCAGCAAGATTTCTTTTTTCAGTTCTAACCCTGCTTTTCCCATTTCGTTAGCTTTTAGGAAGGCCGCTCGCGCGTAGGTAGCGAACGCAAAAGTTTTTTCAGTAAGTTCAATCCATTTATCGGCACGTGCTTCGGTGTCTCTTAAATTCTCCTTTAAGTGAGTAATCTTGCTTTGAAGCTCATTTTTCCCCTTAACAAAGGTTTCGTCGTCAATAAGTTGGCGGTATCTCATTTTGGTCAGTTCGTCTAACTCTTTTTGAGTGCTAACCAAAGTTGTATGTTGCATTTCGTAAACCTTTGTTCTGTTTTCAATCTCGGTATCATTCTTCTTGTTCAGACCTTCTAGAGCCCATTGTAAAAACTCCGGTAGGATAGCATATTTTTCAATTTCTTTTTCAATGGTCAGTTCTAAATTGTCTACTGGTATATTTTTTCGTTGATTGCATTTAATCTTTGTGGTCTTGCGCGTGCAATGGTAATATGTATATTCTTTTATTTCGCCGGTTGATTTGATGATTTTTTTCTTTGTTTCGGCAGTATAAAGGCAATCACATACACCGCACCGGATAGAGCCAGTGAAAGCAAATGCGTGGGTTTTAGGTCTTGGCTTGCCTTCTCTTCCAAGAAGTATTTGCACTCGGTCATATTCTTCAAGTGTAATCATTTTATCGTGCTTGCCCCCATATTGAACCCCTGCGTTTTCTATGATCCCTACATAAAATAAACTCGTAAAGATTTTGTAGATGCCGCTTCGCGAAAGAGGACAGTCACCGATTCGTTTGAACTTTCTCGTCCTAAAGCCCCAATCATTGTTGGCAATATCCAAAATTTTGGGAGCAGTATAGTTGCCAGTAAGCATTAAGTCCCACATTTTGCGGACAAGATTAAAGCGCTCCGGATCTGTGATGATGATTTTATTTTCCTTGTCGTTAAGATAGCCAAGTGGCGCTATTCCGGTTTGCCAGCCACTTTCTAATTTTCTCAACATTCCTCGTTTGGTGTTTTTGCTTAAATCCAAAACAAATTGATTTGCCGATCCACTTTCTACACTGAAAAGTAAGACGTTGTCGTCGGGAAGATATTGTCTGTTTATTGTTTGGAGTGATTTTAATATGCCCTGTTGCAATAACCATTGGAGTTTTCCGCTATCAATAGGGTTACGAGATAGACGATTTATCTGCCAGCATAAAATACCTTCGGCTTCGCCATTTTCAATCCTTTGTATTATTTCATCAAAAATTGGGCGATTATTTGGTTTCTTTGCTGACTTCGCCTCAACGTAGATTTTCTTAATGCTCAAACCTAAGTCTTGGGCTAATTTTTTTAACCGGTTTGTTTGATCATCAATTGACTGCACTTGCCGGTCTTCGCTTTCCGAAGATTTTCTGGCGTAAATGAAGTATCTAATTTTATTGGTTTCTTGTTTCATAAAACTTAAAGGGACAGCTATGGTTGACCCAAATCCACTCTCCCAAAGGATTGCTTCATTGGCATAGCCGCCCCTTAAAGGCAACGAAGCAAAAAAAAATACTTTGGGATTGATGGGACTGGGTCAACATTTATATTATATCATATTTGTTTAATTTTTCCACCATTTTTTCTTCAAAAAGTCATCAAAAGTCATCATTTGCGTTGTTCTCTAAAATAACTTTGTATATACCTTAATACGCGGTGTCCTTGTTGTTTTGCGCTTCTTGGACTATATCCGGAAAGAATTGCCGCTTTTGTCGCATTTCCTCTACATTTAAGAAAGTTTACTACAAATGAATAACGCCTAAATTCTTTTCCGTTGAATAGCTGAACCCCACTAATTCCAGCCCGGTTCCTTATATAATCTGTTAAGTAAAAGAAGACGATATCTTTCGGTCTTTGAAATATAAGATCTCTAATAAATAGTGCCTCTTTTATTTTAAATATTGGCAAGGGATTAGGTTTTTTGAATTTTTTATCCAAAAGAAGAAGAGATAATTGTTCAAGTAGTTCTTCGCTATTAAAGGTTTCTTCTTTTTTTGTTTTCATATCTTTATTAAAAATTATATTTATCTTCTATGTTATTCATTTAATCTTTTTCCTTTATCTTGTTCGTAGGCGTGTGGTGACCTATGCATAGACACGTGGCGACTATGTCCATAGACACCTCGCGACTATGCTGTTCTTAAATCCTAATTTCATACGTATTGCTTCTGTGTTGTTTATCCCTACTTTTTATTAAAAGCCCCTTGCACTCCAAACCATTGAGTGCTTTTTTAACAGAAGTTATTCCACACGGCACGTTTGCCGCAATCGTATCTTCGGCTGGCCAGCATTTTGCGTTTCTCATTTTATATTTTTTGAGAATAACCCAAACCATTTTTTCGTATATAGTTATATCATCGCGCAACAAAAAACGGTTGGGAATTTGGGTAAACCCATTGATTTTTGCATTTAAGACAGGGTGTCTTTGGGTAAAGCTTTCTATGATATTTGAACCGAGTTTTTCCATAGTAATAGTAATTTTGATAACTTTTAGAGATCTTAATTTTTTGTTTCTTGGCGGCGCTTTTGAAGCCGCCTATATTCTTCTTCTGTCATTGGCGCATAAATCAATTCAACAAGCCGGAGGAGTTTTGTCCCTTTTTCAATCGCTTCTACCCGACCGATTTCTTTGCCGAACCGGTTTTTGTAAAGTGCTTGATAAGTTTTAATTTGATCCTCTGTAAGCATAAAATTACATACTGCTGTAAATTCTATTTTTTAGTGCCTTGATATTGTCAAACAATGATCTCGCGTCTATTAACAGTTTGCCGGCAAAATAGTCGTTTATTGCTTCTTCAAGACCAGCTTTTTTTCTGAAACAAAAAAGCACTTTGCGCGGATTTTGTTTATCCAAAGAAATAAGCTCGAAACCCACACTAATAAGTGCGGCGGAACAACCCAAATCAAAAGTGGAGAAATAAGCCGTTTGACTATTCAGATTGTCTTTTAAGATTTTAGTCATATAATTTTGTTCTTGTCTTAATTTTCGTATTTAAAAGAAAGGCTGTGAAATACTTGCTTTGGCTTGCTGATTTACGAATAGAGCAGAAAGTAGGGGTGTAAATCGCTTATCCACAAGCCGAGATAAGTTATTTGAAAGCCAAACAAAAAAACGCGGGAGTCCGCGTTTAGAAAAGTTTAATTGACCACTCTGTTTTTAGAATTGGGGATTGTGCAAAATTACTCCATTGCCTCTGATTATTTTGATCAGTTCTTTGCCATCAGGTGTTTTTTGTGATAAATGGGAAAATCTGAAAAGGTTCGTAATACCGTTTTTTATTCTATCCGTTCTTTGTCTATTATCGTCATATTTGTCTTTACCGTGTTTTTTTAAATATTTGTCTATAGTTTCGTAAGAACAAAATCCGTCTGGGTTGCTATTCTCATATAGACATTCAAATATTAAATAGTAAATAGTTTCTTTATCCGTAAACCTTACGAGTTTATTTTTGTAGTAGAATTCTCCGTCCATTTTTTTGATTATCAAATTGTTTTCTTTCCGTTTGCCCTCAAGTTCTTTATTTTCGCTTTGGCTTTCGTTAGCTTTATTCTCGTATTTTTTGCATAGTTGCGAGAATTTTGGCTCAATAGGTTTCACAAGATAGCCTTCACTAAGAAGCGATTTATCTTTTAGTTTTCTATTTTCTTCTAATGTTTTGTTTATTTCTTCGTAACTGCGCTCCCTTAATTCAATGGCATCCATCTTCTTTAATTCTTTGAAAAGAATTTGTCCCGATGGACTTATTTTATATTTAATATCGCGACCGTTTATTACAAAAATCGGGAAATAAATAAAAGTGCTGGCTTGCTGTTTATCAGCTTCGTATTTAATCCTTTGTAAAAGGTTGTTTATTTCAAGATTTCTTTGCCGGTCGGCATTAAAACTTTTCATAGTAATTATCATTTAATGTTGTCAATAGAAGTTTTTTGCTGTAATATAATGTTATCAAATGTTAAGTAATAAATCAATGAAACAAGAAAAAGACAATCAAAACATTCCGGAACTGATTACCCTAAAAGAGGCGTGTGGAGTTTTGCGCGTTCACCCCAATACTTTAAGACAATGGGATAAGAAAGGTATTCTTATTGCTGTTCGTTTTGGAGAGCGTAAGGATCGGCGCTATCGCAGAGAGGATATAATGAATTTTACAAAACACAAGAAATAAATTATGCAGAAAGAAGCCAAAGCCAGAATTAAAATCAATGATTTACTCCAAAAATCTGGTTGGAGATTTTTTGATGATAAAAATGGCAAAGCTAATATAACCCTTGAAGGCAATGTAAAACTTGAAGAATTGGGGGACGACTTTGAAAAAGTCAGCACAGGCTTTATTGATTATCTTCTACTGGATAGTAAAAACTTTCCAATCTGTGTTTTGGAAGCCAAATCAGAAGATAAAGATCCTCTTGTCGGCAAAGAACAAGCACGGCGTTATGCCAATAGCCAAAACGTTCGCTTCATCATACTTTCAAACGGTAACATTCATTACTTTTGGGACAAAGAACTTGGCAATCCCACAAGAATTTCAACCCTCCCAACCCTTGAAAGCTTGAAAGGTAATAAGGAATTTACTCCGGATACAAGCAAGCTCACAAGCGAAGAATTAAAAGATAATTACATTGCTCTAACGCAAAATCCCTTTTACGAGCAAGATCCGCGTTGGTCTAACGAAGCTAAAAGAAAGGAGTTTATTTTTGATACCAGTTTGCATTTTTTGCGCCAGTATCAGTTAGACGCTGTAAAATCCTTACAAAAAGCGGTTTCAGAAGGTAAAAATCGTTTTCTTTTTGAAATGGCTACTGGCACGGGTAAAACTCTTCTTGCCTCTGCTATTATTAAACTCTATTTCAAAACCGGTAATGCGCGCCGTGTTTTGTTTCTTGTTGATCGTTTGGAGTTGGAAATTCAAGCCGAGAAAGCACTTAAGAACTATTTGCAACCAGATTATCGTGCTGTGATTTTCAAACAGAATAGGGACGACTGGCGCAAAGCCGAAGTCGTCATAACAACCGTTCAAAGCATTTCTCACGATAATAAATATCTTAAAATTTTCACTCCTACTGACTTTGATTTAATAATTTCTGATGAAGCTCATCGTTCTATTTCCGGTAATAGCCGGACAATTTTTGAGTATTTTATCGGATACAAGCTTGGCTTAACTGCTACGCCGAAAGATTATCTTAAAAATCTCTCACAAAAAGATATTGATGAACGTGATCTGCGAGAAATGGAGCGACGTAATCTTTTGTCTACTTACATAACTTTTGGTTGCGAGAGCAATGAGCCGACTTTTCGCTATACGCTTGTTGATGGCGCACGAGACGGTTTCCTTATTTTACCAACCGCAATTGATTGCCGCACTGAAATAACTACCCAGCTTTTATCGGAGAAGGGTTATGCTGTGCAGGTGCAGACAGAGGAAGGAGAAGAGGAAGAAGTCATCTATAATCAAAGCGATTTTGAACGTCGCTTCTTTTCTGAACAAACGAATTTTGAATTTGTCAAAGCATTTATGGATAATGCCCAGCGCGATCCGATAACAAATGAAATCGGCAAAACAATCGTATTTTGTGTAAGTCGCAGACACGCTTTAAAAATGACACAGATACTAAATGAGTTTGCAATGAAAATGTTCCCAGATAAATATAATTCGGATTTTGCCGTGCAAATCACTTCTGATATTCTGGGCGCTCAAACAATGACCACCAACTTTGCCAATAACAAACTGAATGGGCTTTCAAAGTTTTTTGATGGCTACAAATCAAGCAAGACAAGAGTTTGTATTACTGTTGGTATGATGACCACCGGCTATGACTGTCAAGACATATTAAATCTTTGCTTAATGCGTCCGATTTTCTCTCCGACCGATTTTGTCCAAATCAAAGGACGAGGCACGCGCATATTTACTTTCAAACATTCAAATAAAGATGATCAAATAAGGAAGAAAAAGGAAACTTACAAACTTTTTGATTTCTTTGCTAACTGCGAATACTTTGAAGAGAAATATCCTTACGACCAAGTTATTAAATTGCCCCCAAAGAAAAAAGGCACGATAGAGCCGTTTCCTACGTCGTCAGTTAACATTGATAAAACCTCAATCAATATCCCAGATCCTCTGAAAATGATGGAAGTAATGACCTTTGAGGGGAATGAAATGCGCGTAGATAAGGAACTTTATGTGAGCCGTTTTGAAAATACGATTAAAGAAGCCGCCAAAAAGAGTAGTGAGTTTAAGAAGGCAATTAAAAGTGGCGATTACGAACAGATGGAGCAGTTTGTTAAAGAAAAGATATTTAACAAACCGGAAGATTTCTTTACCTTGGAAAGAGTTAGGCGGGGCTATAAGGCCGATCGTCATATTTCGCTTTGGGAAATAATGGATAAGATTTTAGGACGTATTTCTCGCTTCAAATCAAAAGATGAATTGGCGCAGGAAGAATTTGAGAAGTATTTGGTTAGTTCAGAAATTAAATCGGAGCTTTATTATGAGGCACGCGAATTTTTCAGAAATTATCTAATTGACGAGAATTTCCGAACAGTGATCAATCAAAAACGCTTCAATGAGTTGGCCGCCGACCCTTTTATGACAGAAGCTTTGCAAAAGCTGGGCAAAGAAACCTATCTTACTAAAATTCCGGAATACATAAAAGACAACGTTAAATTAAACGCCTTCGTTTAATCATTATGCTTACCCAAGATACAAAAAGAAAAATAGATTATCTTCGCGACGTGCTGGTCGGGAAAATTCCTGTGCCGTCGCAACAGATTGAGCAAATAACGCTCGGCTTGATTTACAAGTTTATGAGCGATATTGACGAACAAAACGAAGAGCTGGGTGGCAAATCATTTTTTGGTGGTGAGCATAATAAGTATGCTTGGAAAAATATAATGGATCGTTCGTTAGCCGGCCACGAAAGAGTTTTGTTTTATGCGGAGGGTTTGGAAAAAATGAGCCGAA
>Ga0066639_10003101_pt1 | contig 14447 bp, 14 predicted proteins | sample CryGeyCG2114_010_2_FD_59504 | JGI IMG/M metagenome (GOLD analysis project Ga0066639, IMG submission 59504) | Groundwater microbial communities from aquifer - Crystal Geyser CG10_big_fil_rev_8/21/14_0.10 | ecosystem: Environmental > Aquatic > Deep subsurface > Groundwater | place: USA: Utah...
TTCACACAATCAAGATAGATGTAGAAGGTGCGGAAGATCTCACAATAAAAGGAGCATTAAAAACCATAAAAAAATACAAACCAAAAATAATATTTGAATCCCCCACACTTAATGATCTCACAACAAAAAAAGTTAAAAAACTCCTTACACCATTAGGATACTCTCTAAAATTGATTTATAAAGACACTTACCACAGCAATTGGTTAGCATCTACTTCTCCTTAAAACCCTGCAAAAATGGCTTTTACGCCAAATAAAGACTACAAAAATGATTTAAAGGACAAATCTAGCAATCTAGAAATGAGAGAGATATATTCAAAAATAGATTCAAAAAGGCTTGTAAGTGTGGTTAAAAGAAAAAAAGACATAACGTCTGGAAGACAAGACTTAACAGATGTAGAAAGAGAATTACAAGTAGCAGCATGTAATGTTAAAGAGGGGATTATAACAAAACCCCACAGGCACTTACCACAAAAAAGGTTAACAGAAAAAACCCATGAGTCTATTGTTGTTGTAAAAGGCAAAGTAGAATCAATAATCTATGACATTGATAATAAAACAGTCTTAGAAAAAGTTGAACTTGGCGAAGGAGACTGCCTTATTGCTCTTGATGGAGGCCATAGTCACACATCATTAGAAGAAAACACCTTATTCTACGAATTCAAAAATGGACCCTATCATGGTGTTGAAAAAGATAGAGAAGCAATATGAATTTACAAAACAAGAAAATTATTGTAACAGGTGGCAATGGCTTCCTCGGAGAACATGTAGTTTCTACTTTGAAAGAAGAAGTTCCTGAAGAAAATATTTTCATACCAAAAAAAGAAAATTATGATTTAACAAAAAAAGAAGAAGTTAAAAAATTATTCAATGATTTCGCTGCAGATGTTGTGATACACCTAGCAGCTCACGGAGGAGGCATTGGATACTATAAAGAACACCCCGGAACAATATTTTACAAAAACGTGGTTATGGGTTTAAATTTAATAGAAGAAGCAAGGAAAAATAATGTAGAAAAGATAGTTATTATTGGTACAGGAATAGCTTATCCAAAAGAAGCACAGATACCTTACAAAGAAGAAGATTTTTGGAAAGGTTATCCTGAAGAAACTGGTGCGCCATATGGGATGGCAAGTAAGATTTTATTGACCCAATTAAATACATATAAAAAGGAGTACAATTTTAATGGAATTTATTTAATTCCTGCAAATCTTTACGGCCCAGGAGATCACTTCAACCCTGAAATAGCACACGTTATTCCTTCATTAATATTAAAAATTAATACCGCACTAAAAGAGAAAAAAACAAATATTGAAATGTGGGGTAGTGGTAATGCCTCTAGAGAATTTTTATATGTAAAAGATGCTGCAAAAGCAATTGTTTTAGCAACAAAAAGTTATGAAAAAACAGAACCACTAAACATAGGAACTGGAATAAGCACTCCACTAAAAGAGATAGTCGAGATTATTAGAAAAATGTTGGGATATAACGGAGAAATAATTTGGGACTCAACAAAACCAGAAGGCCAATTAAAAAGATGTTTTGATATTTCTAAATTAAAAGAGGAACTAAATTTTGAGGCAGAAACACCACTAAAAAAAGGTCTAAAAACCTTAATTGAATGGTACAAAAAAAATGAAATCAACTAAAAAAGTGTATTACTCGTGCCTTGGTGTGCATACCTATATGAGGAGCTTACTAAACAACCCTCCAGAAGGCTATGAGTTTATTTTGAACGAAAATGCTACAAAAAAGAAGCTTGTAACAAAAGCAAAAAACAACAAACTAACTAGATTTCTTTACAAATCCATAATAAAAAAAACATTTAATGTCCTAGACTTTGCAAATAATTTATCGTATCAAAAATCTCCTGAAGAAACAGATTTAATACTAACAACAGGACAGATTGTAGATGAAAAGAAACCATGGATAGTTAAAATATTAGACTCTCCATTTATCCTTGGTGCCAATGATTACAATATATTTATGAAAAATAAAAAAACAATAGAAAATGCACTTGCCTCTGAATATTGTAAAAAAATAATTGTTCATACAACGATTGCGGAAAAAATGATGAGAAGATATTTTTCAAAAGAAGTTACAGATAAAGTTGAAATAGTAACACCTGCAATACCCACAGAAGTTGAAGAAAAAACAAAACATGAGGATAACTTCAACTTGCTTTTTATCGGTTCAATCAACAATCCGCATGAGTTTGCCATGAAAGGAGGAATTCAAGCAATAAAAACATATAAAGAATTGAAGAAAAAATATAACAATGTTAAATTGACCATAAAATGCAAAGTTCCAGATTCTGTAAAAAAAGAATATGACTTAAGTGACATTACCTTAATTGAAGATATAATTCCTTTTGAAGATGTTAAAAAGCTATACAAAGAATCAGATTTATTGCTAATGATGGGTTATGGTGGGTATATGGTCATGGCTTATCTAGAAGCCTTTTCATATGGTTTACCAATAATAGCCTTAAACACTTTTGGAGTTTCAGATTTCATAATAGATGAAAAGACAGGATTCAAAATAAGGCCCTCTGGAAATGTCCCAGTTAACAATCCAGCATATCCCTCAATATCAAACACAGAAAAATTTTTAGAAACTACAAAAATTGATGACCCGAAATTAACAAATGAAAGTGTTGAAAAAATATCAAAATTAATAGAAGATAAAAAATTGCTCCAAGAAATGAGCAGTGAATGTCAAAGATTATCACAAGAAAAATACTCTTTTGAAGAAAAAAGAAAAAAATTAAAAAGAATATTTGATGAGGCCTTAAAATAAAATGTTTAGGAAGAATTGTTTGGTTTGTAATTCTGAAGAATTAAAGAAAATAATAGACCTTGGTTCACATCCTTTCGCAGATACTTTTATACCAAAATCAAGATCGCATGAAGCAGACAAAATCTACCCCTTAGTTTGTGATTTATGCATGGAATGTGGGCATGTTCAAACTAGATGTGAAACAAACCCCTTAGATAGATATCAACAACAAGACTATTCTTACACATCCTCAAATTCAAAATTCTCAAGAGATCACTGGGAAGAATTTGCAAATGAAGTTCCAGTTAAATCAAATATCCCAGAAAATTCATTTATTGTTGAAATAGGCTCTAATGATGGTTTGCTATCAGAAAATTTAACTAAAAAAGGGCATAAGGCTGTAGGTGTTGACCCCTCTCCCTACATGGCCAATCTAGCAAAACAAAAAAATATTCAAACCTACACTGAATTATTTGGAACTGAAGTTGCAAAGAGAATAGAAGAAGAACATGGAAAAGCTGATTTAATCATTGCAAATAATGTTTACAACCATTCAGAAAATCCTTTAGAATTTACAAAAGCAGTTTCAAGTTTACTAAAGGAAAACGGAAAATTTGTTTTTGAACAACCTTATTGGTTAACAAGCTTAGAATCAAGAAGATTTGACCAGATTTATCATGAACATGTTAGTTATTACACTACCAAATCAGTTAAAAAATTATTAGAAAACGCAGGAATGGAAATAGTCCATGCAGAAATAGTAGATTATCATGGAGATTCTCTAAGAATTATTGCGCAAAATAAAAAGAACTCTGAACTCCCACAAGAAGCAAGAGAACTCATACAAAATGAAGAAAAACTTGGTGCTTTTAAAGTTGAAACTTACAAAGAAGCAATGAAAGAGTTCGATGAAAAGAAAATTAATTTCATGGTAGATATCTTAAGAATAAAACAACAGGGAATGCCAATAATTGGTGTTGGAGCAGCTGCAAAAACAAATACAACACTTAACTACTACAACATAGACCATGGGATTTTAGATTATGTAACCGATGCATCTCCACACAAGAAAGGGAAGTTTACACCAGCCACAAGAATCCCAATTGTAGGAGATGAAGTATTTGCGGATTATGATGAAGTTTACGCTTTAATTTTATCATGGAATATCTCAGATATCCTAAAAGAGATTCTTTTAAAAATAAATCCTAAAATAAAATTCCTATTCTTGCCTAATTAACAAAAACCTTATATATCAAAATCTTTACTTTCAAAAAATGGAAATAAGAAATGTTTGGAAAGACGTTAAAGAACCTCTAGAGCTACATGAAGATGATAGAGGTAGAATTGCAGATATTTTCTATAAAGATGAAATTAACCACGTAGCAATTATTGAAACTAAAATGGGCGACAACAAGGAAATAATTCGTGGCAATCATTATCATAAAGATGCCACTCAACATATGCTTATGACTGAAGGCTCTATGGAGTATTGGTATAAACCTGTTGATTCTAATGAACCTGCCAAGATGGTAATACAAAAAAAAGGAGATTTGATTTCAACACCTCCTAATGAGATACATGCTTTGAGATTCACAGAAAATGCAACATTTGTTGTTTTTAGCCAAGGAGTTAGAGGCGGTAAAGACTACGAATCTGACACCTTTAGAGTTGATAATATTATTGAGACCTCTGATTAGAAAGGCTTTTAAAGAAATATTATTATTTAAAAAAGTGGTGATGGCATCACAGAAGCCTTATTCTGAATAGATTTAACAAAATGACAGAAGTTCACTTAAACCACCATTCAACACAATATATTATTTGGTACAAAGACACCTCTGGAGAGTTGCATTTTTTGTTTGATAGAAAAGATTCAAATTTCTTCCCAGATGCAGATATTGGGGATGGAATAAAAGGTATGCAAAGAGGTGTAAATGCTCTTGGTGGAAATTATATTTTTGGTGCTAACAGACATTTATCTCCCGAAGAAACAGGGCTTGCAGAACTTGGAGAAGAATTTGGAATCCTTATAGAACCTGAAGAGAGATTAGAAACCATTATTGGAGTCTCCAGTGGTTCTGAAACTGATAATCCTGAAAGCCTTCACCCTCAAGAAAGAGGTAATGTTAGAGCAATTGGTGAAATACTTTCCACAAACCATATTTATGCAGACACACTTAGAGTGACATTTCCAGAAGGAAGCATCCATCCAGAAAAACCATCAATGACTGCAGGAGTTTCTTTGTTTATGCGAGAATTAACATCTGGAGAATATCATTTCATCAATGAAGTATTGCAAAGAACCAGAGGAAAAGTAACACCTGATAACTTTAAGTTCGGAAGCACAATAGAGTTTGTTCCTTTGGATTCATTTGATGGAGTTCGTGTAAAAAGTGCATATGGCCATCACAACATACTAAACGCAGTTATAGACCTTTTACCAACACATAAAAGAAGAGTTTCTCAACCACAAGGGCGTATAGAAGTTGCTCGCTTAGAAGATTTTGTTGACGGTCCTTTATCAGAATCTAATTCACCTTCTGGCGGTCCAACTTACGCAGGAATGATAAATGCTGGTGTAAGATACGTAGACAAATCACCAAAAAATTAATCCTTCTCTGCATATTTTTTAATACACTCTTCAAAAGAAATATTTTCTTCTTTTGCTTTTTCTAAATATTTTATGGCAATATCAATTGCTTCTCTTACAAGAGGCACTAATGAACTTCTCATAGAAGGATATTCTTCTGGTTTTATAATAATATAAGAACCATGGTTTTTATCCAGATTTATTTCGCCCTTACCAATTGCAAGATATTTAAATCCACATGTATCAGTACCTTTGCCGTGCTCAAAAGGATCTTCTTCATAAAATTCTCTGCTTGCAAAAAGAAAAACCATTGACCCTACACTAAGTCCGCATTCTTCTTTTATTTTTTTCCTTAAAAATTCCTTTAAAGGAACCCCTTTTTGTACTCTGCCTCCACAAAAGAAATATTCTCCCATAAGTGGTTTTTTGGTCCTTTTCATAAGTAAAAAACCATTTTTATAATAGACTAAAACATCAGAGGTAAAAACAACTAAATTTTTATGAATTTCTTGAAAAATATTATCAGGTATAAAATCTTTAGATTTTAACTTATCTAATTCAACCTTTTTTCCGCTTACTATATCAAACTCTTTTACCATTGTATAAGTTATGAATTTAATTTATGTGCAAGAGCAAGAACTAACTCAGGAGTTGCGGCTGTTATAAATTCATGACGGTCCCTTTCATTCTGTCCAAATGCAAAATAATTTATTGGGCCAAGATCTCTTACACCTTCATTATCTTTCACTAATATCTCTCCCCCAGCCTCTTTAATCAAAGCATAAGCCACTGCAGGTTCTAAATTTCCCTTTCTTGTAAGCTCCAAAATTGCATCAGCACTTCCTGTAGCAACTTCCAAGTACCCTGTTTGTGCAGCACCGCAGTCTCTTAAAGTAGCATTTCCTTTTAACTTGTCTCTAAACCTTGTTTGCATCAAATCTCCACCAAGCAACCTATCAAAAAGAGTATCAGCAATAACAGTGGTAGTTTCATCCAAGGTTAATCTTCCAGAAGTGACCAAAGGTACTGGTCTTCCGGCATTCTCAATCTTCCAAGCACCTTGACCACGAACAGCATAGAACAATGTTTTTGTTGGATGTTCCATAAACACACTTACAATATAATCTCCATATGTTGGATTTTCTCCTTCAAATATTCCAAACAAAGTTCCATAACGTCCGTTATCGATTCCAAATTTCTTCCAGGTACCTGTATAAGAACCAGTCCCATCTAGTCCATCTAAAACGCCAGTAAACTTCGGTGTACCCTTGCCAATATCAACAACACCATCTTCTTCTGAATAAACTCTTATAGGTAATTTGTTTTCCCTCAATGTATCAAGAATTGCATTGCCACATTCAAGATCTGCTGTTAAAGCAGTTTCGCCATGAGCATTATTTCTAACTTTTTCTTTTCCGGCCTCACCCAAAGAATCATGTACCCTAAGTGATCTCCAACCAGCATTAATTACAATATTTTTTAGACACAAATCAGAAAACATTTTAAGAACTTTTTTTCCTACTAACTAACTCCTTAGCTTTTTCAATGTAGTAACCACTCTCTCTTTCCACATCTGCTTCTACAGGGATTAAGCCACAAGATTCCATTTTTTCTTTTAACTCTGCATCTAACATCATATGAACTAATTCTTTAAACTTAATTTCTGGTTTCCAACCTAAAACATTTTTTGCCTTTGTTGAGTCGCCTAATAAAGCAGGCACTTCTGCAGGCCTTTTATATCTCTCGCTTGTCACCACATAATTTTCATAATTCAGACCAACTAATGAAAAAGATTCTTTTAAGAAATCTCTTACAGTGTGAGTTTCTTCAGTTGCAATTACAAAGTCATCAGGTTTATTATGTTGCAATATCATCCACATAGCTTTCACATAATCCCCTGAAAATCCCCAGTCTCTCTTTGCATCTAAATTGCCTAAAACAATTTTATCTTTTTCACCAACAATTATACTTGCTAATTCTTGCATTATTTTTTTAGTTACAAAATTGTATCCTCTTCTTGGTGAATTTGCTATAACTGTCTTCCCAACACCAGCCATAAACCTTCCAGATTCTGTTTCCAAATCAAATACCCACCTTGGTTGTTCTCTATGATAAAATACTTTCTTTACTTCCTGCTTGTCTTTCGAAAGATGATGGACAATTTGTGCTGTGCCCCCATTTTGTATATTACGAATGAAAGCCCTAGATATGCCAGTTTCTCTCTCTATTGCCCTTTGAGTTAAACCAAATGTAATCAAGGCTTCAACTTTGTCCTGTTTTTCCTGATTGTTTATAGGAGATAAAAGATTTATAGAATAATAACCATAATGTTTCGGATCATTCTCAAAGGTAATATTAAAATCTTGTTTTGTTGTTTGGCTTATGAGATATAAAAGACCTTGCGCCAAAACTGCTGAGTTTGTTTTGAAATTTTTGAAGGGATATGTTGTTGGTGCGGCTTTCAAGCCATCAGTAAGATTGTAGCCCATTAAAAATGCAAGTTTTATTTCAGTTGGAGAATTTAAAACTCTGTCAGGTACTTTCTTGTAACCGTCAAAAGTATAAATTTCATCTCTCAAATATTTTAAATACGCTGAATTTCCATTCAAGTTTGCCCTATTTGTTTTTCCATATTCAGTTTTATAATTCTCTACCCTAATATCTCCTAGACCTAATTTTAGCCATAGGGATTTCATAATATCCATAACCTTGAGGTCATTATTTGCAAAATTAGCCTTGCCATCTTCACCTATATATCCATCCCCCGTCATCATTCCGAGGAATAAAGCCTCTTCTTTTGATATGGCAGAAAGAGGCTGGTAAGAAGGGAAATCATGATGAAGAAGTTTGTCTCCAAGTTTTACTTGCCTCGCTTTTAATTTTTTATTATCTTGTAGTATCAAATTATGATGATTTGTAGTCTCAATTATTCCATACCTTGTATTGATAGTCTTGCAGTTAAAATCATCATTATCCTTTTTTCTTCTTGTTGCAGTAATAAATTTTAATTCGACAAATTTCTCTCCATCCCATATCTCCAAATCCTTTATTGTCCATTGCTGAACATTTGTGCTTTTTTCTCTTGGTGTTCTAATATCTTTTATTCTCTGCACAGATAACATTCCTGTTTTTTTATTTTTAATCAGTAATACTGTATTTTCAGATGCACATTCATGATTAAACAATATTCCATTTGAAGCAAAAACTCCATAGGCATTCCTATACATTCTTGTCAAATGATATGCTCCCAATTTTGCAATTCCGTAGGGACTTTGTGGCAACATTATTGTTTCCTCATTTTGTGGGGGAGGAGATACTCCAAACATTTCTGAGGAAGATGCTTGGTAGAACTTTGCATTAGATTTCATGTTTCTTAACGCTTCAAGAATTCTCAAAGTTCCTAACAAATTAATATTAATGGTTGATTGGGCATTGTCAAAACTAATTCCCACATGACTTTGTGCAGCCAAATTATAAACTTCATCAGGTTGAAACTTCTCAAGTACAGACCTAACACTTGTAGCATCTGTTAAATCAGCATATATAACTAAAAAGGGAGAATTAACATCATCTTCAGAGCCATATTTCTGAACTAAATGCTCTATTCTTTTTGTATTCAAAGTGCTTGCCCTTCTTATAATTCCACGAACACGATATCCCTTGCTAATTAAAAATTCAGCAAGATAAGAACCATCTTGTCCAGATATTCCTGTTATTAGAGCAACTTTTCCTTGAGCCATACTGCCCTATCCAAAACTTGATTTATAAAGATTATTATGCCCATTTATAAACATAATAAAGGTTTTTAAACACTTATTCAAGCTTCAAGTTAATGAAAACAGAAAGTAAAAAAGGAGATGCTTTGGATAAATTCCTGGAGTTTATTCTAACAAGAAACACAGGGAAATACCTTCTCCTTATAGTCTTATTTGGTTTCATTCTTAGATTAATAATGGTTAGAAATGTTTCATTTTTGGGGGATGAAATGATTCATGGTGTTCAGGCATTAAACATGCTAGGGTCAAAACTAATTGGCACTGCATTGGAATCACCAACATGGTATTATCTTACAAACATATTCACATCAATATTTGGAGTAACAATCTATGGCAGCAGATTTACTTCACTTTTATATGGAACTTTCAATATTTTTTTAGTTTATTTGATAACCTCTTACCTTTTTAATAAAAAAACAGGACTTATTTCAGCATCCTTTTTAGCAATCTCTGTATTCAGTATAAGATATACTCTAATAGAGATGGATACTACCTTAACCTTCTTCATCTTATTAAGCACATACTTCTTGATTAGAGGAACAAAAGAGAATAATCTTAACTTTTTTTACCTATCCTCAGCAACATTGGGAATTGGAGCGTTAGTAAAAACAATAGCCTTGTTTTTTGCCCCAGCATTATTCATATATGCCTTTTTTGGACTGGATGAAAAATTAAAAGAAAAAATAAAAAGAATATTGCTTTATGGGCTAATCTTGTTGGTATTTATTAGTCCCCTCATATTCTACAACTTCCTTCTATATCAAGACAAAGGATATACTGACCTCTATGTGGGGCAATATCTAAACATAAACATAGATGCGCAAAAACAAGTAATTGGCGAAGAATATCTAAACCCTTTTAGTGTAAATGAAATTTTTAAAAACAGCTGGACACAAATAAAAAATACATTTTGGGGCAATGATGCACCAATATTCTTATTAGCACTAGCAGGCATAGGCCTCTCATTAGTTTATTGGAGAAAAAAAGAAAATTATTTTCTCCTAGGCATGATACTTGTTGGATGGTTCATCCAAACAGGAACAAATTGGTTAACCACTCATTATGTCCCATATTCTGCCTTATTTGCGATATATGCAGGATATGGAACACTAAGTTTAATTGATAAAATCAAAATTAAAAATTACAAAAAATACTTGCCAGTAGCATTGCTAATAATTGTTTTGATAATAAATATTTTTTTTGTTCAAAGCCCTTTAATAACCCATATGAAAGACAGCACAGGCAACAAAGAATTAAGAGAGTATGTTATTAATGAAATACCTGAAAACACCCTAGTAATTGCAGATTCAAGAATTTATCGTGGAAGAATTGCGTGGTTGCTTAATGATAGAATACACATAGAATCAGGAGTGTTGCAAAAAGTTTTATTTGACGCACACAACCAAGAGGTTAGCACAAAGCAATACGAAGTTTATTTTATTGAATGTGCAATAGATGATTGTGGTTGGGGAACTATAAGAAATGATGAATTAAATAGAAGTACTGAACAAATGATAGCATCACTTGCATCCACAGGACCTCCAATAAAAATAATACCAAGTGGAGGAGGCTATAATGAACCAGAAGATTCCACACACTTTAAAGTCTATCATGGACAAATTAGTCTGCCTGTAGACATAGAACATACCCTCTTGGATTACTCTTGGCTGTTGCAGCCAGTAAGGGGAAAGGGAAGCACTTACGACCGATATGCTCCACAAATATCAAAACCAAGCCATAAAGTTTCATGGTTCATAAGTTACCTAATATTATGGCTGTCTATAATTTTAGCACTTATAGCGCCTATCTACGTAATTTATGAACTGGTAAAACAAAAGACTTTTAACAGAAGATAAAAAAATAGTAATAATGAAATTATCAGTAGTTATACCTGTATGGAACGAAGTTAACACAATTAAAAAGTTAATGAATATAATTTTTGATGTTGATTTAAATAAAGAGATAATAATAGTTGATGACGGTTCAACTGATGGTACTCGTGAATTGATAAAGAAGGACTACGGAAAAAGAAAAGATGTTAAAGTTATTCTGCATGAAAAAAACAAAGGTAAAGGTTCTGCAATTCGAAATGGTTTAAAACATGCGACAGGAGATATTGTCATCATACAAGATGCAGATTTAGAGTACGATCCAAGAGACTATCCCAAATTAGTACAGCCAATAATAAATGGTGAAACAGAAGTAGTATATGGTTCTAGATTTCTTAATAGAAAAAATAAATACTTTTTTAGTATGAATTTAATAGCTACAAAGATATTAAACCTAATGGCAAATATCCTATACAATGCTAAAATAACAGATGAGCCGACATGCTATAAAGTGTTCTCTAAAAAAGCAATTGATAGTGTTGATTTGAAATGTAAGGGGTTTGAATTCTGCCCTGAAGTAACAGCAAAGATAAGAAAGAATGGATACAAAATTAAAGAAATTCCAATAAGCTACAAACCAAGGTCAAAAAAAGAGGGAAAGAAGATAAGGTGTACTGATGGCATGGAAGCAATATGGACCCTCTTGAAATACAGATTCATAAAATGAAATTCTCTCTTAGAAACACATTGGCAACGCTTTTTGGGATAGCATTAATAGCGGGGATCTTGATATATTTAGACATAGGTGAATTTTTTAATAAAATAAAAGGAATCTCGTTGTTTTGGGTCTTAATCTCATCAATTATTGTTATAATATCCTACTTATTCAGGGCATGGAGACTGAAAGTATATTCATCATTAAGCACAAAAGACTTGTTTGGAATTGTTATTGGAGGATATTCACTTAATGCACTTCTTCCTCTAAAAATAGGAGACATTGCCATGATTGCAATGTTAAAACGTTATGGCACTGAATTAAAAAGAAGCATAAACATAATAGTCCATTGTAGAATTTTGGATTTATTGGCACTAGCATTAATCACTGCGCCATTGAGTTTATTTTACGTAAATGAAGAATTAAATGTTTTATCTAATAGTTATCTCATTCTTATAATAACTCTGGGATTCTTAGCAGTAATATACTTTTTTAAGATAGGCGTTTTTACTAAAATAATACAATTTGTTGAAAGCAAACTAAAAGTAAGTTTATTCAAAAGAATATTATCCAAAGGGGTTGAACAAGCTGAAGACTATAGCAAGCTAATAACAACAGGGAATATCCCCGCATTATTCCACTCTTTAATGAGTTGGATAATGGATGGTCTTGTTGCATACACCATAGCGCTAGGTCTTAGTGAAAATATACCCTTCGCATTAGTTTTAATTGCAGTAACTATTTCAAACATTGCAAAAGTCATTCCTGCAACGCCTGGTGGAATCGGAATTTATGAAGGTGCAATGATTTTATTTTTAGGATACTTTGGAATATCTCCTTTAATAGCAGGCACAATAGCCATAGTTGAACATTTATTGAAAAACATAATAACCATTGTTATAGGTGGCACCATAATGTTAAAAAGGGGCCTTAATAGCGAGACAATAAAGGAGTATGTTAAAAATTGAAAATAGCTATCCTTGGAGCAGGGCCCTCTGGGCTCGGAATTGGCAGAATTCTTTCAAAAAACAACGAAGTGGAAGTATATGAAAAAACAAACAAAATTGGAGGTATGGCTTCTAGTTTCAAATATAAAAATTTCATGTTAGACTATGGACCCCACAAGCTATACTCACAAATTCCAGGAATTATTGATGAAATAAAAAAAATAATTCCAGTCGATCTTCTAGAAGTAGAAAAGAAAAACAGCATTGTGCTAAAAGGCAAATTCTTAGCATTTCCACCAAAATTCACACAAATTGTAACAAAACTAAATCCAATGATAGGGCTAAAATGCGGTGTTTCGATGATAGCATCAAAATTCAAGAATTATGAAGGAAAATCATATGAGTCAAGATTGAAAAAAAGTTTTGGAGAAGAGCTTTACAATCTTTTATTCAGAGATATTGCATATAAAGTTTGGGGAGATCCAAAAAAACTCGCAGAAGAACTTGCAATTAAAAGGGTTCCTCTTAAAAGTTTTGGAGAATTAATAAGAAGTGTATTGTTTGGAGTAAAAGAAAAAGAAAGTGCTAGGTATTTTTACTATCCCAAAGAAGGATTGTGGGTTTTAAGTGACAATCTAAAAAATGAAATTGAATCTAATAAAGGAAAAGTAAAATTAAACACAGAAATAAAAAAAATAGATGTTAAAGATGGGAAAGTATCGGGTATACAATTTCAGGATGGTAAAAAAAAGAACATAGACTATTTTGTTTCAACAATTCCATTACATTCCTTAATACCACTAATCAATCCAAAGCCTCCACAAGAAGTATTCAGCGCCTTAAACATGTTAAAATATAGAGCCTTAACAGTTCTTTTTTTAATAATAAACAAACCAAGAGTTCTCAAAGACAGTTGGGTATTTTTTCCAGAAAAAGATTATCTATTCAGTAGGGTATCTGAACAAAAAGGATTCAGTGAGTTTACTAGCCCTGTTGATAAAACAGCTTTAATGGTTGAAATTCCAAGAGGAGACGATTTTGATCTCACAGATGATGAAATATATGAACAAGTAACAACACAACTAGAAGAACTGAAAATAGTGGAAAAAGAGGCCATAGAAGAGCATTTCACAAGATCTGCAAGCCGCGTTTATCCTGTTTATAGCATTGATTATAAAGAAAACTTAAAAATAGTGCTAAACTACCTATCAACAATAAAAAACCTAAGAAGTTTCGGTAGACAGGGATTATTCAATTACAATAACATCGACCATTGTCTTGATATGGCAAGAAAAACAGCAGCACACATTAACAACAACGAAGGAAATCAGGAATGGGAAAAGATATTGAAATACTTTGATGGTTATGCAATAGTTGATTAAAATGACAGAAGAAAAAAAAGATATAGAAGGAAGATGGTGGAAAATAGAAAACAAAGTAGAGAGAACTATCGATGCAAAGTATGATAGAATCAAAGATTGGATTATGGATGCAAAAGGTTATTTTTTAATAAAAATTGATAGAGAAAATGAAATCATAAGAGTTGGTTTTTGTACAAAAGACAATAAAATGATGGCAGAGATAAAAGGTAAAAGTGCAATGGAGATTGTTAATACTATAATAAGAGAGGACATGATATCCTCTTTGCAGCATGCAGCAGATATGGGAATAGAATTGCATAAAGCTGAAATGGCATTGAAATATGGTTTTGAGTATGTTCAGGATGGAGAACTAATCCCAAAATAATTATTTCTCATATATCGCTATCAAAGAAAGTCCCATTTTCCTAAAAATTATATATTTTTCAATAAAT
>Ga0066639_10003102_pt1 | contig 14445 bp, 8 predicted proteins | sample CryGeyCG2114_010_2_FD_59504 | JGI IMG/M metagenome (GOLD analysis project Ga0066639, IMG submission 59504) | Groundwater microbial communities from aquifer - Crystal Geyser CG10_big_fil_rev_8/21/14_0.10 | ecosystem: Environmental > Aquatic > Deep subsurface > Groundwater | place: USA: Utah...
TTTGTTTCACTGAAATCCGGTTCGGTACTGGTTTTTGCACCGTTTTCACTGGTGCATTCAATAATTGAGTCTCCCAATCTCTTTTATATGCCGAACCTTGTACAAATGCGTTATTATCTTTATGAAGTGAATCCGCTCAGTCCCAGACTGCTTCTGATTGAGTTACTGTCAGTATTCCTTTTCGTGTTCATGAATTTCGGAGTTCGATTTCTTGGTATTTTATACACCATCGGTAAATCCGTTCTGAAACGGGATATAAAACGTTTTGATCTGTACCTAGCTGCCATAATACTGTTTTCTACAGCAATAGCTATTCTTTTTATCCAAAAAGGAATCTGGTGGAATACGGTACAGTTTTTCTATTATGCGATATTTATTGCCAACTTCTTCGGAGCGTATCTGGTCTACGATATGATCAAATCCAAGCGAAAGCCGATCATCATACTAGGTGTACTTCTTATGATCGCTATATTTCCGAGTAATTTGGAAGTAATGAAAGGTTTTACCGAACTGAACGGTGTGTATATTTCGGATTCGGAGCTTCAAGCACTGAATTACCTAAAACAAAAACCCGATGGGATTGTTTTTAGCGCATTTCAGATTATTGATCAGGAGGATAGATCACGTTTTGCCGGTACCTCATATGTGAGCGCATTTACCGGTAAACAGGAGTACATCAATAACTGGGTGCAGCTTGAGCTGACTAATATTGATTTTAAAGGACGTTATGATAAGGTGAAGTATCTCCATTGTTCGTTCCTGAAAGATGTTGATTACATTTACTATGACACGAATTATTCGAACAGATTATTCGGAAAGTGTACGGAAGAGCTTAAAGTATTTGATCAGACATTTTCTAATGACACCATCAGGATTTTTGAAAGATAGGTTTTCGTTGCCTTCGATAAAGACCGATAGCAACTGCCCCCAGAACAGTTAATGTCCCCATAGATATCATGTTTCCTGCCTGTTCAATTTTACTTTGCTCAAACTGAACGGTTATGTTATGAGTCCCCTCAGGAACTTGAAAAGTTATCATCCCGGCATATGCCGGATCCTGAAATTGTATCGGAACTTCTTGATCGTCAACAATCACTTTCCATCCGGGAAAGAAGTAGGTACGGTCAAGAATGGTTGCATCAGTATTCGCATCTATTTCATACTGATGGACGGTACTTTTTCTCGTTGCTGAAAGGATTTTCGCTTCGCCGCCAATTACCTCAATGCGTTTTGCCGGATAATCAGTCGGTTCCTCTGCCATCCAGATGGTATTTACTTCAGAAAAATAATTCGTTGTCAGAGGGTACTCCCAGTAGAATGACCGATCATATGATTCATAACCTTGGAGCGGTCTCCAGTAATACACGGTGCTTCCAACGACTAAGATACAAAGGACTATGAATATATTCTTTTTTTTCAAAAATGCAATGTCCCGGATTGCATATGCTCCCAGAAGTGCCGTAACAAATGTGAGAATCCCGACAAATCGCCAGGGATACTGAAATTGTCTAATAAATGTAATCTTCTCCCATAATGGCTTGGCAATAGGTTGCATAAAAATGATAGTTCCAAACGTTGTTAGAAGCAGGAATCCGATCATCAGTTTGGTTTCCGCTGCGTATTTCTTTTTCAGAAGGAGAATGATTGCAGTAATCAATGCAAGAACTTGAAATAGTCCGATCTGAACCGATACCTCCGCGACTCTGAGTGCTGTCAAATTGGTAAGATTAGGAAGGAATAGAGCTTGAAGTGAGGGAAAATGATAATAGAATAAATCTTTTGTGAAAAGAAACCCATTTGTGTACTTTTGCTCAAGAATTGCCGGAATGATAAAAAAAGCGGAAAGAGCAATCCCGAAAATATATGCGATATACGTTGTGAGTATCTCTTTTATTTTTCTCGTTTGTACCAAAACAAATACTCCGCTTACCGCAAGAAACGCAAAGCCCATGATTGTATGGCTCAGCGTGATGAGTGATACCGATATGACAATGAGAAGCCACGACAGATAAGACTTTTTTTTTAAAAAATGAATAATGCTAAAAAAGAGGAAAGGTACTACTGCATATGCATACAGCGCTCCCAGATTTCCCCGGACGAGCATTTCAACCAACCTGAACGGGGCAAACTGATACAACATAGTGACAAGAAATGCCGTCCTTTTATCCTTGAAATACCGAGATGAAAAAAGATACATGCCGACTCCGGCAAGAATATACGTCAAGGCGAAGCTCAGTTTTAGAGTGAGTGCCGGTGATATTCCGGCGGCGATAAACGGGAAAGCAACCAGGTACGGAAGCGGGTAAACAAAATTGAATAACGTCGTACCGTATCCGTAGTGAAACTGACTTGTCCATCTGACAGGAACCTGTCTTTCAATTATTTCTTTGTAATATGAAGCGAAGCGGATGGCATGCATAGCTCCATCACTTGTATGTGGTAGCTGAGGATTTATAAAAATACTTAGAAGAGGGAGTATCGATAGAACGATAACGATAAGATATATCTGCCAGGTTTTCATTCCGTTTATCCTAATTTGCTAATAATTGTTCTTGACGGAGAAGGCTTTCATCAAACTGCGGATTAATTTCGACAATATCAAAGACATCAGTCTCATCAAGTCTTCTTATTGTTTTGATACGTGTGAACATAGATTTCCCAATGGGAGTATCGAAACTCTTACAGCTAATGGGTTCGATAACCAGAGTTTTTCTGGAAGCGGTAAGCTCACCAGCCTTTATACTGCTGTTTAATATGTTCACAGTAGGGCATTCTTCTTCTGGGAAATTGACATTCCCGGATCGCGCAAGCCGCAGATTGTACTTGAATTGTCCGGTGTACTCAGCACTGTAATCATTGGCATAGAAGAGATAGAAAATAGGTAACCAACCTTCCTGATTAGTGAGATAAATCTGGTCATACTTATTACGGTGATCAAATGCATATTTTACTGCTTCCGTATTGCCGTTCGTTCGATAAATGGTATTGTAATAACTAAAATTCTGGAAATATTGATGAGAAAAAAAGATTGTTTCGCCAAGAAAGATAATCACAAAGGGGGTAATCAACGGTATTCTCAGCCATTTCATATCAAGAATGCCATTGATACCGTATGCTGCAATAAAGATAACTAGAGCCGGTGTTAAGAGCGCACGGTGGATACTCGGGACGTCAAGCACGGTAAGCGCTGCCGGAATGGGTGAAATTAGAAGAATATACAAAAGATACAAAAACAAAACATGATCTGTTTTCTTATTTCTTTTTTGAATAAACCCGAATGCGGCAAGAAGAATAAACGGAATAATACTCAGATGCAAAAGCCCCATGTACGGGACTGAATAGATATGCGGGATACCGTCTTCGCCGAACAGATAATTAAATGAAAAGTAGCGTGAATACTGAAATATGAACTCTCGTCCGTAGCCGATAATTTTGTTATTAAAAACTCTGGCAACCAGAATATTATCTTCATTAAAAATCAATGTTTGAATTTTCAGTCCAATTCCGGATACCGGACTGACCAAAGAAGTCTGTTCGAATCTTCCTTTTCCCCAAACTGTTGAGCTGATTGATAGAGTCATTGCAAAAGCAATAATCGTAAAGAGAGCAGTTATTGCAAGGAATTTTTTGTCACGAATTTGATGAAAATATGCCACTACTACACCAGGAAAAAGAGTAAGAGGAACAATGATACGAAATGAGGGATACATCAGATATGTCGACAGAAGAACTACTCCTGCTCCTACAAGAAGACCAGTGTGTTTTTTTTGCATCGCTCTGAAGAGCATCGCAAGGCCGGCCAAGTATACCGTGAGCGCCAGTATCCCTTCGGCACTCAGCCTGGATAAAACAATGTGCCATGGTCCGAGGGCAAAAAGAGTTGCAGTGATCAAAGCGATATTTTTTCTCTTGAAAAGATAAAAAGCCAGATAGTATGCAGGGAATACAACAAGCGCTCCTACAATAGCAAGGAGTGAACGTGCCCCAAAATCATTATTTCCGAATATATAGGTGCCGAATCCTGAAAAGTACATAGGAATAACCGGTGGATAGTCATTGAATTTATCAAAATATAAGAGCGGCCAGGTGTTACCGTAGATATCATGGCCGTTTTCGATAATGTATCTTGCTGCATACGCGTTGGCGACCTCATCATTGTGAAGTTCATGGGGGACTGATCCCAGTTGATACATTCTGAAAATAAGAGCAATAATAAAGATTCCGATAAGAATATAGAGCGGTTTTTGCTGCAGTTTTTTGAGGTATGTATCCATAAGTTTCTGTTCCTAAAGTATATCAAAATTTACGGTGATGTATTGTTTTTTTATAAATCGCATCCGACTTTTTTTCATTTATAATAACTCTATGTCATTTCAGGAAGTGATAAAGAGTAAATTAAGCATTTTCATTTTGATCGCACTGCTTGTTCGTGTTCTTCTTGTTGTTTATTCAAGCCCATCATTGTATGAACATAATGATTCATATCTTCATCGTGATTGGGGACGAGTGGCATTCCTGTATGGTCCGGCTGAGACATATCAAAAAGAACATATTTCCAATGTAGGGATCGTCAATAATCTTCCTCCGGGAGCGACCTATATGTTCGGAAGTATGTACTATCTGCATGTGCAGGCGAGCAAAGTCGTGAATATTATTCTTCAAAGAGAGCCGGGGCAAGTTCTTTGGATGAATGACGGAACGTTTGCCAATATGTTTCTCCGACTTCCGGCTGTTTTTGCAGATCTTATGATTGGCGGCTTGATATATTTAATGGTTTTGAAAAAACAGAAAAAGAATGCCCTTCTTGCCGCGTCACTTTATTTATTTAATCCGGCTGTGATTTACAATAGTGCTATGTGGGGGCAGATAGATGCTGTCCCGCTCATGTTTTTTATGCTGTCATTGTATTTTTTCAGCAGGAAACAGTATTTCGGTTCTATGCTCTCAGTTGTTTTATCGTTATTTGTGAAGTTATCGTTACTGCCGCTTCTTCCGATTTACGGGATTATACTTCTCACACAGGTTCCGATAAAAAAGCTATTGTGGTACTCTCTTATAATACTTGGTATTATTCAGGTTGTTGTTTTGCCAATATCGAAAGAACCGCATCTCTGGTTATTGCAGTTCTTATCTAAAAACAGTACAAATGTTCTTGATAATATTACAGCTAATGCTTATAACTTCTGGTGGCTTGTCATTGCTCCGAAACTTCTTGTCCCCGCTATCACAGTCGGAGAAAAAGTTTTCTTTGCAACGTACGGATTCTGGGGATATGCGTTGTATATGTTATTGATGATTCCTCTGGCGGTTATCGTATGGATAAGGAGAAAATCAGAGCAGCTTTCCGGAGAATTTTTAACCGGATTATTCGCTGTTGTTTCAATTGTGTACTTTCTCTTTTTGCCGTCGATGCATGAGAGGTATCTCATTACTTTTTTCCCGTTCATGGCCGCATATGTCGGATTTAAAAAAGAGACCTTAAAATTATATCTTGCATTGACGGTTGCATATACAATAAACATTGTGTCCGTGTGGCAGTATAAAGTGCCTGAAGCAGAAATTCGTGCAAACCCGGTACTTACTAATAGGTTATTTTCGTGGATTCTCAGTCTTATGGTGACTTTTGCAGGATTGTACTTTTACACGAGGTTTGTCAGGCAATACCTTAGTAAATATAGTAAACAGAAAGAGCATTCTTCAACGTAATGTGTTCAATCTCCGGTATATTCTTATCAACTTTGTAGCGCTCGATTCCGACATCATCAAGGACGCATGCAGTGGATTCTTCTTTACATACAGCGATATTTTTCATAAATGCCCGCTCATTCTCAATAAACGAAACGTGGGAGAAATCTGCATGTTTTCCGTAATACGTCATTAGTTTTCTAAGGTCATCATCATTGGGCAGGATTATTTTTTTGTCAGGATGAGTAATAATATAGTTCACAAGATTAATCTTTGCTTCTGATCGTTCAACTGAGTACTTCATAGGATACTGTCTGACGTAGGATTCAATGAAATACCCAAGGAGACCGACAGCGATGATAATACATCCCAATGCAATGATCTTATTTCCGGTTATTTTGTTAAATGCACCGACAATGTATATGCTCAGAAGAAGTAAAAATCCCACACCGGCAAAAATCAAATGGTTGGATGGATAGAGGATAAAAAAGTACAACGAGAAGATTATTGGCAACGTAAATTGCTTCAGCAATTTTACACCCTTTTTGGTAATAAGGTAAAAGGATGAAATAAACGGAACCAGGAAAATATACGAGAAATAACCGTTTCTCGGAATATGAAGATAAGAAGAAATCGGTTCCATCTGCATAAAGAGATTGGTAAGGTTAAAAAACTGCGGCAGCATGCGGATTTTATCGATAATATGTTTCGCTGTAAAGGGATTATATTTGAATGTCAGAAAAAGAAGGAACATAACAATAAGACTTAGCAGGTATTTTTTCAGTTTTGGAAACGCAAGGTACATGCTGAGAATTAACAAAAATGTGAGTACCATCGGATTAAACTCATGAGCAACTATGAATATCCATGGCATTGTTGTAAAAAAGATCAGTGATCTTAATTTGCTTTTCGGGAAATAGTGATTGGTCATGCTGATCATTGCAAAACCCATTATGATCACTCCGAATATTCGAACTATCGCCCAGTAAGCAGGCGGTATCACCTGAAGTATGAAAAGAGGTGTCGCATTCATCTCTTGCAGAGAAAAAAGCGGTTGTCGAATGACAACGATTGAAATGATTACCCAGAGAATTACAATGAACATGGTTTTATTTGGATTACTAAAAAGGTATGTCCTTTATACGGATAGGTACTGTCTAAAAGATCATAGCAAACGGTTTTCGGCAGTAACGCAAGTTCTTTTTGACTGAATACGCCAATGCCTTTGTATTCGGGTTTTTGTGATAGATAGTCAGTAATTTCTGTCATAGATTCTCCGTAATAGAGACCGTTAAACGGTTGTACAAAGAACCAATTATCTCTTTCCTCAACGGTTCGTTGTTTCAGGTATTCATCTGTCGGATACCAGCTCCCGACAAGAGTGTAAATCTGCGGTTCTCCGAGCACATCGGTCGTGTAAATTAAATTGTTTTTCGGCCAGTAACGGCGGGCAGTTTCTTCAATAATGCGGGGTTTCAGGCTAAAGGTTTCAAATGCTTGCCCGGCGTATGTTCCGTAGAAAAATCTGAAAAAGAGAGCGATTTCTATGACGAATATAACTGCAATTCCTGCAGTAAGGAATCGATATTTTTGGATTTGAATTTGTTTAAAAGCCAGAATAATCAAAATTGTTTCCATTCCCATGGATGCAAGGTATCTCTTTGCATTTACGGCACCTTCCGTGATCGTTGAAGGTAATGGAGCAAGAAGAATAAATGCCAGTAGAGTGAAAAAGACAGGATCTTTATATTTCCTTGCTATATAAAACAAACCGATAAAGTAAAACGGAATCAAAATAATAAACAAAGGTGATGAAGGAGCAGTTTGTACGCCGGGCTCGGATCGATCAAATGCCAGGTACTGCAGGTTGAAATGTCTCAGATAGTTATCTAAGAGAATATAACCCATCGTCGTTCCTTTGTTATAAAATGCTTTGGCAAATATATCATTTTTTCCCGCTTCCCGGAATTCTCCGATTTCAATAAATCCGCCGCGATCAAATGAAAAAGCAGATGTATTGCTGAGTCTGATCGAGCTACCGCCCACAAAAAACTGAAGCATAATCGGGATCATACTTGCAGCAAAAATGAGAAATATGAGGCTGAATTTTAATTTATGTGCTAAATAGAGAGCAACCGTATACGTAATTACGAGGAGTGGTGCCAAGACCCAGCTTAGGGGATATGCATACAAGGACAGAGAAAGAAATATAATTGAAATAATAATATTTCTCATTACATGTTTGTTATAAAGCGCCAGTATAAAAAAGGTGAGAGAAGCAAAAATAAGATACGAAGCGCTGATGCTTGCTGAAATAATGTGCGAATAAAATAAGTTGTAAGGGAGAAGTGCTACCATTGCGGCTCCGAGAACTGCCCAGTACTTATTTTTAGTCAGCGTGTGTAGAAGCAAATACATAGTCGGGATATAAAGAAGAGCAAAAACGAGGGCGGGGAATCTCAGCCAATATACAGAAGGACTGAATATTTTGAAAAAGAAAGCAGATAGATAGATATCAAGAGGAAGTTTATAATCGCCGAATGCTCTAAAAAAAACAGGCATCCTTACGCCCCAGCTATCATGTCCCGTTGTTGCGATACTGTATACATCATATGCTATTCCGTATTCATCAATGTCAAGAGGAGGAGTGGTCGTCAGTTTATATGTATGAAGAAAAAAAGCTCCTGCCATAATGACAGCAAGAACAATCAACGGAACATATTTTTTCATAAGTTATTTCGACTTAAATACTGTGTGTATCTTATCATTCATTATACGCATTTTGTCACCCAAGTATGAACGTATATACCACATGCCCTGCACGGGATTTCGAATACAGCCGGTCGGATTATTCTTACAGTTTGGGGAAAAATAGATATCTTTTTCGTATGTAATATCATCCGGAAGAGAAACTTTAATTTTTACTTTTTGAGGAATATCACTTCTAAAATCTACAAAATACAAATCATTAAACGTTAAGTATGAGTATTATAAATCCTTATTAGTCGTAATATGGATTTCTTTGATGGGGAGATTTGTCTTTATCCCATATTCATCTCTCGGATCGATGACCAGTCTGCTCGGGTTTCGGTTGGCGACTGCAAACTGATTATTGAGATAGATATCTGTGTTTTTCGGACTTAATGTTCGATAGGACGGTTCAGGGAACAGATATGCATAATCGGTATTCCTTGCTTCCTCGAGTTGTGAAGGATCAGAGGCGAACGTCATGTTGCACTCTTCATTGGTACATTCATTCAGAATTGACAAAAATACTACATCACCGTTTTTCCAAGAGAATGAAAATCCGTTCTTCTCTTTCGATAATCTGATAGGGTACGTTGATGAACGATTATTATAAGGGATAATCTCATTCGCGGTAAAAAAAGGAAATGATATTTCGTCCTTCAAAAAAGTGATTGTGCGATTTTTTTGAGAGCTATCAATATAAGAGAAAGAAATGTTATTCGGATTTATTTTGATGATTGGCTTTACATTATCTTTAATTTTCGGAAGTTGAATATACGTTTCAAGATCATCGGTATCATTTATTCGTTTGAATGCGATCTTCTCATTTTTCGTCTCAGATTCTGAAGCGTCCAGTATATAGGGAACGATCCAAAAGCCATCTCTTTGAGCTGCTTTTGATTGATATGGGTCCATATACTCAGGATCAAAATAGCGGATGTCAGTGATGTAGACATTATTCTTTGATATTTTTAAGCGAAAACGATATGAGGGAGTATCTATCCAATATGCCGAGTCTTTTGTATTATGTATGATCTCAGACCCTTGATATACGGTATATGGTTTTTTATTCCAATACGTTTTAATAGTAGACGCATCTGGCAACGTTATTTTTTTATTTTTATGAAGTTCGCCAATATACTTAATTTGGTTTATGAATTCTTGTTGATGTTTCTTATCCATTGATGTCTCAAGTCCAAGCAGGGCAAATCCCTGTTGCGGCTGTTCAAACAATGCCTGATTTACGAGATCTTTAAAATATGCAAAAGATTTTCCGTCAGCTGCATAATCATTGGGCTGTGATGTATACGCTGATAGGTTCCCGTAATTGAAAAGAGGGTCAGTTACGGTTTGTCTTACAATGACGGGAGCAGACTGGTCGTTAAAGTCGGGTATGAATGCCCATTTCTGAGAGGCAGGATAGGGGTAATGGGCCGGTCCGCCATATAACGTATAGCTATCTGTGCCGAATTGTTCCTTAGTTATTTGGTGAACAATCACACCATATGAATTGTGAATATAAGTTAATGTATCAGTTTTAATCATCCATGATGAGGTAATCTCAGGATAGTATCCGAATTCGTCGTGAAATGTCTTAAAAATAAGATCCATCATTTTCTTATTTTCATCATTGCTGTATCCGATACTATAAACATGTTGTGCCTCATACCACGCATCCTCCGGAGCTGAGTAAGAGACACCTGCCTCTTTTGCCAGTGACGGTGTGACTTCAAGAAGTAATCCCAAATTAATAATCTGAGGATTTTTATTGGAGATCTCTTTGAGATAGGCTACGTACTCTTGATTTTGTAATGCATCATATCGAAGTGCAAAGTACCCGGGTATACCATTATTGACTAAAGCCTCAGTCTGCATTCGAAGAAAATCTAAAGAACCTGTTCCACAACATTCCTCTCCGCGAACCTGATTGATAATAAGAACCTGTGGCAAATCCCGGGTTTGCGCTGCAGATGTAGGCTTAAGAAAAAGCAAGAGTAGAGTACCAAGAAGAACTGCAGTTCTGATTCTAAACATAGATCAGCGTTTCAGGAGCTTGTTAATAATCCTGTACCAAAGTGATTCCTGTGAAGAAAACAAGTTTTTCTTAATACCCCAGAAATTGGTCTGATAGAAAATATCCGTAAAAAATGATTGAGTTGTACGAGGTATGTCCGTATCTTCAGAAACGTATTTTTTCTGTTCCCAAAAGTAAAAATATACCAGCCCGTAATACATAAGCTGTAAAAATGAGAGAGCAAAGCCATGTATCCCGTCTTTATAGCCGTCCGCTGCAAAATAGCGGCTGATAAACTCACGGGTACCGTCAGAAAGAGCGGACTTTAGCGAGTACCTTTCACGGTTTTCGGCATCTGATTTTGCATACCGGATCATTTTACTCAAATACTCGTCGATTGATTCATAGTTGTGGTGCAGAATGGCATATTCTTTTTCTGCCGGGAGAGTATATCCTTTTCCTGTTGTTTTCGGTTGTTCATGGATCACGGTTGGCCAGGTGACGGCGTCCTTCTTAAACAATCGCGTTTGATAATCCGGCCACCATCTCGAATGTTCCATCCATTTGCCGAAGATCATATTCATGCGCGGCACGGAAATATAATCGTATTTTTCATAATGTTCAAGAAGAGAGGCTGAAAGTGCTTCGGGTATAATCTCGTCAGGGTCTAAAAAGAGAACATACTCAGTTTGAGCATATATTTTTGTCTTTTCCCGAATAAGCTCGACAAACGGAACCGATTTTTCTTCAACAACTGTTACTTTCTCAATACTTTTCAGTTTTTGCTTTATGGAATCACTAAGTCCGATATCCACAATCACAATTGCAGAACTTAATTTCTGAGCTGAAGTTATGGATTCCAAAAGATGTTTTGGTTCTCCTAGGGCGACGATAATAGCTGTAATGTTATTCATATTTCAGAAATGCTTTAATCTCCCGAACCACATTCAAATGAAACAGGAAATATAATGATGAAACATATAGCAAAACTCCGACTGCCACAGATACCCCGACACTTGTCCAGCTTACACCTAAAAACGTCGTAAAGTAAACACCAACTCCCATAATTAAGCTTGCGATGATCGGCGGCATAATCTGTGGGATAAATTTGAAATCAACAATCTTGCGCGCAATCGGCACAATTACGATAAAGGTTAGAGACAGGATAACAAGACTGATGGGGTAGCCATAGAGACCGAAGAAATGTGTAAAAAGCGGAATGCTGACCCAGGACATGACAGTCCAGTACAGCATAAACTTAAATGTTGTTTTAACTTTTCCGACAGCATTGAAAAGATTAGTAAAAGGACTGGAATAGGATGAAAAGAAGGCTGAAAGAATGATAATATAGAAAAGAGGAATTGCCGGTTCCCACTTATTATATTTCGGAATAAGCTGGACAGCTTCATCAAGAAGAAGTGCCATACCGACAAAAACAGGTGCCAGGATCAATGTCTGATATCTCAGTACTTTTTCAATCAATCCTCCGATGCGTTCTTTCTCTGTTTGAATTTTTGCAAAAATCGGGAAAAGAATTCGGGAGACATTGTCCATAATAATTCTGATCGGAGATTCGGCCCAACGCTTTGCCCAGCCGATATATGCTAGGCCTTCTAATCCGACTACTTTTCCCAGATAAAACAGAATTAAATCATCTTTGATCAGGGCGAGAAATACATTAGTCTGAAACGGCACACCGAATGACAAAAGTCTTTTGAGACTTTCTTTTGAAATTCCGATTTGCGGAAACCAGAACGAGAGGTAATACATGAGAAGGGTCCCGGTTAGTGATCGTATGATCACAGCAATGGTAAAGGTTTGCAATCCGAAATTCATAAGAGCAAGAACCGAAACCGTCACATAAAAGATGGTGCTTTCTACGATCTGCACCAGAACGATTTTTTGAAATTGAATACTTCTCTCAAGTTTGATTGAAGGAATCGTTTTGAGTGATGAAAGAAAAAAAGCAAAAAGAACAGCCCAGTATAAATGAGTTGCTTCAACAGGAAGATTGTAGAAACTTCGAATGAACGGTGTCAGGAAAAAAGCAATAGTTACGATCGAGATGACAAGTGCCTGCTGTATCGTGAACGTTGTTTTGATATCATCATCGGTAACTTCTTTTTTCTGAACTAGTGCGGCAGCAAGACCGATATCTGAAAAGAAGTTCAAAAAAGGAATAACAGCCAAAGTTAATACGTAAATACCGTACACTTTCGGAGATAGAACAATTGTCAGTATGAGATTTGCGACCAGTCCAAGAACGGCGGCATAGCCGCTGTGAAAAAACAGACTCATGAGGCTGATGATCGAATTCTTTTTTATGTTCTCTTCTTGTGCCATGGGAAATTCATATATGAATAGATGAGTAATATTATACCTGTTATGATTGTTATTCCGTTTGCGACATGCTCAATTAATGTCGGCTGATAATGAATAGTTATTGTTTCAAACTCTGCACTCGAGACGTCAACAATCGGTCTACCCAGTTTGTCAAAAATCGTGGGCACAATCTCTTTCCCTTCGCGTGTAATAATCCAGTATGGGGCATAATGTACGTTTAGGGCAATGTCATGCAAGCTTCTGACAATTGCAATTTTTTCAAATGGATCATTTCTTAAAACCTTTACCTCCTGATCAGGTTGCATTGCGATCGGTCCTGTCGTTTCCGCTTTTTTACCTTCAAGTGTCCTCCAGTATTCGTAGTTCGCAGAAACAGGTAAATATTCTGCTACTTTGAAAGCAGCGGTGTTATAAATGTATGAAAATGTCGTGTATCCTTTTTCAAACTTTTCCGGTCTCATCATATTACCTTCAAAAAACTTCGGATTAAGATAGAACATTGCGGCAAGTAATATAAAGGATGCTATCAATGTCCACTTTTTCGATATTGTATTGAGAAAATACGCAGTAAAAAAAGCAAGACCAAAAATAACAAACAAAAGAAATCTCCAAGGAAATTGAAATATAGAAAGGATGGGTTCAAATAGTTTCCAAAGAAATGAAGAGTAAGAGGTCGTCATAAAAAAACTGCCCACAAGAATAATGGCAACTCCTATTGTCACCCAGGAGAATGCTTTTTTATCTTTCTTTACGCTATACACAAAATATCCCAGGCCGGCAAGGCCTGCAAGTATTTGGATTTTCCCCAGCATAAATGACATGCCGTCATTCAGGCACCCCACGGATGATCCACCAAAACCCCATGGCGAATACCATACCTGCCAAGGACAGAGAAAATGATCTTTGTAATTCGTGATCGTTGCGATACTTGAGGCCTGTACGAGATTGAGCTCAGAAAGAGCAGGAACGAGGAAGTAGCTGCTCAAAAGCAAGCCTGACGCGATAGCGGCAATGCCCCAGAGTTTTTGCTTTTGAGATAACGTAAAAAGAACAAAAAGCGGGACGGAAACAAGCGAAAAAATATTATGTGATGTGAAAACTAACGCCAGAATAACTGCAATCACTCCTATAAAGCGCCGGCTCACAACGGTAAGGGCGAATAATCCAAGAGGAAACAAAGCAAAAAACCACATTTCCGCCAGATTCCCTCTGACAAAAATATCAACGGCAATAAAGGGCGAGGTGACATAGGCAATAGCTCCGACGAGTGACGGTAATTGTTTGAAATATTTTTCCAAAAAGAGAAACATACTTACAAAAGCCAGGAGTAAGGCGGCAAGATAGGAAATCTCCAATGCTTGATGCGGTGCGACTCCTGCAAGTAACAGGCCCGATGTAATCCAGTAAGCAGTCGGAGAGTAATAGTTGAAAATCGGGTAGCCCATGCCGTAAGACATATGAGGAGAAATACGCGGCGGAATATGTCCCTGCTGCAGATCAAACGCAAACTCAATAATACGTGCGGGTTGAGTTTCGTCGTGTCCGAGGAATGTTTGATTGTCAAAAGGATTCATGCTTTTTCCGAAAAAAAAGACAAGAGCAAGACATACAACAATAAGCCAGTATTTTTTCAGGTATGGAGTCAGCATGGAATT
>Ga0066639_10003109_pt1 | contig 14429 bp, 15 predicted proteins | sample CryGeyCG2114_010_2_FD_59504 | JGI IMG/M metagenome (GOLD analysis project Ga0066639, IMG submission 59504) | Groundwater microbial communities from aquifer - Crystal Geyser CG10_big_fil_rev_8/21/14_0.10 | ecosystem: Environmental > Aquatic > Deep subsurface > Groundwater | place: USA: Utah...
CTTCCCAACCGTTTCATATCTTTTTCTTTCATGCCGCGGCTGGTAATGCCCGGCGTTCCCATGCGAATGCCTGAGGGATAAAAAGGAGGATTTTTATCCCAGGGGATTGAATTGCGGTTCAAGACAATGCCAATATATTCAAGTCCTTCTGCAGCCGTATTGCCCAATACACCATAGCTGCTGATATCGGCAAGAATAAGATGCGAATCAGTTCCCTTACTTACGACGGTGATGCCATTATCCATTAAGCTTTGTGCCAAAGCCTGGGCGTTTATAATAACCTGATGGGCATATTTTTGGAATTTTTTGGTTGAATCCTCTTTAAGCGCAACAGCAATGCCGGCAATGGCGTTAATGTGCGGGCCTCCCTGCAGACCGGGAAATACTGATTTATCAATCTTGATGGCCAAATCAGGATCTTTCTTAAGGCCTTTTTTGGTTGCCATAATCATGGCACCGCGTGGCCCGCGCAGTGTTTTATGGGTGGTGGTGGTGATGATATCAACATACTCAACCGGTGACGGATAGGCTTTGCCCGCAATGAGTCCGGCAATATGGGATATGTCAGCCATAAGGTACGCGTTCGCGGCATGCGCTATAGCGGCAAATTGTTTCCAATCAAGAAGCCGGGGGTATGCCGTAGTTCCGGCAACAATAAGCTGAGGCTTATGTTTTTTTGCCAGCTCCATTAGTGCCTTGTAATCAACATAGCCCTCTTTGTTTAGTTCATAATTCACTGCCTTGAAATATTTACTCGAGACTGATGCATCTGCTCCGTGGGTAAGATGCCCACCGAACGTAAGCGACAGGCCCATAATGGTATCGCCCGCCTTAAGAACACCGTTATACACCGCAAAATTAGCCGGTGATCCAGAATAGGGCTGTACATTGACGTGCTCAACACCAAATAATGCCTTGGCACGCTCAATCGCCAGGCTTTCAATCTGATCTGCGTTAACTTGACCTTGATAGTAGCGCTTAAACGGGTACCCCTCGGAATATTTGTTTCCCAATACTGAGCCTACCGCCTCTTCTACTGCCCGTGAAGCATAGTTTTCGGAAGGGATCATCATGAGGGTATCCTTCAGCCGCTCCTCCTCTTTTTTAATGAGGTTGTATATCTCTTTATCGGATTTTTGCAGGTAAGGCATTACCGAAATCTAGCAAGCGGGCAGATAAAAGTCAAATCAAAGGCACGCATTACGGGATCAGTTTTTTCTTTTTGAGGGTTTGCACGATCTCTTTATGAATATCTTCGCGGGATCGCATTTTTTTGTCTTTGCCCAAGCAGTCGATTTTTACCCAGTGGGTACTTTTTTTACACAGTTCAAGATACACCGCTTCTGTTGCCTTGCGGTGTTTTATATCCTTTTCGGCTATATCAAGCTTGACTTTTTTTTCTATCGATCGTTTTACGGTTAGGTCATATCCTACTTTCCACGGAACATATAAATAGATAACGATGTCTTCTTTAGGAATTTTATGAATCTTATATTCAAGCTCAAATACCCATTTTAAATAGGCATCGCGTTCTTTTTGATCTTTAATTTTTGCTGCCTGATGCGCATTTGAAGTGGCATAGCGGTTGCACAGCATAATGCCGCCTGAGCGCAAAAAATCATCCATTTCTTCTTTAAGTGATGCTCGGTCAAGTGCATAGGCCAATGAGGCGAGGTATGGTGAAATACTGTCAAGCGTTCCGAACTCGCCCGATAGCATGCGGCCAATGGTTGAGCCGTGGAATGACGAGAAATAGCGAGGAAAGTCATAAATTCTGTGTTTAGCCTTCCTTAACATCAAATATTCTGCCAAATATTTGACTTGCGTTGCCTTGCCTGATCCATCACCGCCATCAATGACAATCACTTTGCCTTTGCGCGTTTTGTTAGTATGGACATGCTCAAAAAACGTGCGCAGGCATATGGATATATTTTGGCTTGAATAGTGCTCGATAAACAGCGAATCCGACGGATTGCCGGCAAGCATAGGGGCAAGATTGTCTTTTTCGTTTTCAAACACCAAAGCTAGCGTAGGAATGCCTTTGGTAAGGGCGTACACCACAATGCCTCCAATGTCGATTGAGGGATTGGTTACCTCGATAATAACGCAGTCGGCCCTGTCGATATTCTTTTTTTGGGTTTCAAAAAAGGATCGAGTAGTACTATGGGTAGTGTCACTCAGTTTCTTGCCATTGAGCAGAGATTGGTGTTTGGCGATGTTCTTTTTTATGAGGAAGTCTTTTTTTGAAGGTTCGTACATGCTCGTTGCCGATGCATAATAGACCTTCATGACGCTACGACAGGAATGATAGATCAATCTGTATCGAGGGGCTCATAGTAGAGCTGATGTAGGCCTTCTGTATGTTTTTCCGACCCAGCACTACCAAAATAGCACTTAAGTTTTCTTCGAGTTGTTTTTCAGTAAATTTGGTTGATCCAATAACCTGGTGAAGTAGCGGAAACTTAGGCTCACTTTTATAATGAATGGCGCCACCCTTAAATTTCTTAATAGAGCCTTCGATATCCTGCGTTACCGTTCCTTTTTTAGGGGTAGGCATAAGGCCTTTTGGTCCCAAGAGCTTGGCAAACCGTACCAATTTTTTCATGTCATCGGGGCGGGCAAGTAGTACATCAAAATTGATCTCATTATTAGCGAGAGTTTTTTCTAGCGCCTCGTCGAATACCGCAACCCTGACTTCTTTACCGGTACCGTGAGGCAGGGACATCTCACCTTTTGCGCCACCTTCTAGCAGGTTTACATGAAGCTCTACAGAGGCGTCGAATGATTCAAAGGCCACTTTTTTTAAGAGCGCCACTGCTTTGCTTAGTTCATAGGGTTTTTGTTCTACTTTTGCAGCAGCACTCCTGTACTTTTTACCGTGCAGTGGCTTAATAACACCTTTTTTTTTGTTTTCGTATTTATCCTTCTTTTTTTTCTCAGGCTCCATTGAAATAACACCCTCGGGTGTTGCTTCAGTTGCCCCTACGGTAACGTTTCGTTTTTTACCCATTTTGTACCTTTATGCCCATACTGCGGGCAGAGCCGGCAATAACTTTTTTTGCCTGTTCAAGAGTGGTTGTATTCAAATCCTTCATTTTTTCTTGTGCTACGGCAGTCACATCAGCATCCGTCATGGTTGCCGCTACTTCTTTACCCGGAGCTGCCGCACCTTTTTGTAGCTTTATACGCTGTTTAATAAGCTCGCTGGCTGGAGGAAGCTTGGTAATAAAGGTAAAGCTGCGATCGTCATACACGGTAATAACAACTGGGATGATTTTACCGCGCTCTTTGGCGGTTGCTTCGTTGTATTTCTTAATAAAGTCCATAATAGGCACACCGTGCTGTCCTAATGCAGGACCTGCGGGCGGCGCTGCGGTTGCTTGTCCCGCTGCTAAATTAAGTTTGATGATTGCTTTTAGGTTTTTTGCCATTTGTTTGTGTTCGTTTAAATTTTTTGTACTTGCAGGAAGTCAAGCTCAACCGGAGTTTCACGTCCGAAAATGGATATAAGTACCTTTACCTTACCCTGTGACTCATCAACTTCCTGAATGGTGCCCAAGAAGTCGCTGAAGGGCCCGTCAATAATCTTAACTGCTTCACCCGTTGAGAATCGGGTCTTGAATTTGGGAGCCTGTTGTTCAGTAAACCTCAAAATAGCCTCTACCTCACGTTCAGAAATAGGAGTAGGTTTGTTTCCTGCCCCTACAAAGCCGGTGACACCCTCGGTAGTGCGAACCACGAGCCAGCTGTCATCATTCAGGAGCATTTTAATCAGTAAGTATCCGGGAAACAGCTTCTCTTTTATCTGACGTTTTTTACCCTGCTTGATCGTAATAACGTCGCGCATAGGAATAATTGATTCAAAAATCTGGTCAGCAAATCCAAGCGTTTTAACCCGCTCTTCAAGCGCTTTTTTGGTTTTTACTTCATAACCTGCCTGTGTGTGGATAACATACCACTTTGCATCAGGATTACTGACTATCTTGTCTTTCTGTTGAGTTACGTCCATGTGTTTTGTTAGATATGCAGAATTGTTTCAAATAGCTTTGCAAAAGCCACATCAAGAACTCCTACGTAAATTCCGATGATAAGAGATAGTATAACAACGACCATTGTTAGATGCAACGCCTCTTTACGCGTGGGCCATTCCACTTTTTTAATCTCCTGCACAATATTGTCAAATATCTCTGGAGCTATTGTTTGTTTTGCCATGTGTGACGTCACTCATTATACGAGTGAGCGCAGGGAATAGCAAGAAGCGCCGCGCATACCTCCTTGTCCGTGGTTTGCGTAAAGCTGCGGTAGTGCTTTGAGACCGGGCCAAAATCATGCGGGGTATACAGGGAAATAAACCGATCAACTAAGGCTTTAAGCTCACGGGCAGCAGAGGGCGAAGAAACCGGTACGGCACATAGTATGCTTTTGACGTTATATTTGCGTAAGGCCTTAACGGCAGCTTTCATCGTTACTCCGGTGGCTATGCCGTCATCAACCAATATCACATCCTTACCTTTTAGTGCAAGCCTTTTTCCTCGACGGTAGGTAAGTACTCTCCTCCTCAATTCTTGTTTCTCGTCTTGAATAATATGGGCAAGGTCTGCCTTAGTAACATTAAGCCGTGCAATGGTTGAGTTGTTCAGTACGCATACATTTGCCTCCGCAATTGCTCCAATGCCAAACTCGGGCTGTGGTGGATATCCCAGTTTTCGGGATACAATCACCGTAAGTGGCAGCTTTAATATACTGGCTACAACAAAACCAATGGGTACTCCTCCTCGGGGCAAAGCACACACGATTGAATGTTCGGATATTAATAGCACGAGTCTATCGGCAAGCCTGCGGCCTGCATCAGCCCTATGTTCGAAATATACGGCGGTCATGTACTATGGTTCGGTTGGTTCCGGCGCCGGCGTCACCGGATCGGTACCCAATCCGATGATTATTTTTCGCTCCGTTTCCTTGCCTACATTGTTTCGCGCTCGAAATGTAAGCGTATATACGCCGTTTGCGAGGCCGCCCTTGGCCATTTCTATGGTTTTGTCTTTGGTATCAATCTCCTGAGTATCATTGATAAATAACCTAAAATACTCAAGATCCTTATTAGTAGTTACTTTAGCCTTAATATCCAGAGAACCGCTATCATATTTTTTATTATCTTCCGGCTTTTCAACTGAGATGGAAATATCATCAGCGTTATTCTCAGATACTTCAGTAGGCACTTTCCATTTTTCATCCGACTGGCTCTGTGCCCATGCGTTAATGCCCTCTTGCCAACGGTTTTTGCCATCGGCGGATATTGGGTCTGATTCCTCAATCACGTACATATCCTTTTCCTCATACTCTCCTTTTGCAATTTCAACATCGTTTGCTTTTTTTCCGGTAGATTTGGAGATTTTTACCTTTTTATAAAATGGAGAAACTTCCTTAGGCTCGGTTCCGCGTAAGAAATATTCTGAACGGGTGGGATAGCCATCTTTTACTGCTCCTCCAAAAAATGCATCAATGCTGGTAGCCTCAACATTGCTGGGTTTAGATAGGATATTATCCTTATAGTTTTTAGACAGCGCATACGACATAACACGGTTCCATATGGGCGCTGCACCGCTCATACCAGAGGCAAGTGTTGGATTCATTTTAGAATTATCATTATTGCCAACCCAAGTAACTATGACTATGTCTTGGGTGTATCCGGCAGTCCAGTTGTCACGCTTGTCGTCGGTGGTACCCGTTTTTGCTGCCACGGTTTTGCCCGATACTACTAAGTTGTTGTATATGCTAAAAGTAAGCGAACGGGCATTATTATCGGTAAGAATATGAGATACCAAAAAAGCAGCCTCGGGCGTAAATACTTTTTTACTAGTTGGTTTGGGTGGTTTATATATAAGACGGTTGCGGTAGTCACGCACTTCGCGAATAGCAATGGGCGCAGTGCTTGTGCCCGCGTTAGCGAGCGATGTGTAGGCCGTTGCCAGATCAATGAGCCGCACGTCTCCTCCACCCAGTACCAGTGATAATCCAACGTTACGCATGGTTTCATCCGTGGGTTGAAGCGTGGTGAGTCCCGCGTCCGACAGTTTTTGGAGAAATGGACGAATACCAATCTGTGCCAGCAGTTTCACCGCTGGAACGTTCAGCGAACTGCCGAGTGAAAAACGAAACTGTACCGGCCCGCGATACTTGCCATCATAGTTTTCCGGCTTATACGGCTTTTCGGTTTCGCTACCCGAGAAAAATTCGGTTGGCACGTCCATGAGGATAGACGCGGGAGTATAGTTATTTTCAAACGCGAGTGCGTACATAAATGGCTTAAGCGCCGATCCGGGTTGACGTTGGGCCGTAGTTACATTAAATTTGCCAAAATCTTCGTTGTTGTAGTCAAGCGAGCCAACCATGGCCAGTATTTCACCCGTTTTTGGATCCATGGCTACCAGTGCACCATTGGTTAAATTAAGGCCTTTTGCTTTTACGACCTCATCTTTTACTATTTTTTCTGCCTGTTTCTGCAAATCAAGGTCGAGCGTTGTTTTAATAACCAGACCCTTTTGCAGCAGCGCATCATTTGCCAGCACCTTATCGAGTTGGTCTTTAACATAAAACACAAAGTGTCCGGCTTGAATAGCGCTGCCCTTGCCGACAAACTTAACCTGAGGAAGCTGAGCAACCAGCTCTTTCTCAGTCTCCTTGGTAATGTAGTTGTCTTCACGAAGGCGGCGCAAGACCTGTTCGGTACGGTGAATATACGCGTCTTTCTCACCAATAAAGGGAGAGTATATAGAGGGATTTTGGGGCAAGCCAGCCAGAATAGCTGACTGTAATAGGGTTAACTGAGATGGTTTTTTGTCAAAATAAAATTGAGCAGCAGAGCCTACTCCCCAGGTAGTGCCACCATAGGGTGTTTGATTGAAATACATTTCAAGAATCTGTTCCTTGGTATACCGGCGCTCCAGCTCAATTGCCAAAATAAACTCTTTTAATTTACGAATAACACTTTTTTCTGGGGTAAGCAGTGTATTCTTAATAAGCTGTTGGTTGAGTGTAGAACCTCCCTCCGCTTTACCTAGGAATATATCACGGAGCAAAGCGCGAAATATACCGCCGATTGAAAATCCTCCATGCTTAAAGAAATCCTTGTCTTCGACTGAGATGGTTGCCTGTATTAGGTCCTTGGGCAATTCCTGATAGGTTATGGGAACTATATTTTTATCCTGAAATACTTCATAGATAACCTTGTCGTTGCGGTCCAGAATCGTCGTGCTGTATTTCGCGTTAGTAATAATGCTGTCGGGAGTTGGCAAATCTTTAGTTATCCAAAACAAGAGGCCTAAAAAAAGAATAATGCATGAGGCAATAGCAATGGCGATACTTTTTGGAGTAAACCGTATTGACTTAAAAGAGAGAGAAAGATGTTTTCGGCGTGAGCCAACTGCCCCATAATCTTTCATACGAATATGATACACTAATCCTGCAATGAAGTCAGCGACCAAAATCATATTAATGATAGTGCTTGCGCTGTTATTGTTATCATCAATACTTCCCTATTTTATTTTTTGATTGATGCATGCTCTCGCTTGAGAACAGTATTGTCAGCATACGCAGTGTTGGTCCTTCGTTACAGCTGTCCCTCAACAAGAAAGAAATTGAAACAGTAGGTGATCTAACCCGTTATTATCCACTGAGATACCTCGATATCCATGAACACGTGCCCATCTCTGCCCTCAGGGCTGGCATGCTGGCCACTATTGTAGTGACCGTATATAGCGGCTACTCCCGTCGCGCGAAATCAGGCAGGACCTCGATCCAGCAATTTACCGCAGAGGATGAGACCGGAAAAATACAAATTACCTTTTTTAATCAGCCTTTCTTAATCAAACAGTTTAAAAAAAATGAACAGTATCTGTTTTATGGAACCGCGTCTTTCTTTGGTCGATCTTTGACCTTTAACCCCCGTGAATACCTGCACATTGAAGATGGATCGGAGACTGCTACGGGGGTGTTGCCCCTGTACTCGGCTATTCCCCACCATTCGCAACGTTTTATACGAAAATTGATACACAACCTTTTGCCCGAAATTGATGCAGAGGAGTTGGCTGAACCGCTTCCAGAGGCTCTAGTGAACAAACGTTCACTACTAAATCCTTTACAAACTATCCATGCCCTGCATGAGCCGGAAAGTATTGAACAGACGCAACAAGGACGCAGGCGTTTAGTGTACGATGAGCTTTTAAGCTATGTGCTTCCCTACCAAAAATTGGCAGTTGAATACCAAAAGAAAAAAGCCATTCAATTGAAAACCCAGGTTATTGACACTATTCAAACCCTGCTTCCCTTTACGCTTACTAAAGACCAGCGACAATCGTTGATTGAACTAAAAAACGACTTACAAAAAAAATCTCCGATGAAACGCATGCTTATTGGAGAGGTAGGAAGCGGAAAAACCATTATAGCTGCCAGTGCCCTTTTTGCTGCGGCCTCAAGCAACCGTCAGGCTATACTGCTCGCGCCTACTGAAGTGCTTGCCCAGCAACACGCCCTGACGATTAAAAAGCTTTTTTCATCTCTGAACAAAAGCGTTATGCTTATGACCGGTTCAAGCAAAGAGATGGTGCTTGGGGCACAGTCAAAAAAGCCCTCAATTATTATTGCCACTCATGCCATTTTGTATAGCGATATTGATATAGAAAACTGCGCCTGTGTGGTAGTGGATGAACAGCACAAGTTTGGTGTACAGCAGCGCGACAGCCTTATGGAACGGGCCGGAGGAGCCAATATCACGCCTCACCTTCTTATGCTTTCAGCAACACCGATTCCCCGATCTCTGGCGCTGAGCATGTATGGTGGCGTTTCACTTTCATGGTTAACTACCATGCCCGCAAACCGCAAACCGGTTATTACCCGCGTTATAACGCCCGAAAAAAGGGCAGACTTATATACATGGCTTGAGAAACAGCTTGCTGCAGGCAAACAGGCGTTTGTGGTGTGCCCCGCTATTGAGGAAGATGAAGAAAACAGCGACGCCTCGTCAGTTGAGCAGGTAGTTGCGCGTTTACAAAAACGTTTTCCCGATACACCTATTGATCTGCTGTATAGTAATCTTCAGGATAAAAACTCAATATTAAGCAAATTTAGAGATAAAAAAACACAAATACTGGTATGCACCACGGTTATTGAGGTGGGAATCGACATACCTGACGCTACCATTATGATTATTGAGGAGGCGGATATGTTTGGACTCGCTCAGCTTCATCAGCTGCGGGGACGGGTGGGTCGTAATGAAAAACAAGGTTACTGTATTGCGCTGTACGCACCCAAGGAATCATCTGACGCTGATAAGCGACTAAGCTATTTCCAAAACGAGCTTAATGGCTTTACTATTGCAGAGTACGACCTGAAGCTGCGCGGACCCGGAAGTATTGTGGGATATAGTCAATCGGGCTTTCCATTCCGTTATGCTAAAGACCATTTATCGCTCTCTACTTTTAAGGAAATTCATAGTGATATTCAAGAACTTCTTGCAATCGACCCCCATTTCACCTATAATTCGGTTACATTACCCCAATTGAAGCAGAGCGAGGTAACGCATTTACATTAAACATAACACATGGCAGCTTTACCAAAACGAAGATCATCAACGGCACGCAAAGGTGCGCGACTTAACTCACGCTCCAAGCGCATTCCTCATGTGGTTACCTGCAAAGAGTGCGGCGCAAAAAAAGTAGCGCATCACCTATGCACGTCGTGCGGGAAGTAATCGCATGAAAAAAGAGCTTGACCCTCGACATGTATTTCGCAAAGGCATTATCCAGGCGCTCTACAGCAAGACATTTGAGCATACCACTGTTCCACCACTTTCAGCAAAACAAAAAGCTATCTGCAAGGATATTGAACAACAACAGGAGGAAATTAATACGATTATTGACACCTATGCCACTACCTTTGATCATACTAAAATGGCAAAAGTTGATTACGCTATTTTGCAGCAGGGAGTGTATGAATTGCTCTTTACAGATAAACCTGAACCATATAAAGTAGTAATAGATGAGGCTGTTGAGTTGGCAAAGGAATATGGATCTGACAGTTCCTCAAAATTAGTAAACGGTATTCTGGCAAAAGCCTATAGCGATCATGCAACCAGTGAAAAATAAACAAGAACTGCTCTCCGCCTTGGGCTTTTCAAGCCCTGAGAGTATACTGTGCCAACAGGCCCTTACCCATTCTTCCTATGTAAATGAACATCCCGAGGAAGCCTCCTATGAGCGCCTTGAATTCTTAGGAGATGCGGTGTTGTCACTCGTTTCATCGACCTACCTGTTTACCAACTACCCTGAATTTCCCGAAGGGATTCTGACTGATATGCGGGCCGCACTGGTTCGCACCGAAAAATTGGCAGAGATCGCCTTAGAGTTGCAGCTGGGAACCTATGGACGGTTTTCGAAGGGTGAGGAACATAACCATGGTGGTAAAAATGAAAACATATTAGCTGACATATTAGAGGCCTTACTGGGAGCCTTGTACTTGGAGGAAGGATATAGTTCTGTTAATGCACTTTTTATGAAGTATTTTGTACCTCATCTTTCAGTTATTTTAGAGACAAAGTCATATCGTGATCCTAAAACTCAATTTCAGGAAATCGTGCAGCAAAAGATGAAAATAACCCCGACCTATCAATTGGTTAAGGAAAACAGAGAGCTTGATGAACAGGCATTTACCGTCGCTGTTTATGTTGCCGGCAAATCACTGGCCATTGGGACCGGTAAAACAAAAAAAGCGGCAGAGAGCACTGCTGCAGCAAAAGCCATTGGCATTTTAGACAAAAAATGATACTATATAGCCCATGTCAGTAAAAATACGATTAATGCGCATCGGTAAACGGCATGATCCTAAATACCGGATTATTGTTATTGATGAGCGCAAAAAAAGAAACTCACACTATATTGAGCAGATTGGGTTTTATGACCCTATGAAGAATCCAGCAGAGCTTACCTTTCATAAAGAAAAGCTTTCTGAATGGACAAAAAAAGGGGCGCAATTATCCGAAGGGCTACGAAAGCTTATCTAAACGGATTATCCTTTGATTCGTATACATCATTAACTTTCCCCTCGGCACTTGATATAGGATTTTTATTAACATCTAGTATCTTATTAAGCATAGCGCGTTCTTTTTCTGTTAATTCATTAATGGCGAGATTATCCAGATTAACCACTGGCTCATAGGAGTAAATCTCGGCGCCAACACTAATGGTATCGTTGCGCAACGTTGTTATATTAACATTCTTTACCACCAGCAAACGGCCGGTAATATATTTATATTTTTCAAGAAAGGTAAGAAATTCTTCAAATGATATATCGCCCAGTAGATTAACATCTTTTTTTTCAATTGTCCCTTTGCTACCTGGTTTTTTCTCAAGCACAATGGTTCCCACCCGCAAGTTTGCTTTCTTGGCTATATTGTCGACAAAAATAAGGGTAGAGTACAAATCAAGCTCACTGGGCATAAAGGCATTTATCTCACGGCTTGAATTAGCAACAGTTGTAATCGTGTTTTGGTTCACCATTTGAGATTTACGCTTAATGTCATTCAGCTGAGTTTGCTTGAGGGCGATATCCTGGGATGTTTTAGCATAGGCACCATACAGTTGAAACCCTATTAAGCCACTCGACAGTAAAAACACCCCCATAAACATAAGGTAATAGCGCAGTCGAATAACAATGCGCTTGATTGACTTGTAGTCCAGATTACTTTTCATTAAATTCTGGTGAAAACTTCATCGTAAATTCAACTCTGAAATATCGGGTCGTTTCCCGTCCTTGTCTTCGGTCAGTCGTAGAAATACCTTCGAGTGTCACTTGAGAAAAATTATTTTTCCCCTGTTCCTGCTCTATGCGCTGTATCACGTCATAGAGGTCGTCGGGATTTAAACTTAGGAGCGACACAACACAGGTACGATCAGAGGTAAAGTTCAGCGACTCAATTTCAACCGGAGACTGCCCTATGAGTTGTTCAATAGTATATCGGTATTGGTTCACGTAGTCGGGTGCGGTATCATATATTTCAGTAGCCTTTGATAATTTGCCGTAGGAAAAAGCAACCTCCGGGATTTTTTTTGACTCGGTAAACTCCTGCCTAATGAGGTTGTCGTAATCAATCGTAAGCTGAGTGAGTGTTTGATAAAGGCGGTTATTGAGTATAAAAAAAATAACTAGTCCTACAAACAGCAACGCCGGTATAACAATCGAGACAATCTTTAGCTGTTCAGTTAATTGAGCAACTTTGCGGTACCGGTCACTTTTTTTGATGAGATTAATTGAGATTACAGACATGTTGATACGGCAGCAACGAATGGATCGACCTTTTTAGGTTCTATCGCCACTGAGTAGGTAATATGAAGCGCTTTAGCCAATGCCTCAAAGGTAAAAATCTCTGGGGCAGGCATTTGGTTTGATGGAAAAGCATCACATAATGACTGTAATGAAGAAGCATACTCACCTACCAGTAGAAGCGACTGAGGCATAAGGTTAAGTCGTTCAAACGTGCTCGTCATTACTTTAATTAACTCTTTTGAAAACTCATCAAACAGCATTCCCAATAGTTTTTTTTGCTGTGTGTCCTCGCCAACTTGAGGCTTGGCAAAGAGTGCGGCGGCTTCCTGAGGAAGCATGTTGGCATAATTTTGAATACCGTGAACAAAAAAGGTAGAGCCGATGTTAATGGTATAGGTCATAATAACTAGGTTATTTTTGGTATTCACCACTGATATCTGGGTTGAACGGTCCTCCATATTCATAAGCACGACAAATTCCTTAAGAATGAAGTGATTTTTATGGAATAATGCCTTGAACAGGCTGCTTGACGCTGACTCAAGTGATGTTGGATATAAACCTATGTCAAGAATGAAATTTTCTATTCCTTTAATCACATCCTGCAAACTGACGAGGACTAACACGGACATAGCATTTTTTTGTTTATCCGAGGCTATAATCTGATAATCATAGCTTGCCTTACTGAGCGGATACGGTATAAATTCATCGGCCTGCAGTTCTATGGCTGACACAATTTCCTTGTCGGTAATGATGGGTAGATTAAGAATTTGCATTGATGCAAGGTAATCCGGTATAACAAAATATGCTTCGCGGTCGCCAAACCCCTCCTTTGTTAACGTATCTCGTATAATATTGCGCTCCTTAACCAGCTCCTCAGTGGGAGCCTTATCAATTGAGTCATAAAAATTGGGAGAGGGCATCGGCACACTCAACATCTTAGAAAGCTGATATCCGCTTGCCGTGTCAGTCATATCCGCAAACGTTATAATTTTCTGTTCAATAATAATACCGACTTTGCGTGCCATAAAATCAGTATATATAAATTACTTGCGCAATGTGACGAAAAATGAGTAAACCAATGATTGTGGACGTACAATGTCGGTTTGAGGCGCATACGTAAGCCTGTAACTCACCTGCACCAGCTCGGGACTGATATAGCGCAATATCGGAGTAGATGCATCTATGGTACTGGTTTCAATAGGAAAGTAGGCGGTGGCATCACGAACCATAAGAGGAGTTGAGACATCTTCATCGTAGCGGTAAAGGTCAGATCCGCGTACATCATAACCGAATATCTCTGATGACCCTGATAAATCACCTCCCTGGAAACAGACATTATTGGTGTAGAACAAACCCAGTGAACTTTCACAGTTGGGAGGTTCTGAACTATCCAGGACGGCGCCCGCCTCGTTGCGTACGGTTGAGATGATGGTGGCACGAATACGGTCACCCTCTTTTTTTACCTTGGATAGGGAGCTTGATTCTATTTGTGTACGAATAAGTAAAAAAAATAACGTAAAAACCGTTGGAATAACCAACATGATAATTGCCACCACAATGATCATTTCAACAAATGAAAACCCTCTTTGATTTTGTTTTGGTAGGGGTATCATTGGCTCGATAAAAACATATAGGTGGTTACATTTTGTTTTGCATTATTACTATACCAGGAGGTCGTAATAGTTACTTCTACGCGATTATTAATCGCACTTTCTGCAAGACCTGCACAACGCTGCAAATTTCCTCCCAACGTGTAGTTACAGGCATTACAGGAAGCTACTTCGGGAGGCCATTCATCGGGATCAAGGCACGTTTGGTTATTGGCTATATCTATATCATTAAAACAATAATACCGCGTCAGCGTCTCTTCTAAACTGCTCCCCGCATGATCAGTGAGGTCACCGAGGTAGCACACATCACGTCTGAAACGCATCCACTCGGCCAATTCGGTTGTGTAATGTGACGCAAGCGTGCGATTCCGGGAGTCATTAAGTGCGCTAATAGCGTATGAGACGGCACCGATGGTTATGACCAATACCGTGGTAATCAGAGAAATAAAAATAAGCAGCTCAATAAGGGTAAAGCCGCACATTGATGAACCTTTACGGGCA
>Ga0066639_10003115_pt1 | contig 14409 bp, 18 predicted proteins | sample CryGeyCG2114_010_2_FD_59504 | JGI IMG/M metagenome (GOLD analysis project Ga0066639, IMG submission 59504) | Groundwater microbial communities from aquifer - Crystal Geyser CG10_big_fil_rev_8/21/14_0.10 | ecosystem: Environmental > Aquatic > Deep subsurface > Groundwater | place: USA: Utah...
AAAAAACAAAAGAAACCATAACAAAAACAAAATATCTAACACAACAAAGAACAGAAATAACCGAAGGAACAACACAAGAGAAAATAACCCAAACAACAAGCCTAACACAACAAACAACAGAAACAAATGCAGAAAAAGCAGACCAGATAATAACAAAAACAATACACACAACCAAAGAGAAAAAGACAATCGCGGCAGGAATGGCCTCAATACTAACTGCATTACTAACACCAGAAAATATTGAATTCATACTTGTTGCAATAATCTACTTCACACTAATCGCAGCATCAATAATCGCAATAAGATACTTCATAAGACAATACATAAAAGACGAAAGAAGCAGACGGCTAAGAACCCAGACAAGAGCGCTTCTTGCAATAAGCATAATACTTCAAACAATACACTTCATAATATTCCAGAGAGAACTCTACCCATCCTACCTGGCAGTCATTGCAATAATTATCGTATTCGCATTTGACATGCTAATAAAGAAACTGCCATCAATAGAACGCAAAAAAGAAAGAGAGGAAGAAAAACAACATGAGTTCGTGCTAAAGAGAATAAGAGAAAACCGTGAAGAACTACAAAAAGCAGAAGAACTCAGAAGAAAACTATCCAGACTCATTGCACCAAAACCAATAGAAGAAAAAACCATCTGGAAAACCGAAGAAAAACAGAGATTTACAAGAATAAAGAATATGATACACCAGATAAAAGAAACACACATCCAAGAAACAACAATACACACATTACACGCAATGAAACAAAGAATAAGCAGGATAAGAATACCAATCAAAACAAAAATAAAAGAATACCTTGACACGAGAAAACAAAAGAAACTGCTCAGAATAATCGACAGAGAAAGACTGGCAATACAAGAACAAGCCAAACAAATAAATGAAAGCAAAAAACAAGCAATAGACCAAGTAATATACGAAAAGAAGCATAAAAAAGATATTGCCTGCACTGTAAAAGACGAAAGAGAACAATGGCAAAAACTAGAGAAAAACCTGCAGAAATACAAAAAACCAGAATACACCAAACAAGAACTTCATGCACAGAGATATGAAAAAATCAAAGAAGAAATAATGGCTCTGGAAAAACCACACAAAAAAGAGACAATAACACTCCCTAAAATAAAATATACCCCAATAAGTCTGCCAAAACCCGCGGAAAAATATGAAAAAGAAATAAACCGCACACTCCAATTTCAGAAAAAACTGGACAGATACCTGGAAAAATCCTCCTCAACAAAAAAGAAAGAAAAACCAAACAAGAAAAACAAATATGACTGGGTAAAAAGAGAAATACGCAAAATGCAGAAAAAACACTAAGACTTGCCAATCTTTCCAGCTTCACCAATATCAATAACACCAATACTCTTATCAACCATAACAAAACTCACAATACGATTCTTTCCAGAACGCTTAGCCTTATACAATGCCTTGTCCGCCTCTTTAAGCAAATCCTCACCCGAAACATGAGAATTAAGACAGGTAATCAAACCAATGCTGACTGTAAGAAGTCCGTTTAATTCAACCTGCTTTCTAAATTTTTCAGCCTTGTCTATAGCAGAATCAGAAGAACACCCAGGAAGAACCACCACAAACTCCTCGCCGCCATAACGACAGACAGTATCAATAGCATCAAAAGAACGAGAAGAAATACCCCCTATTTCACGCAAAACACGATCACCCTCAGGATGACCATAAGAATCATTAAACTTCTTAAAATCATCAATATCAAAAATAATCAAAGATGTAGGCTTAGAATCCCTGCCTGCACGAGAAAGCTCATTCTTTAACGACTGCATAAAATAAGCCCGATTATAAAGACCTGTAAGCGAATCAGTTATTGCAGATTTTTCAGCCTGAGAAAACCGAGTAACATTAAGCAAAGACTGAATAAACTTCTCACAAACAACAGAAGAAATCTCAACAACAGACCTTAAATCAGACTCGGCAAACATGCAAACAAAACCAATAAGCTCGCGCTCATGAACAAAAGGAAGAGAGATAAAATGCTTTGGAAACGAAGAAATACCATCAATATTCCTGAACAGCAAATCCTCACCAATATTAGCAGTAAGCAAAGGACTTCTATTCGCCTTTAGATGCTCAAACGCAACATTTTCAACAATCTCATAAACATGCTTAGTACAATCATTAGTCAAATACCTAGCCTTATGATTCAAAGCAAACAAAGAACAATTAGACAGATTAAACTTATGAACAAAAAACTGAACAACCGAATCAAGAAGCTTATGAAGCTCAATACAATTGCCAGTAGCATTTGCAAAATCAAGCATAAAAGCCAGCTCGGCAATCTTCTTAGAATACTTAAACTTCTGAGAACACAAAACAGGCATAACAGTAACAAAATATTTCAAAAGACTGCTGAATGAATTCAATTCCTCCTGAGAAACAGGAATAAGAGCATTGGCCGCATCAGTAAACTCCTCTGACTCAAAACTTTTCAACTGATCAGGATTACTCAACAAAGAAGGAATAACCACAGTTCCAAAACGGCGGTTGTTAAAAATAATCGGCGCAGCAAGATTAAGAAGACCGGCATGACAATAAAAAGCCTTCACATCCTCAGAAACAACCTCAACATGCTTACGAATATTAGCAAGACAAGAAGAATCGCGATCAAGAAGAGAACATAACTTAGGAATATTTCCTGAAATAAAAATACGATTACCATCCGTATCAATAGTATACACCGGACGCTTGATTAATTTAGACAACTCATCCTGCATCTCCTGCCACAATACTGCATCCAGATAATCCTTAAGCCCCATAAAACAGAACAAGAGAATAAACGATATAAAAGCATTATTGTGATAAAAAGGATAGTTAACAAGAAGAGACTAAACTAAAATAATAAAGAAATAAAATAATGAAAACAATCAAGACAGTTCTGGATGAGATGGAAGCTCATCAATATACCTCTGCGCAAAAACATCGCCGCAACAGTAATATTCCTTTAAATGAGGAAACTCATCAACATACGGCGAAGGAATACATTTTCTGCCGGCAGACATATGCGCCTCAAGATTAGCATTCATCTGATACGGAACAAGCCCAGGAGGACAATACAACAAACGCGAATCCCTTATTTCAGGCTCATTAAAAATGTATTTTTTAGGAACAGTAGCATCAACAAAATTGCCCGTGGCTGAAGAACGGAAAAGAACAACAAATGAAAAAACAGCAAAAATAATAACTATCAGCAAAACAACAAAACCCATTCTTGAATCATTTTTCACAAAAATCACCTTTTTCCAATAAAGAGACTATTCTCTTTTTAAACTTTTTGTAGTATTTTTTCGGAAGAGCTGCTCCGGCAGAAGGAATGTGGCCGCCTGCATTACAGTTACGCCAGCCCTTAACAGCACGTTCAAGCAAATGATTAACGCATACATTGGAATCACCTCTTCTTGCACTAATAGAAACCATACTATTTCTTGTATCTGCAACAAGAATTGTCTTATGCGGATACTTAATACCTAACAAAGTACACAATGGAGATTTAGTATTATATTTAGGAGAGACTTCATAAATAATCAAATCAAGTTCAGGATAAATATCTGCAAGAGAATTAATATTTTTAATATAATACTGAAGTTCATCATCAATCTTTTTCCTGAAAATCTTCAGCCTTGATTTTAAAACATCACTAAACTTTCTGGATTTATACACAATATCATAACATAATTTAACATTCCTGTAATCGAAAGATTCTGCAGAACTAATTAAAATAGCAACCTCTCCTAGTTTTGTCTTAAACAAATCACGATTCATGGAAATATTATATTTTCTAAAAATACTTCTGAGCCAGGGCTTAAACGGGCCTGTGGCAATATCGCCGATAGAACCGACTGCGGCAAGCCAATCAAGATCAGAAATATCCAAAACACTCATGCCCAAATCATAACAAAGCTTGGCAGCACAATATCTGGAAGAATGATCTGAAACCATTGCAGACTTAACAACAAGAACATTTTTAAAATTAACAGGACCTGCAGGATGATGATCAATAATAAGAACATCTGCAACACGGGAAAGTTTTCTCAAACTAGAGGGATAAATGTCAATGTTTAAATCAACAACAATAACCTTGTTAATCCTCTGCTTTTTTAATGTATTAATAACACTGTCCTCAACATGATGAACATTGCCCTTTTGATTAATCCGCAAATCAATCTTCTTTTTTCTTACACGTTCTATGAGCTTGGAAATTATAACACCAGAACAAACACCATCTGGATCAGTATGATGAAGCACAGCAATGCGATCATTCTTAGAAACAGAATTAATAAAATCACTAAAACGACTAACTAAAACTTGATTCTTAAATTTCATAAAATCATTCCTTATACATTAGACTGCATTATTTCTTGATACTTCTGAATAGTATGATAAAAAAAAATGGGCGCGTCGGTTGAGAAATCGCATTACGCGCCGTTTGGGTTGAGGGGGTTGAGATAATGAATTGCGGAGTTTGGGATTTTTGGGAGGATTATAAAAAGGGCGAGAATCAACTCGCCCATGATATGCTACGAGGTCAGGTGTGTGTCAAGAACCGCTCATACCATTTATACGGTTCTTGAGCATGCTCAGAAAAGCTTTGCTTTTCTGACATTTTCAAAACGCCTTCAGTTTAAGCGGTTTGCTCCTCATAAACTCATTCTCTTGGAACAAACTACTCTCCACTGTTTCTCTAGTATCCAAAAAACTACCAATCGCTCAGGACTGGCAGCATCATTGTCACCTGATAATTCATCAGGATAAGGGGGAGGCAAGGCATTTAGTGTTTGGGTTTTGCGCTCAGCCTTGGCCCATTCGCTTGCCGCAAAAAAGCGCACAACATTTGCGGTCACAGGCCCTTCAGTTATTATTCATAATACATACTATGACCAAACATTTATATATACTTAACGTACATACAATACTACAAGTACGATTAGTATGTATTTAACGCGTGAAGGTGATAGAATGGAACCAAGAAAACTAGTAAAAGCAGGACAAACCAGCCACACAATTTCTCTGCCAAAAGAATGGATAACCAAAAACAACCTCAAAAAAGGAGACACAATATACGTATCCAATAAATCAGACAATGAACTACTAATAACAACCTCATCTGAACAAAAAATAAGCGAAAAAAAAGAAAAAACAATAAATATCGATGGAAAAGAAATGGACACAATCCAAAGAGACATAACATCCGCATATCTAAACAACTACAACACAATAACCCTAATAGGAAACAATATCACCCACAAAACAAAAGAAATACGAAAAATACTCCACGATTTTGTAGCACTAGAAATATCAGAACAAACACCAATGAGAATAGTAGCAAAAGACCTTCTCAACCTGCAGGAAATCTCACTATCAAAAACAATCAACAGAATGGACCTAATAATAAGAACAATGATAACTGACACAATCTCAAGCTTTGAAGGAAAAGAACTCCACGAAAGCATACAATACAGAGACTATGATGTAAACAGGCTCTACTTCTTGCTGTCAAGACTGCTAAAAGGATCACTCCAAGACCCCGGACTTGCAGGCCAACTAGGAATCAAAAAAGACGAAGTTCTGTCATATTGGTATTTGGTTGTTAATCTTGAAAACCTTGCAGACTATATCAAAAACATAAGCGAAACAGGCAAAACAAAAGACAAACAAGCCAAAAAAATAATCGAAATACTACAGCGAAATTACCTAGATACCATGAAGGCACACTATAACAAAGATCGCGTACTAGCAGATTCAGTAGTCAAAAAAAGAATAGAAATACAGGAAGAATGCGAACGACTAAAAAATCCTGAAATTAATGCAGTAGTCAAAGCAATAACCACTACAATTAACAACATAGCTAAGACTGTGATTGATGCAGAAGAAAATAAAGAATAAGAAGCGTGAGAAGACAATAAAAAAGAAAAATAATAAGAAAAAAAATTAACCCATATTAGGGCTTAATGTGTTTCTATATCCTGCATAACCATAATATGAAACATCAGTCATAGGCGCTTCTCCTGCAGCATAATGCTGATTTACAGGAACATTGCTTGGAGGAGTGCAACACCATGTTTCCATATTGTATGCATCTACATTTCCACCAACACATTCAAAACCTGCTTGGTAATACAACTGCAAAACTTCAGTATTTGCACCAGGCATACCCATAACAGGAGTTGCAGGACTATTACATCCAGACTGTGTTATAACTGCACCGGTGTTGCTAAACTGAGTGAATAACAAAATCAATCCGATAATAGCAATAATCGACACAATTCCCAGAATAATCAGGGTAAGACCTTTGTCTTCAGCCATATAAAATCACCTCAAAATTTTTTTATATTGAATATTTATTATCCTTAATTTAATTTTAATATATAAATGTTTCTATACAAAAACAGAATAATCCCCTTATTTCTTTCTCATACGCCTAAATGTCTCAGCAACATCAATAATATATTTGCCCTCCTGAACCCTAAAAATCAAAGGATCGCCTTTAAACAAACGAACAAGATCAATCTCAAACTTACCAGGCTGTTTTACATTAACCGATTCAAGCTCAAGAACAACAGGAGCATCACTTTCCTTAATCTCTGCAAGCTCAAAAACATCATCCTCAATCTTCTTCTTCTCCTCATCAGAAAGATTAATAGCCAAATCCTGCTGACGAGAACTCAAAACAGACTGCTTAACGAAAAAAAACAACCGACCACCACAAGAACAACCCTTTATAATCTCCTGAGAACCATCATCATAAAAACGATTGCACCTTACACACTGATGAGGCATTTTAGTTTTTCTTAGCCCTCCTACCTTTCTCTCCTGTAAACAACTCAATCTTATTAGGATTCTTTTTAATAGACTTAACAACATTAGCAGGCCCAATAATTGTAAAACCAACCCTGTTGCCAAGCAAAAGAGAAACAAAATCACTCTTAAACTTATCAAAACCAGACAGAGAAGAAGACTGCGAAGGATCAATAACTGCAAGCTCAATACCGCTGAACTCCTTATTAATCTCCTCCATAGTTACCTTGATAAGCTCGGCCTCTTCATCTTTAGCCAAACGACCCTGCAGCAACACAATCTTATCCTGCTTTGCAATGTTCAACAACTTCCGAATCCTACCCAGAGAGGAAAGACCCTCAATCTCGGTATATGGAATAATCTGCAATGTCACCATCTTTTTTTTCACCTAACAAGTTTAAACAATTGTTCGTACAAATTCTTTACATTACGGCCGTATTTTGCAGAAATCCCCATAACCTCATACTGAGGGAAAGCTGCCTGAACTTTTTTCATATTGGCCTTTTTCAAATCACACTTATTTGCCACAATAAGAACAGGAATATTTCTTGCAGCAAGATTTCCAATAATAGTAATATTAACCTGAGAATAAGGATCTTGAGTTGAATCTAAAACAACAAGAACAGCATCCATCTCATCAAGCCACTTAATAGCATCAATAACACCTTTAGTTGCCTCTTTAGCACGCTTCTTGGCATTACGTTCAGACATACCAAACTTTAAAAAATCCTCATAATCAATCTTGGTGGCAATACCTGGAGTATCGACAAGATTAAAAAATAATTCTTTCTTATTATCCTTAGACTTAATAGAAATCTGCTCCTTAATCTGAATCTCACGAGTCTCGTGCGCAATATTGCTCACAGAACCCATATCCTGACCAAGCCAATCCTTGCAAATCTTATTAGCCAAAGTAGTCTTGCCAGAATTAGGAGGACCATACAAACCTAATTTAAGATCCCCTTTTGAACTCAAAAAACTTCCAAACAATGCACTAAACCAATCTTTAATAGTTGAAATCAAGCCAAAACCACCTCTGGATTAAAAGAGTGAACATACCGCATTATATATACTTTTCGATTCTACATTTCACATATTACTGTGATAAAAAAATTAGAAAAAAATAAAAAAATAAAAAGAAAAAGCTTATTTCTTCTTTTTCTTCCTTCCGCCACGAGCCATCTTAGCTCTGGAAATATCTCCCTTGGTATCTACAAAGTACAGGTATCCTTTTTGTTTCTTAACTCCTGCTTTTGCTACTTTTTCTATTTTACCTGAGCCTTTCTTTCTACCTCGAGCCATTTTAGCCCTAGAAACATCTCCGTTCTTGTCAACAAAGTAAAGGTATCCACCTACTTTTTTGACACCGACTTTAGCTACTTTTTCTGCCATTGTAGTTCATCCTCCTTTTTAGTTTATTGGAGACCGAAAATCCCCCACAGACGATAAAACGCCTGAATAAGACAATCAAAACAAACCGTATTTATAAACTTTTCGACTGTATTTATTTTTTCTTTTTCACTTCTCTCTTGTGAACATCCTTGACAAACCATGCGGGCGCGAGAAGATTTTTAAGTTTTTCACCAAAAGAAATGCCCTCTTTGTAAATTTCAACAACCTTTTCCTTGGGAAGAAGTTTATGCTGTTCTAATTCTTTGGCTCTAGCCAGAGCATTCTTCACCTTTTTTTTCTTTAAAACATTCATACAATAAACACTGAAACAATTGATATATAAACTTTATCACACAAAAACTTATATATCCAGATAACCTGATTCAGAAGATGGCAAAGGGGCTGGTGATATCAGGAGAATTTGGAAACATACTAGTTCGTGAAAAAAGCGGAAAAAAAATAGAACTAGGAGAATTACTAATAGCTGAAACTGCAGAGGGAAAAATACTAATGCAGGTCTTTGATCTTCTTTACGGATCGCAATTGAGCCAGCAAAATCTAGAGCTAGTCTCAGGAATGAGACTTGAAGAAGATTCTGAATTAGAACTAATGGACCAAAAATTAAGAACATATATCCTCGCAAGACTAAAAAACATACTGACAATAAAAAAAGACATACCCTTTTCACCAAAAACACTGCCGAACTTTTTCTCAGAAGTAAGAGATGTAACAAAACAAGACTTTGCATTTATGACCAACAGAGCAAAAAATCCACTCTACCTCGGAGAACTGCGAAGCGGAAGCAAAAAACTTGATGTGCAGGTATATATCGACGGAGAAAAAGCATTCACACACCACCTTTTAATCTGCGGAACAACAGGAAGAGGAAAAAGCGTCCTAATGAGCAATCTCTTATGGGCTGTACTTGATACAAACTACTGCGGAATGCTGGTCATCGACCCGCATGACGAATACTACGGCAGAAATAAACTCGGAATGAAAGACCACATCCAGGCAAAAGAAAAAGTAGAATATTACACGCCGCGCAGTCCACCGCCAGGATGCAAACACCTAAAATTCAACCTCAAACAACTCATGCCACATCATTTTAACGGAGCAGTTGAATGGAGCGACCCCCAAAGACAGGCACTCTATGCATATCAAAAAGCATTTGGAAAAGAATGGATACAGTCAATACTCGAAGAAAAAGAAATCACCGGAATGAAATTTTTCGAAGGAACAATGTCAGTTGTAAAAAGAAGACTAATGCAACTGCTAAACATTGAATCAAAAGAAGGAGAAATAACCTGCAAAGGAATATTTGACATCAACTTCGGAGAAACCACAATAAAAGACATAGCAAACTCACTTGACTCTGCAAAAACCGTAATAATCGACACGTCCGAATTCAGCGAAAATGTTGAGATATTAATTGGAAGCATAATCGCAACAGAAATATTTGACAGACATAAAGGATACACCTTTGAAGAACTCAAGAAAAAACCAGTAGTGTCAATTGTACTAGAAGAAGCACCCCGAGTTCTTGGAAAAGAAGTTCTGGAAAAAGGAAGCAACATATTCTCAACAATAGCACGAGAAGGAAGAAAATTCCGCGTAGGATTGACTGCAATAACACAACTGCCGAGTTTGATACCAAGAACAATACTAGCAAACATGAACACAAAAATAATACTCGGAATAGAAATGAAACCAGAAAGACAAGCGCTGATAGAAAGCGCAGCACAGGATTTGAGCACAGACGACAGAAACATCGCAGCACTTGACAAAGGAGAAGCAATAATAAGCTCAAACTTCGCAAGCTTTGCAATACCAGTCAAAATACCATTCTTCGACGAAATCGTACGAAATGGAAAACAAGAATACATCCCCAGCTTTGACGGGGTGAAGAAATGAAGCAGTACAAATTAAAAATGTTTGAGCTTCGTTTTTGCGGGGGACAAAAATGAAACAACAAAAATTAAAAATTTTTGAGCTTCATTTTTTCTGGAGGAAAAAATGAAGTTTGCCCACCTAGCAGACTGCCATCTCGGAAGCTGGAGAGAACCAAAACTAAGAGATGTAAACAACGCAGCATTTGTAATGGCAATCGACAAGTGCATAAAAGAAGAAGTTGATTTTGTCTTAATAGCCGGAGATCTTTTTAATACAGCATTACCCGCAATAGAAAGCATCAAGCTTGCGGCCGAACAAATCAAAAGACTAAAAGACGCACACATTCCAGTCTATACCATAGAAGGAAGCCACGACATGTCGCCAAGCGGAAAAACAATGCTGGACGTACTCAATAGTGCAGGCCTGACAACAAATGTGGTCAAAGGCGGACAGAACTCAGAAGGAAAACTCCAACTCAAATTTACAGAAGACCAAAAAACAGGAATAAAAATAACCGGACTAATCGGAAAAAAAGGAGGATTGGAAAAAAATTATTACCAAGAATTATCACGAGAAAATCTTGAGACAGAAAAAGGATACAAAATATTCATGTTCCACACAGCACTCACAGAATTAAAAACAAAAGAACTCGCAAACATGGACTCCATGCCAATATCACTACTGCCTGCTGGATTTAATTATTATGCCGGAGGACACGTCCACATAGTCGACAAAAAAGACTTTGAAGGATATCAAAACGTAATTTACCCCGGACCAATATGGCCCAACAGCTTCTCAGAACTTGAAAAACTCGGATGCGGAGGATTTGTAATCGTAGAAAACGACAAGGCCCAGCAAATAAGACTGGAACCCAACAGAGTTGTGAGCATATGCATAAATGCAGACTGCAAAAACCCTGCAGAAACAGAACAGGAAGTAATCGACGGATTCAAAAACAAAGATATTACAAACTCAGTTGTAACACTGCGCATTGAGGGAAAACTGCGCAAAGGAAAAATAACCGAAATAAACTTTAAAAAAATATTTGAAGAACTTTATTCACAAGGAGCATACTTTGTGATGAAGAATACAGACAAATTAACTACGCAGGAATTTGAAGAAGTAAAAATAAACGAAAATACTGCAGAAGAGATAGAAGAAAAAATAATAAACGAACATTCGGGCCAGCTCAAAGTCTATGAAAAAGAAGAGGAAAAAAGGATAACAAAAGAACTGCTGCAGCGAATGACTGCAGAAAAACAAGAAGGCGAAAAGAATTCTGATTTTGAAAAACGAGTTAAGGAAGAAATCGACGGAGTGCTGAACATCACATGAGAATATTATCCGGAGAAGAGGAAACAAATGCGGCGACGTATTTTGATGCTGCGATAAAAACCGCACTCAGCGCAAAATGCCACCGCTCCAAATGCGGCTCGGTCATTGTAAAAAACAATGAAATCATCGGCACAGGATATAACAGCCCGCCGCTAGATAGAGTATCAGACCGCTGCAAAAAAGACAGCCTGCCCCCTGATTTCAAATCAGACAAAACATGCTGTGTCCATGCAGAACAAAGAGCAATAATGGACGCGCTTAGAAGAAATCCTGATAATCTAATTGGCTCAAGAATCTATTTTATCCGGCTGGATGAAAACGGAAAAATGCAAAAAGCCGGCGAACCCTACTGCACAATATGCAGCAAAATGGCGCTGGATGCTGGAATTGCTGAGTTTGTACTGTGGCACGAAAAAGGCATCTGCGTTTATGACACTGACGAGTACAACACACTATCTTTCCGGTTCAGAAAAAGCAGCCAAGAAACAAATAAAAATTAAGGCTTCCAACGAATCATTGTCCTCATAAAAAACTCATTTAAGCAAAGTTTATATTAACAAATAACTTCTTTCGAATCATGGATAATCCTGAATTAGGACTAATCAGTAAATTTGAATATGACCAGTTGGATATATGTGGAATTAAAGTGTATTTCTGCAAAGACAGGTCAAATATTACAATATCTATAGAAGATGCTAAAACAGTCCTGAGTATAATACCTGAAAAACACAGGCAAGAAATTCCAAGAATCTATTTTGTAAATTATTTCTGTGAAAACCATGAAGTAAAAGGCAGGCATCTGGCTGGCTTAAACTATATTGTTATTTACCCCCATGCGGCAGATAAGCTAAAGCAAGTATTATTTCACGAAACCGGGCATGTTCTTTGGGACAGGCTATTAACGCCTGAGCAAAGAATTAAATTTTATTACTGCATGCTCGCAGAGGCGCCAATAACTGCGGACCAGAATGATGTATTGGCCCGGCACGTTTTTATTCTAGAAAACTTTGCCAATTCCTATTGGTTTGTATTGGATAATATTTTTGATTCTAAGAAATATCCTAAAATCCATGAATTCATTCTTTCAATTTTTTAGGAAGAACTCCATGACCCTTGACAACAATGGTTTCAGAATTTAAAGTACTTGGCTTTTTCAACAATTCCATAAATTCTTCTTCATTAAACAGTTCCTTTGCCATATTGTATTATTATAGCGCTTGAAGTATAAATATTTTGCTATAATTCAGAAGGGAAAAACTCTTACGGCTTCCAGCGAATCATAGTTCTAGGGAAAGGAATTGCATCCTTAATGTTGTCAAGACCACAAATCCACGAGATAACACGCTCTGCGCCCATACCAAAACCACCATGAGGAACACTGCCGTACTTTCTCGTGTCAAGATAAAAATCATAATGTTCTACTTTCTCACCCTGCTCTTTCAAACGCGCTTTTATTTTATTAATATCAGACTCACGCTCTGAACCACCAATAATCTCGCCAAAATGCTCGGGAGCAATAAAATCAACACCATTAACAACAGGATGCTTTTTATCACTATCATCAGGCTCTTTCATGTAAAACGCCTTGACTTCTTTGGGATATCTCGTGACTGCAACAGGAGTGTCATAAAGTTCAGACAATTTATCCTCTTCCACGGTTCTTAAGTCCTTGCCCCAAGGAATTATAATTTTAAACTTGTCTTTAAGAAGCTTCAAAGCGTCATCATAGGTTATTCTCGGAAACTTCTTTTTCACAGTAGGCTCAAGCTTTTTTGGATCGCGATTTAATATTTTAAGATCATCCTTGTTGTTTTCCAAAACTTTTTTTACAATATGCTTTAAACAACCCTCACCATAATCGATGATATCTTTGAAATTAGCCCAGGCAACCTCCATCTCAGCATGCCAGTACTCTGTCAAATGCCTAGAGGTTTTTGATTTCTCTGCACGAAAAGACGGAGCCATAGTATAGATTTTTTCCAAACTAAAAATAGCAGGCTCTGCATACAACTGCCAGGTCTGAGCCAGAAAAACACCCTTCTGCTCAAAATAAGGAACTTCAAACAAAGTAGAACCGCCCTCACACTGAACCGACTGAAAAATCGGCGATTGATATTCATAGAATCCATTATTTCGGAAATATTCGTGTATTGCACCAAAAACAGTTGAACGGATTTTCAGAATAGCAGTCATCTTTCTTGATCGCAACCACAAATGACGATTGTCAGCAAGAAATTCAATAGACTGATCTTTTGCAATTGGAAACGGCTCTGCAGTCTGAACTATAACTAATTTATCAACCTGAATCTCAAAACCAGTCGGAGCACGCGGCTCTTTCTTGATTTCACCCTCAAGCTCAACAGACGATTCAATAGTTAATTTGTCAATAGAATCCCACTGCTTTTCAAACTTGGCCTTGTCAAGAACACACTGAATAATATCAGTCGAATCCCTCAAGACAATAAACTTCAAAACATTAGAACCGCGCTCACGATAAACCCAGCCACGCAAAGCTACCTTGCCAGAACCTTTTTCCAATGCTTCCCTGATACTGATGAATTTCATAGCGCTCATAACACAGGAAATAATAGAGGGATATAAAAACATTTGGGATTTAACCAGATATACTTAACTTTATAAACGCCCAAAATAGACTAAATACTATGTTCCAAATACTATCTAAAGAAGGAAAGGCAAGAATAGGAATGCTTTCATTAAACGGAAGAAAGACAGAAACACCATTCTTCATGCCAGTTGCAACAAAAGGAGCAGCCAAATTCATAGACAACATACAACTCAAACAATCAGGAGCAAATGCAATAATCTGCAACGGATTCATACTCTCACTAAAACCAGGACTTAATGTGCTGGAGAAAATGAACGGAATACACAAGTTTGCAAATTATGACGGAATAATATTCACAGACTCAGGCGGATTCCAAATGTATTC
>Ga0066639_10003116_pt1 | contig 14407 bp, 10 predicted proteins | sample CryGeyCG2114_010_2_FD_59504 | JGI IMG/M metagenome (GOLD analysis project Ga0066639, IMG submission 59504) | Groundwater microbial communities from aquifer - Crystal Geyser CG10_big_fil_rev_8/21/14_0.10 | ecosystem: Environmental > Aquatic > Deep subsurface > Groundwater | place: USA: Utah...
GGCCGCGTGCAATTTTTTCACAACTGGCACCCAAAACTTGTTGCAAACCCCGAGCATGGTTGGGTTGGCCTTGAATATTTTGTAGACGAGGGTGACGAGCTATGGAGTATGGATGACAAAGCTCTTAAGAAACTTGCGGCAGACGAACTCGAGCGGATTGGCTTACGTCAAGGAATAGAGGTAGTGGATGCGGTTGTGATCCGACAACCGAAAGCATACCCGGGATACTTTGGAGCATATGAAGAATTCCCCAAGGTGCGCAAGTTTTTAGATACCATCGAGAATCTTTATCCCGTAGGTCGCAACGGTATGCATCGCTACAACAATCAAGACCACTCGATGCTTGCTGCTATGACGGCCGTCGATAACCTTGCCGAAGGGCGTAACGACAAGGAAAACATTTGGGCCATTAATACCGAAGAGGAGTATCACGAAAAAAAGTAGAGATATGAAGCGGTTATCGGTACACATCAGAGCGCGGAATGTTTTTATAGTTGCAGCGTTTGTGTACTGCGTGCTTTTTTCAGTGCTTGCAAGTGTACACGGGACCGAGTTTATGATTCGCTCGGACTCTCCGGGGTACTTGCAACTTGCACAGAATATTAGTGAGCACCAGGTGTTTTCGCAGTCTCTCCAAGAGCCTCTAGAGCCTGATGCATTTCGCACACCCCTCTATCCGCTGTTTCTTTCACTCATTTTTCTTGTCGCGCCCGGGCCGTGGTTTGTCGGAATCATCCAAGCACTACTGGCTGCACTAACGGTGAGCTACACATACAAAATTGGAGAACAACTTAGCGGGAAAGTAGCTGGGACTCTCGCGGCGCTTGTGTTCGGATTTGATTTCTTCCATCTCGTGGAGTTTCAAACGGTTTCTACCAACGCGTTGTTTGTGCCTTTCTTGGTGATAGCAACGTACTACCTGTGTCGCTATGTAAAGACGCGGTGCACGCGACTACTTTTAGTCTCAGCGGTGATGTTTGGGCTCGCCACACTTACGCGCCCTGTCGGCATGTACTTACTGCTCGGCTTGCCACTTGTATTACTGGGCATTGAGGTGATTCAGTATAGGAAAGTACGTGTGCTTGTGCTGAAACATGCACTGGTGTTTGCGTCAGTATTCTTCATTGTTCTCTCGCCGTGGTTGGTGCGCAACAGCGTTGTCTTTGACGAATTCTCGCTCACCAGTATTCCGCCATATAATCTTTACTTTTGGAACCTTGCCTCACTACACGCCGACTACTTTGGGGTCGCGTACCAAGATGTCCAGGAAGTGCTCAATGCAGACATCCAGGAGAAGTTTCCTGGCCTGCAACAGCATGACATTCGGAACTTTACACTAAGCGAGTACTACAAGGACGAATCTCTACGAATCATTAGAGAACACCCAGCTGCCTACGCTCGAGAACATATGGTCGGTACGGTCTACTTTTTCCTTTCAAACTACTACCGAAAAGCCGTGTACATCGCACTCGGCACGAATGAGAGCGACATCCCGGTATATAACCCGGTCGGCATGCTTAAGAGCGGTGATTTTGGATCGTTATTTGCGTTGGCGATCAGTAAGAGTGGGGTGCCGATAATGGCGGCGTTTGTCGGATTTGGAATTTCTACGGTGCTCGTGTTCTTTATGATCGCGAATGTTTTCTTTTTGCGTAGATCACAAATATGGGAGTATGAGTTGGTATTGTACGCGCTTATTACGTACATGGCGCTCATCACTGGCCCACTGGGCTCTGGTTCGTATCGGTACCAGGTGCTCCCGCTCATAATTATTCTCGCCGTTGTAGGCTTTGCGCGAATGTGGGGAAAATTTGTGGCGGATCATCGACGTGTTTAAACAAATATTGTTGGTATAATCCTGGCTATGCAAATTGAAAAAATACTCAGGGGCATAGTTGTGGTAGGCGTGTTTGCGTTACCACTCGTAGTGCTTATCGTGTCGAGTTCGATGTACTTTCCCTACATAACAGGTAAGAATTTCACTTTTCGGATACTCGTAGAAGTATTTTTTAGTGCATGGCTCGCGCTTGCAATTATAAATGCGCAGTATCGTCCGCGTTGGACCACGCTTCTGCTTTCAGTAACTGTTTTGATGGGGATCCTCGCCGTTGCAAATATATTTGGTGAAAATCCAAGTCGAAGTTTCTGGAGTAACTTTGAACGAATGGAGGGGTTCATTACATACCTGCACTTGTTTGCCTATGTGTTAGCAGCGGGCACTGTTTTAACTACTGAGCGAATATGGTTATGGTTGTGGCGCACATCACTTGGAGTAAGTGTCGTCATTTCTCTCCACACTCTGTCGCAGTTTGTCTCATCCGGCGGTGACTTCCGTCTTGCTTCAACACTCGGGAACCCGATCTACTTGGCTGTATATGCCATGTTCCACATTTTTATAGCGTTAGTACTAGCAACACGTCGTGATATTCGAAAGGGTGAGCAGCTGACCTATCTGGTAGTGCTTACACTTCTTGTCATCACACTCTTTTTTACCGCAACACGCGGCGCAACACTTGGCCTTGTAGGAGGCTTATTTATTGCAGCTACCGGTATTGCTCTGACACTTCGAGGTAGTAAGACATTGCGACTCAGTGCATTGGGAGTAGGGGTACTTATACTCATTCTTGCTGGAGGTATGTGGTTTGCGCGAGACTCCACATTTATCCAAGAAAATCGTACGCTTAATCGACTCACCAATATTTCGCTTGAAGAGAGCAACATTTCTGCTCGTGCAATTGTGTGGGGAATGGCATGGGAGGGAATCAAGGAGCGCCCCATACTTGGGTGGGGGCAGGGCAACTTCATTGCAGCATTTTCAAAATACTACGACTCGCGCATGTACCAGCATGAAGAGTGGTACGACCGAACGCATAATGTGCTCATTGACTGGCTAATCGCAACTGGGGTTCTTGGATTTCTTGCATATATTTCGATTTTCCTTGCACTTATTTGGGCGGTGTATAAAGCAGTTAGTTTTACTCTTGTGCAGAAGTGGCTCGTCGTGGGATTGTTGGCGGCCTATGGGTTTCAAAACTTGACGGTATTCGACAATATTGTGAGCATCATGTTGTTCATGACACTTGTTGCCTGGGTGTACGCGATGTCTCGTATTGAGCGACATGAGGATGTTGGAAGCGCACACACCTGGGAGCTTCCTCAAAAATTATATATTCCAGCTGCAGTAGGGGCAGTAGTACTTGCCGTGAGTCTGGTTTGGATACTCAACCTGTCGCAGATGCATACAGCGGCGACACTACTGGATGCTCTGAGATACGCAAATACCGCAATCGCTTTAGGTCAGAATGACCGTGAGGAAGAAGCGGTTGCCTATGCTCAGGAAAGTTTGGGTATGTTTGAAGAAATAGACGGCACGACGACTCTTGGTGCGCAGGAGGCAGCCGAGCAGTGGGCATTAACGTCTGGGAAACTCTTTACTGTAGCGTGGTTATCTGATGAAGAAAAAACACAATGGTATACAGAATCTCTCACTGCGCTTGAGCGACGACAGGAACGTGCACCGCGAAATGCCCGGGTTGCTGCGTTTATCGGAGCGCTACATCAAGCTGCCGGAAACACGCAGGCAGCACGAGAAAAGTACGAATACACACTTTCACTGACACCTCGGAAACAAAGTATCCTCACACAACTCATTCTTTTGGAGGCAAACGCTGGAGACATTGAGTTGGCGCGTACACACGCACAAGAAATGTTTCAATCTGAGACGTCAAACGATGCAGCAAGGATGCTGTACGTAGCCTTGCTTATTCGTACAGGTGCTGTCGAGCAAGCATTTGAGCTCTTAAAAGAAGCCCCACAAGTCGCACTGGATACGAATGTGTTGGGCGAGCTTATTCGCAATGGGTTGCACAATCGTGCGCGCGAGGCGTGGGAGCTCGGATTGCTGCGTGAAAATAACCTAGAAGATCTAAATGCCGTTTTTGTACTTGCACGGACATATGCGAGTCGTGGCGATACGCAGCGTGCTGCGCAAGAAGTGCGCTATATTGCAGAGACGTACCCGCAATTGCAAGAGTTTACGAATGCAGCACTTCAGGAAATCCAACAAGCACAACAGTAGGGGGGTTAGAAGCGAAGTACTTGATTTCTTTCCTTTATATATGCTAGAATCTCTCGCGAGTGTCACATCTATGAGTTGTGTGTGGCTTACGAAAATCTTCGACAAAACCCCCGTAAGGGGGTTTTGTCGTGGTTTTTGACCAGGTGTTGCCGTGGTATACTGCCACTTAAGTCGCAGGTACCGTGGAGGGCGGCGGCACTCATAAAGATTTTCGTTTTGGAGTTCGCACCCGTCCTCCACCGTGTCTGTGACTGAGAAATCCTCGGCCTGGTGCCGGGTTTCTTTTTAAGTATATGTTTGAAGGAATTAAGAAACTACTAGGAGACGAAAATGCAGCAGCTTTGAAAAAAGCGGCTCCTATTGCCGTGCGCGTAAATGCACTTGAAGGCGATTATGAGAAACTCTCAGACGAGCAACTTCGAGATAAAACAGCTGAATTTAAGATTCGTATAGAAAAAGGTGAGCCACTTGACGATCTGATGCCCGAGGCGTTTGCAGCGGTACGCGAAGCATCTAAACGTACGCTTGGACAACGGCACTACGACGTACAACTTATTGGAGGAGCGGTACTTCACAATGGTGACATTGCAGAAATGCGCACTGGTGAGGGTAAAACACTTGTGGCTACGCTTCCAACATACCTCAATGCACTATCCGGAAAGGGGGCTCACGTGGTGACCGTTAACGACTACTTGTCGAGACGAGACGCCGTTTGGATGGGTCAGATTTATGCATTCCTTGGGATGAGTGTCGCTGTTGTGAACCACGAGGTCTCATACTTGTACGACCCAAACCATCCAGAGGTAGATGAGGAGCGTGACACGAAGGGATCCTTTGAAGTAGTCGACGATTTTCTAAAAGTATGTACGCGGCAAGAGGCGTATGCGGCAGATATTACGTACGGAACTAATAACGAATTTGGTTTCGATTATCTGCGAGATAACATTTCATATAAACCAGAAGAGCTACGCCAACGCACAAGGGATCAGGGAGGGTTCCATTTTGCGATTGTTGATGAGATCGATTCAATCTTGATCGATGAAGCGCGGACCCCGCTAATCATATCCGCACCTGCAGCGGATGCTGAGAAGTTGTATTCACAATTTGCCCAAATAGCTCGCGGTCTTGTGCGCGATACTGACTTTACAGTTGATGAAAAGCAAAAAGCGATACAGCTTACGGACGAAGGTATCGAAAAAGCCGAGAGGATACTTGGCATAGAAAATATTTACACTGACCGCGGGATAAAGTATGTGCATCATCTTGAAACAGCGGTACGAGCCAAGGCGTTGTTTGAACATGACCGCGATTATGTGGTGCGCGACGGTGAGATCATTATTGTGGATGAGTTTACTGGACGTATGCAGCCGGGGCGACGATGGAGTGAAGGTCTACACCAAGCAGTAGAGGCAAAAGAGGGTGTTGAAATCCAACAGGAGTCGCGCACATTTGCTTCCATTACTTACCAAAACTATTTTCGCAATTACAAAAAGCTCTCCGGAATGACCGGCACCGCTGTTACAAGCTCTGAAGAATTTTACAAGGTGTATGGACTCAATACGGTTGCCGTTCCCACAAACAAAGAGATTCATCGTACTGACCATGATGACCTCATCTTTCAGACTGAGCAGGGTAAGTTTAAGGCTGTTGCGCGTAAGGTGCGCGAACTTAATGAGAGAGGCCAGCCAGTACTCATTGGTACCGTTTCGGTTGAGAAGAACGAATTACTGGGGGCATTTCTAACTAAGGAGGGAATCAAGCACGAAATACTTAACGCCAAAAATCACGAACGCGAAGGAAGTATCATAGCCGATGCTGGCCGCAAAGGCGCCGTTACGGTCTCTACAAACATGGCTGGGCGAGGTGTTGACATTAAGCTTGGTGGAGAAAGCGCGAGTGAGCAGGAACAAGAAGAAATTCGAAAACTTGGAGGACTCTTTGTTTTGGGTACGGAACGACACGAGGCACGTCGTATTGATAACCAGCTCCGTGGGCGTTCGGGGCGTCAGGGAGATCCTGGTGAGACTCAATTCTTCGTCTCGCTTGAAGACACACTTATGCGTGTATTTGCAAGCGACACCATCAAAGGAATGATGGGACGCTTTGGCATAGCAGAGGACGAGCCAATTCAAAACAAGATGATTACCCGTTCACTCGAGACCGCTCAAAAGAAAATAGAAGGTTTCCATTTTGATTCTCGAAAACAGGTACTTGCATACGATGATGTGCTCAGTCTCCAGCGCAATACATTTTATGACCGACGCAACAATATTTTACTTGGTGACAATGACGCGCTTGAGGTAGAGATCGTAAGTCTCGCAGCTGGTGATGAGGTAATGACTAAAACCATCTCAGACAAGAAGGCCGAGATAGGGGAGGATGAATTCTATCGCGCACTGCGTCGTGTGCTACTTCAGACACTCGACATGCTTTGGGTGGAACATCTCGAAACGATGGACTATTTACGCAGTAGTGTAAATTTGCGCGCCTACGGACAACGTGACCCACTTATCGAGTATAAGAAAGAAGGGCTGCGATTATTTAATGATCTAGAAGACTCATACGCAGAAAACGTACTACGGCTTTTGCCACAACTTGCGGGTGGTATGTTCGCACGCCGCGAGACCCCAGAAATGAGGGAAGTGCATGAAAGTGCTCAATCGATTGGGAGGCGCGATGGAAACGCTAAGGCTCATGCAGCAAAACGAGCTGAGCAAAACCAAATTGGGCGTAACGATCCATGCCCATGCGGTTCAGGGCTTAAGTACAAGAAGTGTGGTCTCGTAAATTCGGCAGAGCACCAAAAACGAATTCAGGGTCGTACATAAAGTGAATTTCGTAGTCGATCTTTCCTCCTTTAGAAGACTCCGTGCTATACTCATCCACAATGAGTGTGGATATTCCCGTTGTGTTAGGAACGGGGCGTGTTGATCGTAAATCTGAGCAAGTCGCACGCTTCGTACATGAAAGACTACTTGCCTACGAGGCGGTCCGGTCCACATTTGTGGACGTGCGGGAATTTTTGGTGTCTCCATTTACTATCGCGGCTTGGGAAGAGGACAGAAATGCCTCTAAATGGCGCAAAATTGCGTCAGAAGCTGCAGGATTCATATTTGTGGTTCCCGAGTACAACAGGGGCTTTCCTGGCGAATTTAAGCTTCTTTTTGACTCAGCGTTCAAAGAATATAAAGGGAAACCAGCGGTTTTAGTAGGTGTTTCAGATGGACAATATGGGGGCGTTCGTGTGATCCAACAACTTGCTCCAGTCTTACTAGCTGCACACATTGAAACGCTCGGAACAGTGGTAGCGACTGCTTGGGTCGATGAGCTTTTCCAGGGTGGAATACCAGTTAATGAAACCTACCGTAAGTTTGTCGATGGTGCCTTAGAAAACATTATTACCAGAGTAAGTAAATAAAAAAGATATGTTTATTCGATTCGCACTTGTTATTCTCGCACTATTGCTTGTCGCACGTTGGGTACCAGGCATCGAGGTCACAGGTCTTTATAGCGCACTCATTGTTGCCGTCCTCTTGGGTGTGGCCAGCATCACTATTAAGCCTCTATTAACGTTGCTCACGTTACCGATCCATATGATCACGTTCGGTCTCTCCGTGTTCATTGTCAACGCAGGAATCTTTTGGTTCCTTTCCACCTTCATTGAAGGCTTCACAGTGAGCGGCTTTGTCCCAGCACTGATAGGGTCTATCGCAGTTTCTGTAGCAAGCACGGTAGGTACACATTTAGACTAAGAGAGTGTGTTTTCCACTGCGCCGTGCTTTACTTAATGCAAGTGCTTTCGTAATATAAAGCGATATGAAGAAACATCGATGGATGAATGACGATACTGACGAATTAATGCTTGCGCTCCTCGAGTTAAAGAACCTGGCAGAGGCACGTGCTTTTTTTGGCGATCTTCTGACAGAAAAAGAAATAAAGGAGGCAGCTAATCGATGGAAGGCTGCTAAGATGCTTGATTTTGGGGTTGCGTATCGTAAGATCGAGAGAGTTACTGGTATGAGCTCGGCGACAATTTCTAGAATACGTAGAATATTAGAGGAAGGATTGGGAGGTTATCGCCTTATGATAGGCAAACTCCGGGGAAAGTAGAATCACTTCTACACACGAAAGTTTTGGAAAATCTTTAGAGTTATTATTTAGTCCATAACATCGAAAATGAGCCTAGTTGACGAAATAAAATTAAGTGCCCGAGCTGGCAAAGGAGGTGACGGCGTGGTCCGTTGGCATCAAAGTCGACCGAATCCGAAAGGAGGTCCTGCCGGAGGTGATGGTGGGCGTGGCGGAGACATAAAAATTCGAGCAGTTCGCGACATCATGCACCTCAAAAAGTACAAAGGGAACACAAAGTTCAATGCTGAGGATGGAGGAGCTGGCGGAAAAAACAGCTTACATGGAGCAGATGGAAAAAGTATAACAATTGACTTGCCAATAGGATCTCTCGTAACTCTTGTGAAAGCAGAAAAAACTTTCGAACTTTTAAAGGAAGGCGAAGAGCACATCGTACTACGCGGAGGTATAGGAGGGTATGGGAATGAGCACTTTAAAAGTTCACATAATGTAAGTCCGACTGAGTCAACTGAAGGAAAAAAAGGGGAGGAAGATACATTGGAGATCGAACTCCGCTTAATAGCTGACACCGGTTTAGTTGGATATCCAAATGCAGGGAAGTCTTCGTTGCTTAATGCGATAACCAATGCACACGCTAAAGTTGGGAACTATGCATTCACCACGCTAGATCCCAATCTCGGTGACCTCTATGGACATATCATAGCTGATATACCGGGAATAATAGAGGGAGCCTCGGAAGGACGAGGTTTAGGGTACAAGTTTCTTCGACACATAAACCGTACAAAAGCGCTTATTTTCTGTATCTCGTTTGAGCAAGATGACGTAGTCTCGGCCTACAGAGCTCTTTTAGCCGAGTTAAAAGCGTATGACGAAGAGTTGCCTAAGAAACCTATTTTAGTTGCTTTGACAAAGTCGGATTTGGTATCTAAGGCAGAGGCAGAGGCGGCAGTGAAGATTTTTGCGACTAAGAGTCTAAAAGCAATGCCTATTAGTGTTCATGAACCACAGTCTTTGAAGAGTTTGACGGACACGATCATCACTCTTTTGCGATCTTTGGGATGAGAAAGTGTCGAGCATGGTTCGCTTTTTTGCCTAAAAGAGTTTAGGATGTGCGCATATGTTTGTTCCAACCATTGGTTTGGAGATTCACGCTGAACTTCGCACTGCAACGAAGATGTTTTGCAATTCGAAGAATGATCCAGACGAGGCTACTCCGAATGTAAACGTGTGCCCAGTTTGTATGGCACATCCTGGAGTACTTCCAACCATAAATAAAGAAGCGATACGACACGTGTTGCGTGTGGGCTTAGCAGTTAATGGGAGTCTTGCGGATTATTCGGAACTTGATCGCAAGAACTACTTTTACCCAGATCTACCGAAGGCGTACCAGCTAAGTCAGTATGAGTTTCCTCTAGTCTCAGGCGGTGAACTCGCTGGTGTTGCCTTGACGAGAATCCACATTGAAGAGGACACTGCTCGTTCTACCCACACATCCGATGATGAACACAGCTATGTCGATTTTAACCGCGGAGGAGTTCCTCTGATGGAATTAGTAACTGATCCGGTAATTCACTCTGCAGCTGACGCCGGCGCTTTTGCACGCGAGCTGCAGTTACTGCTGCGAACGCTAGGCGTCTCCTATGCCAACATGGAAAAAGGCGAAATGCGCGTAGAGGCAAACATATCCGTGGCTCAGAACAAAGGCGAATTGGGAACTAAGGTCGAGGTAAAAAACCTTAACTCATTCAAGTCTGTTGAGCGAGCAATCGACTTTGAAATAAAGCGACAAATAGAGTTAATTGAAAATGGTGACTCCATCGTTCAGGAGACTCGTGGTTGGAATGAAGACAGCAATAAAACTTTTAGCCAGCGCGTAAAGGAAGAAGCGGCCGATTATAGATATTTCCCGGAGCCAGATTTACCAAAGTTAAAATTGTCAGAAGTACCAGATTTTCAAACTGAGAAGTTAAGAGAGTCTCTGCCAGAGTTACCAAACGAAAAGCGAAACCGGTTAGCCTACGAGTACGGCCTCGACAGCAATGCGGTAGAAGCGTATGTGTTTGACTCCAAGCTGCTAACTTTTTTTGAGGAGGTGGTAACCGTTCTTTCCGAGTCAGATAATGTCGCCAAGAAAACCAAGCTTGCTTCAAACTACATCCTAAACAACCTGCTTGCTCTCAAGGAAGGGGGACGACATGTTACTGAAAGAGTACCCACACGAAGTTTTGCCGAAGTGGTTTCTATGGCGTACCAGGGAGAAGTTTCTTCGAATGCAGCAGTAGAGTTAATCTCGAGCCTAGTGGTTGGAGAATTGTCTGACAAGAGTATGAAAGAGGTCGCACAAGAGCGAGGACTATTGCAAGAAAACAACGAAGCCATGTTAGGGGAAATAGTTGCTGAGGTCATTTCATCAAATCCCGGCCCTGTTGACGAGTTCAGAGGGGGAAAAGAGCAGGCGCTACAGTTTCTTGTTGGACAAGGCATGAAGGCGAGCAAGGGAGCTGCCAATCCAGCGAAGCTCAAAGAACTGATACAACAAAAGCTCGGTTGAACGAGTTCGAATATCCACAAATATATAGTTGTTTCGGTGTATCTCTGATAGACCGAGAGTGGTAGACTACTCTCATAGAGTTCTTCTTGTATGGGTGATGAAAAAATAATATCAACTACCGAAGCTTCGGAAATAAGTGGTTACTCGAAAGACTACGTTGGGCAGCTTTGTCGTGAAGGTAAGCTAGACTGTCGTCGAATTTCTGGGCAGTGGCATGTGGACGAAGAGAGTTTGAAGAAATACAAGCAGGGGGAAGTTGCTCAGTCGGATGAGGAAGACGAAGACAAATCAAAGTATGGAATGAAAGTTGGTAATGTTCGCGATGACACCTTTCGATACGATGGGGTTGAGTTCGTATCTACCGCACGCGGTGCTTCACTTACCGGGTACGCCCAGGACTATGTTGGGCAGCTTGCTAGAAATGGCGGTGTAGCAGCGCGAAAAGTGGGGCGGCGTTGGTTTGTGGGAAGACAAGCATTACTTGATCACAAGAAGCACAATGATGACTTGTTAGGCGCGGTACAGGCTGAGTCTACAGGTGCATCAAATAAAGAAGGGTCCTCGGAAGATTCAAAATTAACGAATGAGACGGTTGACGATTTAGGCTCAACAAAAGTCTCTATTAATCCGCATGTTGATCCGGGCACAATGAACTTTAATGTACGCTACATTTCTGAAACTGATAAGCCTCTTGTTCCAAAGATACCCATGAGGAATTCCCTCAAGGAGGAGTATGCTCCTGGTGATATAGACAAGGCCCCAATAGAGGAAGTAGCTAAGCAGATGCCTACCCACCATGCACACCCAAGTATGCACCCCGGTATACCGAGAGACGGACATAGTAGTTTCAATGGATCTCGGCAAGGTTCAACGAGAGTTTCAAGTAAAGATGCTCAGCAAAGAACTTTTACCCCTAAGCCAAAAAAGCCTAAGCATTTCGGTCTCGGCGTCTTCTTAGGGATTTTTCTCCTTGCTCTTGGGCTTACCAGCGCTTTCTACGCTTACTTCTATGGTTTAACGGTCCCAAATATATCCACCTTGAGGCAGTATGTTCCGTATGCTTCTACTACAGAGTTTGTGGAGTCTTTTCGGGATTCTTATGGGGATCTTGTGCCAGGATCCAAGGTCGACTACACAAAAGAGAACTGAGTTTGCTTAATATAGTTTCCGAAGCGTCAAGCAAACTATAGTTATATCGGGACTTGCTAGACTTTTTACTCAATTCTACTTTCAAATTAAGGAAGGGTTCACTATTCGATGGATTTGTTTGAAGAAAGTTCATTCGAGTCAAACTTTGTGGGTATCAAGAAGGTTCCTAACTCCTTATATAGGATCACGTTGTTCTGTGCACGTACCTTTAAGTTGGAACCTTTGTTTAGCCGGAGGCTTTCGATTTAAATACAACCTCGGAAGTCACTAAGAGCTTCACAAAGTCCTTTGTGAATGTTTTAGCATCTCGCTTTAACGAGAAGGCGTAAAATAGTAGTTTCTCCTTGTTTTTCTAATAGAAGCGATAACCCCAGTTGTTTGAGCTCAAAGCGTTAAGGGTTGCTTGGAGATTTACTTTTCTGACCAAGAGCTGTTTGCTTTTGAGTGCGTTGCTATCCCCAATAGGAAGAAGTGCATTTGCCGAATTGTCCATGTACTATATAGCTACATCGCGTTTACGAACAGTCAAATGATTGTGAGTAAGCACTTAGTTTTAGACAATAAAAAATACATACAAGCGAAGGCAGCGGGCGAAACGGTCGGCTATACTTCTGATTATGTCGGGAAGCTTTGTCGAGAAGGCAGTATTGGCTGTCGACGCATCGGGCGCTCTTGGTTTGTAGAAGAGGGTTCCCTAAATGAGTTTGTAATACAACAAGAGCATGCGCGCATTCTTCGTAAGCAGCTACTTTCGGATGAGCGCAAGAATGAGTACGAAGCGCGCACAAGTGAATCGACCGTTGAACCAGAAGTGACACGAGAAGATGTTCACGTTGGCGTAGTAAGCGGCAATAGAATTTTTATAGAACCTGAACCGCTTCTTTCGCAACAAGAGGAGAAGGAAGCAGCACGAACATCTCACAAAGATGTGCAGCGTAGTGATGAGCAACGAGAACCTTTCGATGCGATATCTGAAACCTATTCATACTCGAAGCCTTCCCCGGTTCTAGGAGTAACTCCTATAACCGGGACGTACTTTAGAAAGAAAATTGCAGAAGAGGTGGAGACGAAGTCTCATTCGCGTGCATTGGCGAATCGACAATCACTCTTACCTGCACGATCAGTTTATAGTTTTACGCAAAAGTCAGTCGCCTTGGTGACAGCAGTTGCTATAGTTTTTGGCACCTATACATATGTCGATGCGCAATACTTGGGGCGCACTTATATCACGGTATCGCGGGTAGCTAGCGGTGCTTTATATGCGCTTCAAGATTTGCCACAAACATTTAAACGCTTTGATGGAGCCTTCAGTGAGACACTTGTGGCATTTGATAATTTTGCAGCTCAACCCGCGGCTTCCATAATGGGGCGTTCGGTTGTAGCGCAAGTAAGTGCACTTGATTTGGCTGGGAAAGTTTACACAAATGTAAATTTGTTTTTTTCAAATTTAGCTAATCAGCTAAATCCTACCAATACGATTGTTACTACTGGGAATAATGAACGAGGGCGTGTGGACATCACTGTGCGTGGTGTTGCCAATAATACAGGAGGTAAAGATGCTACAGACAAAGATAAGCTTGCACAGGCAAAAGTTGAACAAGAGTTTCTTTATAGCGAAACGTCAACGGGTCGAAGTACAGTTGAGCAAACAATTATCAATCAGCCAGTTATTGAGCGTGTAGTTGAAACACAGCGTGTCGTTACTGAGAGCGGAATCACTCTAGCGCAACTTCAAGAAACTGAGAATGAGTTGCGGAAAGAAATAGCCCGAGTTTCTACATCGAATTCTGAATCAACAACAAACAACTTTAGAAACATCGCTCTTACGCAAAGAATAGATAATTTGAATGGAGTCACGATAACCAACGGGACGGTCTCGGGCACTCTTTCTGGAACTTTTTCCGGAACGCTCTCAGGAGTGAGTCTTGATTTCGATGATTTTGCTGCCTCACTTACTGTTGATGAGGACACTACTATTGATACAACAAGTAATACTCTTACCATTAGCGGAGGCTTAACTCTTGCGTCTACCACACCGGCCACCACTACTAATGCACTCTACAATGCTGGTGGAACGCTCTACTTCAATGGAAGCGAAATTGGTGCAGGCGGAGGTCTATTCACCGACGACGGAACAATCACGCATTTAACATCAACAACTAGTGACTTTGCACTCGGGGGTGCAACCTTGGCGTCGTCAATTTTCTCAATCGACGAATCGGGAGGGATCTTCCTTTTCGGTGGTGATCAGAGCGCAAATCCAATACTACGATTTGAAGCAACCGACTCAGACACTGCTGATTTCGGCTTTAACACCAGTGATTCGTTCTACTTTACGGGAGGGAATGTGGGCATAGGTACTTCAACTCCTTCTGCTCTTTTCAGTGTTGGAGCAACTTCTACGCAACAATTCTTGGTATCCGATCTTGGGGTTATTACCGATGGGGTATGGAATGCGAGTCAGATTGATATTAGCGACTACACCAACCTCGCCGTCGGCGACGGCATCACCCTCACCGACGACACACTTACCGTCACCG
>Ga0066639_10003121_pt1 | contig 14391 bp, 11 predicted proteins | sample CryGeyCG2114_010_2_FD_59504 | JGI IMG/M metagenome (GOLD analysis project Ga0066639, IMG submission 59504) | Groundwater microbial communities from aquifer - Crystal Geyser CG10_big_fil_rev_8/21/14_0.10 | ecosystem: Environmental > Aquatic > Deep subsurface > Groundwater | place: USA: Utah...
GGCTCGATTCCAAGTACTTTTGCATCTTCTTCAGGAGTAGGCTCTCTTCCAAGCTCCTGCATTAGCTTTCTGGAAGCTCTTAAAAATCTATTTATATTCTCTACCATGTGAACTGGAATTCTTATAGTCCTAGCCTGATCTGCTATGGCGCGGGTTATGGATTGGCGGATCCACCATGTAGCATAGGTAGAAAATTTATACCCTCTTCTCCAGTCATATTTTTCAACTGCTCTTATTAAACCTTGGTTTCCTTCCTGAATTAAATCAAGAAGCGTTAAACCACGACCAACATATTTTTTAGCAATTGACACTACGAGCCTGAGATTTGAATTTACTAAAATTTGCTTAGCTTCTTTATCACCCTTCTCCACTCTTTTTGCAAGAGATATTTCCTGTTCGAAATTTAGAAGCGGAATTCTACCAATTTCCTTAAGATACATCCTAACAGGATCACTTACAGTACCCTCTGTAAGAACTGTTAATGCCTCCAGCTCTTTTTCCAGATCTTCAATTGGCTTTTCGTTATCTTGATTTTCTGCAACAGATTCAAATACATCAATATCAGATTTTAATAATTTATTATATAAATTATCCAGCTCTTCAATATGATCTTCAGGCTTAGGAAAAATCGAAAGTATTTCTTCCTGAGTTATAAATCCACGTTTTTTAGCCGATGTTACAATATCGGTTAGTACATTGGGGTCGGATTTGGACATAGTATTTCGTATTCTATCACATATAGGCACGTTTGGAAATCAGAATATCACTAAATTTTAGGAGAGCTTGAGGTCAGTAGGGATATTTCCTCTCTAATTTTCTCTATTTTTTCATCACTTTTCTCATCTTTTGCACTCCTACTAAGCTTACTAATTTCCTCTTTTAGAAATATTAGCTTTATTTCCTTCATAACTCTTATTATTTCCTCTTCATAAATCTGTACTGATTCAAATTTCGGAAGTGGCATAAGGAAACATTTATCAAATATGGCAAGTAACTCGCTGGCTAAATTTTTCGAAATTATTTTTATATCGAACTTCTTAGCATTTATAACAGACATCAGTTCTTTAAAAATTTTTTCAATTGCAGGAATCTCAAATTTATAATTTGTTAAAAAATCATTTGACTTAATAAGCATTTCTTTTGGGTTACCGTTCTGAAGAATTAAAGCTAAAAGATATTCTTCAAGTATTTCTCTTCTAGAACCTTTTTGCTTTTTTACAATTATCTTTTCTTCTACAAATTCTGCTTTTTTGTCAATCTGTTTTAATAAAGAATCAAAAGAAATATTAATTTTTTCACTTAATTTCTTAAGATAGTGCTCTTTTATGATTTCATTATTAATTACCGAGATCAAAGGCAGCATCTCGTCTGTTATCCTTTTTTTGCCGGATGCAGTCTCGATATCATTTTCACTAATTAATAATTCTAGTAAATATTCATAAACCTCAACTTGCCCTTTTATAGCTTTTTTAAATTCAAGTGGACTTTTTTTTATTGATTCATCTGGATCTTTTTCAGGATAGTCTACAACCGTTATAAATAATCCTCTTTTTTCCAAAATAGGAATGCTTCTTTTTAACGCCATGAGTCCTGCGGAATCCTTATCCAGGCACATTGCGACTTTTGGTGCAAATCGAGAAAGAAGCAATGCCTGATTTTCTGTAAATGCTGTTCCTTTCAGAGCGACTGCATTTGCTATCCCCTCTTTAAATGCAGTAATAACATCAAATTCACCTTCCATAACAACACTGAATTCTTCTTTTTTAATTTCTTCTTTTGCTATGTTTAAACCAAAAAACATGCTTCCCTTGTGATACACCAATGTATCTTTTGTATTTATATATTTTGGTCCCGAATCCTCATCCGCTATACTTCTTCCTGAAAAACCCACTATATTTCCCCTATGATCAATTAAGGGAAACATCAGTCTTCCTCTGAAAAAGTCAATTATCCTATCTCCTCTTTGGATCGATAAACCTGCATCTATAAGCTCATTTGCTTTATACTTTTTTTTATTTATAAGATATCTTGATAAAGCCTCACCGCTTCCCGGAGAAAAACCTATTTTATATGTATTAATTAACTTTTCATTCAATCCTCGTTCTTCATCTAGATATACTAGTGCCCTTTTCCCGACACTATGCTTTATTAAAACATAATTGTAATACTCAGCTGCTAATTTATTTAAAGAATAAATGGTCTGTTTTTTATCGGTTGCAAAACTTGTGCCGGTATTTTTTAAAGCAACTCCTGTCTTTTTTGCTAAAGCTTGTAGTGCTTCGAAAAATTCCATATTTTCATATTCCATTAAGAATGTGTATGCGTCTCCTCCTTTTCCGCATCCAAAACAATGCCATATTTGGCGCTCTGGGCTTACTACAAATGATGGAGTATTTTCATTATGAAATGGACAATTTGCAGTAAAATTTCTGCCCATTTTTTTCAGAGGAATATATTCTGAAATCAAACTTACAATATCAATTTTTTCTCTAATTTGCGCTGCCTGATCCATGGTCACACAATTGTACCACTTGATTTATTCAAATTCGATAACTATTATATAAATGCAATTAGCTTGATATGGCAGGAATAGTAGTAATTGGTAGTCAATGGGGAGATGAAGGAAAAGGAAAAGTTATAGACTTTTTAGCTGCAAAATCTGACTACACGGTCAGATTCCATGGAGGAAATAATGCGGGCCATACGGTAATAAATCCAAAAGGTGAATTTGTACTTCATATTATTCCGTCCGGTATTTTTAATCAAAACTCTATTGCCGTAATCTCAAACGGTGTCGTGGTTGATCCTGATGTTCTGGTTTCAGAAATTGCGCTTCTTGAAGAATCAGGCATAAACATAAAAGGACGGCTATTTATTTCCCCCAGAATAAACTTAATAATGCCATATCACAAGATTCTAGATGAAGTATTTGAAAGAGAAAAAGGTGCAGGAAAAGCAGGCACCACAAAAAGAGGTATAGGACCAGCTTATTCCGATAAGGTAAGCTATAACGGAATAAGAATAGGTGATTTATTTGATGAAAATAGATTAACTGATAAATTAAAAACTCAACTTTTAATTAAAAATAAAATCTTGTCAGCTTTTGGAGAAGAAACGCTTGATCAAAATGAGATTGAAAAAAATCTTCTGTCTTTTAAAAGAAAAATTTCCTCATTTATTAAAGAGCCTATGGAAATGCTAAATCTTGCTCTGGCTGAAGGAAAACAAGTTCTTTTTGAAGGGGCGCAGGGTATGTTCCTGGATAACGATTGGGGTACATATCCCTTTGTTACAGGCTCAAACTCCTTAATTAGCTCTGTAACTTCCGGAGCCGGAGTTTCCATGAAAAAAATTGAAGAAATAATGGGAGTTGCAAAGGCTTATACTACCAGAGTAGGAAATGGTCCCTTCCCTACGGAACTTGATAATAAAACCGGCGAAAATCTCAGGAAACTTGGAAATGAATTTGGCGCAACAACGGGCCGAAAAAGGAGATGCGGTTGGCTTGATTTAGAGCTTTTAAGGTTCGGGGCAAAAATTAACGGATATACTTCTTTTGCAATTACAAAACTGGATGTCCTGGATAGTTTTCCTGAAATAAAAGTTTCAACTCATTATTTATATAAAGATAAAAAAATAAACTATGAAGATCTTGGAATTATAGACATGAATGAAATTAAGCCAAATTACACAACACTAAAAGGCTGGAATGACACTACGAGAGGCATAACCAAATACAGCCAGCTCCCGATTGAAGCTAAGAAATATCTGCAGTTTATCGAAGAAGAATTAAACATTCCGATAACTTTAATTTCTACAGGAAGCAAACGAAATGAAACAATCGTCCTCTAATATACTTTTAAGCTTGTCCCCCATAGATGGCCGTTATCGCGAAGAGATTAAAGAATTATCAAATTATTTTTCTGAATATGCATATTTCAAATACAGAATTTTAATTGAAATTAAATATTTATTAAAATTATCTGAAGTCAAAATTACAAGAAAATTAAATAAAAAAGAAGAACTTATTATTAAAAATGTTGCTGATAATTTTTCACTAAGAGACGCGGAAAGGACAAAAAAAATTGAAGAAAAAACAAAACATGATGTTAAAGCAATTGAATACTTTTTAAAACAAACTCTAGATAAAACTTCATTAAAAGATATTTCTCATTTTATTCACTTTGGACTTACATCAGAGGACATAAATAATATTGCATTAAGACTAATGTTAAAAGATGCAAATGAAAATGTAATTTTATCAGAACTTAAAAAACTTAACCAAATTATTTTAAATGAATATTCTAAATACAAAAAGCTCCCCATGCTTGCCAGAACTCATGGAAAGCCGGCAGTTCCAACTACTCTTGGAAAAGAATTTCTTGTTTTTTACAAAAGACTTGAAATTGAAATAAAGATTTTAGAAAAATTAATTTTCAGAGGAAAATTAAATGGAGCAGTTGGAAATTATAATGCCTTATATTTTTCTAATCCGAAAATTAACTGGAAGAAATTTTCAAAAGATTTATTAACCCAATTCAACCTTAACACTAGTCTAGTAACTACCCAAATTGCACCGTATGAAGACATTATTTATTTTTTTCAAACAATCCAGCGCATAAATGGAATAATCCTGGACTTTAATCAGGATATGTGGAGATACATTAGTGATGGTTATTTTATACAAGTTAATATAAAAAATGAAATAGGCTCATCTACTATGCCACAAAAAATTAATCCAATTAATTTTGAAAATTCTGAAGGAAATATAATTATTGCCAATTCCCTAATTGATGGATTTACCAATAAACTTCCAGTCTCACGTCTTCAGCGGGATTTATCAGGAAGTACAATTTCCAGAAATTTCGGTGTAACTTTAGCCCACTCTCTCTTGGCATATAAAAATACTATAAATGGACTTTCACGAATAAAGGCAAATGAGGAAAAAATCTCAGAAGACCTAAATTCAGATTATTCAATTCTCACAGAAGCAGTTCAAATTTATCTAAAAAAAGAGAGTATTCAAAATGGGTATGAATTAATTAAAAAACTAACCCGCGGAAAAAATTTAGACAAAAATGAATTTCAAAAATTGATTAATAGTTTACCTATAGATAAAAAGCAAAAAGTTGAATTATTAAATTTAACCCCTAAAAATTATTCCGGTGTTACTTAATCTCGTTGGTGGCATAGCTTCTTGCTTTAAAAAACTCCTATACCATTTGTGCACAATAATAGGTTTTACACTTAATTGTCTTGCTATATCAGAAAGATTTACAACAAGTCCTTCATTATTCCTCATATATTCCCTAAGTAGTTCTAGTGCTTGAGATTTTTTATTTCTATAAAAGCTATTTTTAAGAGGCGGCAATTCTTCTAATTCTGAAAACTCCCAATACCAAGACCTTACAGTTGAAGGTTTAACGCCAAGCTGAATTGCATAATCTTCTAGTCTTAATGGAATAAATTGATAGCGACTTTTAATTTCTCTAAGTATAAATAAGAATTCTTTTTTTTCACTATTAAAAACTTTTCTTCTAATTGGTGGCATATTTTCTTGCTGTAAAAAACTCCTGTACCATTTCCTAAGTAAATTGCTATTTATACCTAAATCGCATGAGATTTCATTTAAATCTACAGGCAGTGCTGAATCCTCCTGAACAGATGTTCGTAGAATCTCTAAAAATTCTTCCCTTTTTACTCTGTAATAATCTGATCTTTTTAAAGGAAGATTATATTTTGTACTTATATCTTCGACTGCCGAAGTTAACGCTTCAATTCCGATATTATGTTTTCTGCTTAATTCTCTAATATTAAAGTAGGCATTTACACCCAAACCAAGATGATCTAAAACTATCTTATATGCCTTGTGTCTAACATCCAATCTAGTCATTGGTGCCATACCTTTTTGTCTTAATTTATTCAGTTGTCTTATAAAAGTTGTTCGGGGTATTCCATGCTCTCTACTTAAAGCAGCTATGTTAATAACACCATCGGGATTGGATGCTTGAGCCTCTATCAGAATTTTTTCTGCTTTTTTAGATAAATGCTGTAGGGTGGGTGGGACAATTTCTTTTTGTGAAATTTTTTGATAATAAAAAGAGACTTTCTTTATAGAGATATTGCTTCCTACCATCTCTCTAAGTTTTCTATATGTAATATATCCTTTTGGATTTTTTAACCTAAATTCTTTTAAAGCTAGACTTACTTTTTTTTCATCATTTGGATTTTCATGGAACCTTTTTAATGACTTACTCATGTCTAACGGCTTTATTCTTCCAAGTAAGATTAATACTTTAACTGCACTTGAAACTTTATCTTTACTAACTCCAAGAATATTCGCTATCTGCTTATTAGATAAAGGCATTTCTGAATTTCCTGCTCTCATCTTTTCAACTTTTAATGCAAATCTTTTAAACTCCTCATTGCTTTTAATTTTTTCTTGTTGAGGTCTGAGTCTCCCGTCTAGATACAAAGCGCTCATATATGTTCCGACTTTTGCTCGAGATATATTTGACATCCATGAAATTTCTTTCGCGTAAAAACCTAAACCTCCTAAAAACTCCACATCATTTAATTTTTCGTTGTCAAATTCATGATATTTTGGACTAATCCTTTTAGAAATAGTTTTATTAATTTTATTTTTCAAACCTAAAATCTCCTCTCGTTCTAGGTTAAAATCTATTAATTTTAGAACTAAGCCAGAGCCTATCTTTAATCTTTTTATATAATTTTGACTTGGGTTAATGATTTGACTTGTTAATTCACCAACAAGCTCAGCTTTTTCATATAATTCAATTAACTCATCACTATTCAAAACATCATCCCTGCTATCGTCAATTCTTATTAATCCTTCAGGCAGTAATCTTTTTACTAAATCATAATTCCCAAACTCTTGATCTAGTTGATTATGCCAAAAACAATAACCCAACAGCTTTAATTTGTTTGAAATATTTGTTTTCAAACAGTCAACAGCTATTATTTCTTTTGCGGCAGAAGTGGGAATCTGTCTGGAATCTATAGCAGGTCTATCTTTGGTAAAAACTGCCTCCTCCAAAGAATCAAATCCTAATTCATCTAATATAATCTCTTCTATTGATCCGTTTCCGTTTATTTTTTCTTCAGCTAAATTATTTGAATTATTTTCCGTTGTATTTAAAAATGCTTCTCTTTCTCTCATCAGTGGGAAATTATATCACTAACTTTCTTTCAATCCAAGAAAATCTGATACTATAATAATATGCTTGCTAAGGTTAATTCTGCTGCCCTAGTTGGACTAAACGCTGTTCCCGTAGAAGTAGAGGTAGATATAGCTTCCCAGGGACTACCCGCATTTAATATAGTAGGTCTTCCTGATAAAGCAGTCGAAGAAGCAAAGGAAAGAGTAAGGAGTGCATTGAAAAATACCGGTGCTGAATTTCCAGCTAAAAGAATTACAGTTAATTTGGCCCCTGCAAATCTTCCTAAAGAAGGGGCTATGTATGATCTGCCTATAGCACTTGGGATTTTAATTGCAAATAAACAAATCGAAGCAGATATTTCAAATTGTATTTTTATGGGTGAACTCTCCCTAGAGGGAAAACTGCGAAATACCCCGGGAGCTCTTCCCATTTCAATTCTTGCAAAAATAAAAAATTACGAGTCATTTTTTTTACCACATGAAAATAGTATTGAGGCAGCTATTATTAAAGAGGTCTATGTCTATCCTCTTCACTCCCTACATGAACTTCTGGATCACCTAACAAATACGATAATTATAAAAAAGCAAGCTCAAACCAAAATTGAGAGTTTATCAATTGAGGATTTTGAATTTGATATGAAGGACGTAAAAGGTCAGGAAGGAGCCAAAAGGGCTTTAGAAATAGCAGCAGCTGGAGGACATAATATTCTTCTAAAAGGCCCACCCGGCGCAGGCAAAACGCTCCTAGCCAGAACATTCCCATCAATTCTACCCAAGCCCACATTTGATGAAGCAGTAGAAATTACAAAAATTTATAGCATTTCAGGACTTCTGGAAAGTGAGACGCTTATGATAAAAAGACCATTTCGCTCCCCTCACCATACCACCTCTCATATTGGACTGATTGGAGGAGGAAATATTCCCCATCCCGGTGAAATTTCCCTAGCTCACCGAGGCGTTTTATTCTTAGATGAGTTTCCTGAATTTCCCCGGCACGTTCTTGAAGCTATGCGCCAACCCATGGAGGATGGATTTGTAACTATTTCCAGGGCATCTGGAAGAATAAAATTTCCTTCAAATTTCCTCTTAATAGCAGCACAAAATCCATGTCCGTGTGGATATCTAGGTGACCCAACACATGAATGTAAAGATTCCATGTCTCAAATAATTAAATATCAAAAAAAAGTGTCTGGACCAATGCTTGATAGAATTGATATTCATTTAGATATTCCCGCAGTTAAAACCGATAAACTAATTAATAATAAAGGTGCCACTGGCCCCTCATCTTTTGAGATTAGAAAAAAAGTTCAGTCAGCCCGAAACATTCAAACCAAAAGATTTAGAAGTGAAAATCTTCCAGCCGGCAGGCAAGTTGTTTCAAACTCAGAAATGAACTCAAAACAAATAAAAAAGTATTGCCCGCTTGATAAAGATACTGAGGAAATCCTAAAACTAGCTGTAAAAAACCTTGGACTATCCGCCAGATCATTTACGAAAATAATAAAAATTGGAAGAACTATTGCAGATCTTGAGAATAGTAAAAATATTAAATCAAATCATATAGCTGAAGCCCTACAATACAGACCAAAACTTGATAATCAATAACTTATCTATATAATCTATTAACTATTAACTAGTAACTAGTAACTAATTATTAACGGGATGGAAAATCAATTCTCAAATCAACCAACTCCAAATTATTATAAAAGACGAATTGCACTCCTTTTTGTCATGGCAATTTTTTTTATAATGCTTGGCAGACACCTAACATTTCTTCCCACAGTTAATCTTTCAATGAACACAAATGAAGAGGATCTGAAATCCGAAATTGAAAAATTAACTAATAATGCTAAAGGCTCTTATTCAATTTATTATAAAAATTTTGATACAAATAAATCTTTCGGAATAAATGAAAATCAGATTAACAGAGCAGCAAGCGTTAATAAAGTTCCTATTATTGCCGCGCTATATTTACTTGAAAAAGAAGGAAAAATAGAAATTGATGAAAGAATAACAATTCAGGAAAATGATGTTCAGGATTATGGAACAGGGAGCATAAGATATCAGGAGATGCCGGTTACTTATTCGCTTAGAAATTTGGCAAAACTAGCCCTAAAAGAAAGTGATAATACTGCAGCCCATGTGATAGAACTAAAAATTGGTGAAGAAAATGTACAAAAACTAGTTAATATTTGGGGCATGAATCAAACAAATATGGTGGAAAATCAAACCACCGTTACAGACATGAGTATACTTTTTGAAAAAATCTACAGGGGAGAAATATCTGACACGGCAAACACAAAGGAATTCTTAAGCTTTATGAATAATACTGATTTTGAAGACAGAATTACAAAAGAATTACCCAGCACTTCTACCTCATATCATAAGAGCGGAGATGAAGAAGGATATGTTCATGATGTAGGAATTATAGTGAGTCCAAAAGGCACTTATTATTTAGGGGTAATGACTTCGGATGTAGGGGGAATTGAGGAAGAAACTAAAAAAATAATGTCCGAGGTTTCCAAACTTATCTATAATTCTTTAAATAATTAAATAAGTTTTTTTTGTTTTCCCAAATTAGCATCTTCATTATATTTTAAACCCAAATGCTCATATGCTGCTTTTGTCGCCATTCTTCCCCTTGGGCTTCTCTTTAAAAAACCTATCTGCATAAGATATGGCTCTATCACATCTTCTATTGTAGAGATGTCTTCGGAAATAGTTGAGGCCATAGTTTCAACTCCTACAGGGCCTCCTGTGTGTTTTTCTATTAAAGCCTTAAGATATCTAATATCATTATTATCCAAGCCCATTGAATCCACCTCTAAAAGATTCAGTGCCTTTTCAGAAATTTGTTTTGTAATTTTTCCATCTCCATGAACCTGAGCAAAGTCCCTAACTCTTTTTAAAAGCTTTAGAGCAATTCTGGGAGTTCCTCTGGCTCTTTTTGAAATAACCTTCACGGAAGTTTCATCTATTGGGGTCTTTAATTTTTTCGCAGCTTTTACAATTATTTCTTCAAGCTCCACCGGCGTGTAAAAATTTAATCTATAAATTGATCCGAATCTATCACGAAGAGGAGCTGATAAAAGTCCAATTTTTGTTGTAGCACCAACTATAGTAAACTGAGGAAGATCCAGCCTTAATGTTCTAGCACTAGGTCCCTTGCCTATGACTATATCCAGGGCATAATCTTCCATAGCCGGGTAAAGAGTTTCCTCAACTGTTTTCTGAAGCCTATGTATTTCATCAATAAATAATATATCCCCTTTTTCTAAATTTGTTAGAATACTTGCCAAATCCCCTGCTCGCTCTATGGCAGGTCCTGATGTAACTTTAATATTTACCCCCATTTCCCTAGCTATAATGTGAGAAATGGTAGTTTTCCCAAGTCCCGGTGGTCCATATAAAAGGACATGCTCTATTGGTTCTTTTCTTTTGTTTGCAGCACTCATGGCAATGTGCAGTGATTTTTTTATATTCTCTTGACCGTAAAACTCTTTCCAGTCTCTTGCCCTAAGAGATACAAATAGAACTTCTTCCTCAGGAGCCACATCCTCAGATACAGAATTTGGGTTTTTTTCATTTATTTTTTTAGCCATGGTTCTTAATTTTCAATTTACTATTATTTTCCAAGATGTTTTAATGTCAATCTAATTTTTTCATCACTACTTGATACTTTCGGATCTATATTTTTTAGTGCTTCAGCAATTTCTTTACGTGAAAAGCCAAATGTCTTAAGAGCATCAAAAACCTCAGAGTTGCCCTCATCGCCTGAGGAGCTTAAATCAAAACTGCTATTGTCTTTAAGCTTTGATTTCAATTCAATTATTATTTTTTGAGCATTTTTCTTACCCAATCGCGGAATTCTAGTGAAAAATCCTACATCCCCTCTCAGAACAGCTTCTACTATTTCTGCTCGTGTTGAAAAAGAAAAAATCAACATAGCAGTTTTAGGACCTACCCCATTAACGCTTATTAAATCTTTAAAAAGTTTTAAATCTGCTAAATCTTGAAAACCAAACAACTCAAGCACATCTTCTTTAACATATGTATAGGTAAAAAGCTGAATTTCTTTTTCCTCAACTGCACTCTCCATTAATTTTTCGGATACTAAAATCCTGTAGCCTACACCATTTACATCCACTATTAAATCGCTATTATCCTTTAAAACTACCCTTCCCTTAATAAGTCCGATCATTTATTTACCTCTCTCATTTTTGCTGAAAAAGCATGCGTTAGGGCTACTGCCAAAGCATCTGAAGTATCATCTATTTTTGGAATTTTTTCAAGTTTTAAAATCACTTTTACCATTTGAGCTATTTGATTCTTATCTGCTCTACCATAACCGGTTAGTGCAATTTTTACCTGAAGCGGAGTATAGACAGAAATCGGTACGTTATTTCGGGACGCCTCAAGAAGAATCACTCCCCTAGCCTGACCAACCACGAAAGCAGTTTTACTATTTGTTCCGAAAAAAAGTTCCTCTATAGAGAGAACGTCCGGAGAGTTTTCTTTAATCAATCTGTCAATCTCTTCACTAATTCTAAGTAGTCTGTCTTCAACTTTTTTTGATGCATGTGTTTCTATACAACCGTAGCTTTTTACTTTAAATCTTGAACTTTGAAACTCTACAACGCCCCACCCGCACCTACCAATTCCCGGATCTATACCAAGAATAATCATGCTAGACATTATAACATCAACAATTGTTTAAATCAGCGCTTTTTGCTATAATAACTTTCGTTGCATGGCTAAAAAATAGTTGGAATGATTTAATTGTTTTTATTGATCGTCAATTAACCATGAAACCATTCGTCTATGTATATGTAGCCATTTTTTAATTATGAAAAGATATAAATTAACAGCAGAGCCAAGAAAAATTACAGGAAAAAAAGTTAAGAAGCTTCGAAGAGAAGGCATACTTCCCGCAAATGTTTACGGCAAGGGAATTAAATCTCAATCCCTACAGCTCCCACTAAAAGAATTTGAAGAAGTATTTAAAGATGCTGGTGAAACCGGAGTCGTAGACCTAACATATGGCAAAGACACAGTACCTGTCCTAATCCATAATCTACATACAGATTATAGAAATACACCACTGCACGCTGATTTTTTCCAGGTAAATCTAAAAGAGAAAGTTACCGCCATGATTCAAATTGAGTTAGTTGGTGAATCCAAGGCCGAAGCAGAAAAAACAGGACTAATAGAAAAAATTGTAAGTGAAGTTGAGGTTGAGGCACTTCCCACTGAACTTCCTGAGAAAATTGAAGTAAATATTGAGAATCTGGCTCAAGTCGATGATCAGGTAACAGCTCAAGATTTGAAAATGCCAACCGGAGTTACACTGCTTACGGATGCTAATCAGGTAATCGTAAAAGTTGGAGAACTGGTAAGCAAAGAGGCTCAAGCTCAAGCCCAAGCTGAAGAAGAAGCAGCTGCAGCTGAAGCAGCCTCAGAAGAAGATACGAAAGCTGATGAAGAAAATTCAGAAACCGTTTCCGAAGAAAATGCAGAAGCAGTAAATCAAGAAAAATCTGAATAAAAAACTTCAGGAATAATACAGCATTTACTTAGTTTCTTTTAACTCCAAACAAAAAATCAAGCTACGCAACCTTAAGCCTATTTCTTTAATTAGAAATTAATAACTTCTCAAGCTCTTTTCCTTTTTCAAAATTCGGATCAATATCCATAGCTTTCTCCAAATTAAGTAAAGAATTTTCATAATCCCCTAACTGATAATAAATTAAAGAAAGACTAAAGTATCCATCTCTATAGTTTGGTTTTTCAATTACACTTTTATTCCAAAAATTTAGATCATCTACGACCTTCTGTCTCTCAAGTAGTGACACATCTTGATTTTTAAAGTTTTGATAAAAATCATATGCTACAAAAATACTAGCTAAAATTATTAAAAGAATACCTAGGAAAAATACGCTGTGATCATTTATCAATTTCTCGGTAATACTTCGGGAATTACTCGGTAATTTTTTATTTATTTTTCCTGTTTTCTTTTTTTTAAAGAATTTTTTCTTTTTCGCCATATATATTAATTCCCTTTCTCAAGCGCAGAATCTACTAAAGAGGGCCATTTTTCCGTAATTAATAACCGATTATTTCCCGATAATTTACCGAAAATTTCTTCGGTAATAAAAGGCATAAATGGATGAAGAAGTTTTAGTATGTCCAAATAAACTATTTCTAAAGCCACCTGAGATTCGCCGCGCCTAGACTTAGCCTCTTCTATATACTTATCTGCGAATTCATGCCATGAGAAGTCATATAAGAGCTGAAGCGCTTCATTTAATCTGTATGCCTGAATAAGGGATGTTACCTCTACTGTTACTTTTTGAGTTTTTTTAATAATTTCTTTATCTTTTTCTTAAATTTCTTTATTGTATTTTTCCGGTTTAAAATCTAGAATAAATCTTCCCATGTTCCAAATTTTATTAGAAAATTTTCGGGCAGCATCCAGCTTGGTATATGAAAGCGACTGATCATTTCCCATAGCATTACCATATATTAGGGCAAACCTCACAGAATCTGCTCCGTACTCTTCTACAAGCTCCAGAGGGTCAATAACATTGCCTTTACTTTTGCTCATTTTTTTACCATATGGATCTTTTACTAAGCCATGAAACAAAACATTCTCAAACGGAACTTCATTTGTGATATATACGCCAAGCATGACCATTCTACTTACCCAAGCTTTTAAAATATCATATGCTGTTTCCATAACGCTTGTCGGATAAAAAGTTTCAAAATCACCCTTCTTTGAAGTTTTTAAAGTTAAATAAGGCCATTGGCCGGAAGAAAACCAGGTATCAAATGTATCCCTGTCCTGCTCTATTTTTTTTGAATTGCAATTCGCACATTTTTCAGGAGTTTTTCCCTCCGTTACAATCCATTCCCCACATTCAATACACCTCCAAGCAGGAATCCTAATTCCCCAAATAATTTGCCTAGATATATTCCAATCCCGCAATCCCTCAAGCCATTGAATATAAATTTTTTCAAAATTCCTTGGATAAATTTTTATCTTCTCCTCTCTTACAACATCTATCGCAGTTTTTTTAAGCTTATCGACTTTTACAAACCACTGCTCTAATGGCAAAGGCTCTATGGGATTTTTGCATTTATAACAAACAGGGGTTCTGTTTACATAATTCTCATCAATCCTCTCAAGTATATCTCTTTTCTTCATCTCTTCT
>Ga0066639_10003124_pt1 | contig 14387 bp, 16 predicted proteins | sample CryGeyCG2114_010_2_FD_59504 | JGI IMG/M metagenome (GOLD analysis project Ga0066639, IMG submission 59504) | Groundwater microbial communities from aquifer - Crystal Geyser CG10_big_fil_rev_8/21/14_0.10 | ecosystem: Environmental > Aquatic > Deep subsurface > Groundwater | place: USA: Utah...
GATTACTTTCTATCACAGTAATTCTGCGGGCTTTAGCCCGCAGTTGCAAAGAGATTTAATGAATTCCAGCATATGCAGGATAAATTGAATGTGTATTATATCCCATTAAGGGAAAAAATTGTAAATATTGTAAACCAGGGAACTAATGGAAGATACTCCTTCTATTTCGAGGATCTCACTACTGGTGCTTGGGTTGGCATAAACGAGAAAGAAAAGTATTTTCCAGCAAGTGTGAACAAGATATCCACTGCTTCTGCTGTTCTCAAGAAAATACAGGATACCGAATTGAAATTAAACGATGAGGTTTTGATATTGGATGAAGACTATAATTCCAACTTTGGAACAGAGCTTGTTGTTGGACGGAGATACACAATAAAGGAGCTTCTAGATCATCTGATAAAGAAATCAGATAATACAGCAAACAATGCTCTAAAAAGAATAGTTTCTTTGAATAGACTGATAGAAACTTCAATGTCCATGGGTCTTGATTTTAGCACATACTTCAAAAGTAGTGATTCTGATCAGGAAATTAGTTTATCTTCAGCTAAAAGCTTTGGAAACGTTTTCAGATCCTTATACTTTTCCACATATCTTACGAGGGCGCATTCACAGTACCTGTTGCAGATTATGACCGATACTGAATATAACACTGGGATACCTGCGGGTGTTCCTTCAGATGTAATAGTGGCTCATAAGATAGGGATTTCTGAGTCCAACAATAATGCCAATCATGATTGTGGCATTGTCTTTGCCGAGATACCATATATAATATGCATTTTCAGTGATCAGTCCTCCTACGAAGAAGCGAATATGCTCATATCCCAGATATCCAAAGTAGTTTACGATTATGTGCATAATGAGATTTAAGCATAATCCTTTTCTAATCTGGTTCCAAAAACAGAAGAATACTGAATAAATACCAACGTAAATAAAAGTCAGATTCTCAAATAATAAACATGTGCCAAATGACTAAGGCAAGAATACTGGAGATCAATGGCAAAACAGCTGTGGCTTTGTTTGACGGCAGGAAGATAGAGCTGAACGTAGAGTTTGTTCATGATCTACAAGAAGGGGACGACGTGTTCTTTGCTGCTGACGTGGCTGTTGAGAAAGCGGGTGAATAGATTGGAAATCACTGATAAAATTCTCTTCATGAAATATGCGCTCCCATGCGCAGGAACATTGGTTAAGAGAGGTTCTGTTACACAAGAAGTCGTGGATGATTTGATACAAAGAATTTCTGAAGGAAGGGAGATTCCAGAGAATGCCGAAGCTGTCTTCAAGGTTGCCAATGTGATGTGCAGATTGTTTGCCCGGAATATGGATAAGACAAGTATAGATGATGATGTGATAAGAAGATATTTCTTGTTCGAGCACGATTATGTGATAGACAAGAGGCATCAGGATGTCGGGGATTTTGATCCAGAGGCATGCAGGACCTGCCCTGGTAGGGTTTTGCAAGTAAAAGAGAATACCCTGCTTGTGAAGACTCCCCAGCATGAAAATGAATATAGAAGGGACTTCGTACATAATATAAAGAAAGGGGATTTTGTGGTTGTCCATTGGGATTTTGCGGTTGAGAAGATAGACAGGGAGACTGTGAATAAACTACTGGAAATAAAACACCTATCTAAGGATATTGTATGAGCAAAGAGATTACAGGAACGTTACTTGCGGTAATAACTGCCATAATAAGCGGTTTTGCCATATTTGCAAACAAGATATTCATAGTAGATCTAGATCCCACCATATTCACTGCTGTCAGGGCAATATTCATAGGCATTATATTCTTCGTAATCTCGTCCATCCAGATTAAGTTTGACTACAGCAAGTTCAAGAAGGTGCCTTGGAAATACCTATTGTCCATAGGTATAATAGGCGGAGCCATGGCATTCTTACTGTTCTTTACAGGCCTAAAAATTACCACCGGAGGCAGGGCAGCTTTCTTGCATAAGACACTTCCACTATACACAACATTGCTTGCTTTTATATTCCTCAAAGAGAGGATATCACAGAAACAGCTGATATCCTTATTATTCATGCTTGTAGGAACCATAACCATTTATTCAGCCACCATAGTTCCAGCTGATTTATGGCTTAATCCGAGCATTGGCGATCTGCTCATAATAGGTGCTACTATATTATGGGCTGTGGAGAATGTGATAGCAAAGAAGGCAATGCTGATGAAGGAATCAAGCTTTGTTGTGGCTTTCGGCAGGATGTTCTTTGGAGCATTGGTTCTATTTGGTATTGTCCTATTAATGGGTAAGATGGATCTACTATTTGCTCTGCAACCTCATCAGATAATCAACCTGCTTGCATCAACCATTATACTATTCGGCTTTGTGCTTACCTATTACTGGAGCCTGAAGTACATAAACGTGTCAAAGGCATCTTCTATCCTGTTACTAGCACCTGTGATCACTGTAATTCTCGGATTCTGGTTCCTTGCAGAACCCACGCCACTCCTGCAGCTTGCAGGTTCATTAATTATACTGATAGGCGTCTATCTAATACTTGACGTGAAGAGCGAATTCAGGTCTGAGAGGGGTGTTTAGCCCTTTTTAAAACCAATTCTAAAAAATAAAACGTCATGGAAAGAAAAGTAAGCATAGACAGGGATTTTATAGAAGAAAAGATGAAGGAAATACTTGAGAAAGGCCTGGGCTTGTCTCAGGATGATCCTACATTCAATAAGACGCCGAAAAGGGTAGCAAAGTTTCTATCTGATTATTTCAGCAGGCTTGATCCTAAAAGTTCTGAATTAAAGAGTCTTATGGAAAGGCATTTTCCAATAAACTATGATGGGATGATTATCAAAAGAAAGATAAAGGTTTATTCTTTATGTCCTCATCATCTCATACCTTCGGTGTATGATATTAGTATAGGGTTTATACCGAATGAGAGATCTACAGGGTTTTCCAACCTTTCCAAGATGATGGAAATCTTAGGCAAAAAACCCGTACTTCAGGAAGAGTTGACACAGGAAATAGTTGAATGCCTGGATAAATGGCTTGAGCCTAAGGGTTCAATATGTATCATCCATGGAACTCACTTATGCATACCAATATGTGGTTCTAAGGATGAGAAACCAACAACAACTAAACTATCTTCAGGTGTATTTTTACATGAACCTGACATGGAGACCAAGTTCACTAACATGATCAGTGATGAATCTGAGTAATTTCCCACTTCTCAACAGGCCCTTTTAGAATTGTAAAGACAGGATGGGATTCCACAATATGCACCTTTAACAAAGCTTCATACTTTTCAGAATTTCTTATTTTGAGTTTGTTTTTCAGATGTTGAAATTCGTACAAAATCTGGCCTTCGGTTACTGTTATTTTTTCTCTCCCTAATTTTCCTATCTTGGATCTATCAAAATTATATCCCCGTTCTTTAGCTTCTTCATTCACGTAGAGAAGGTAAGAATTGATAAGACTCATGGAATTATGCCTGAACCTTTCAAGTTGTGGATGCTGTTTATATCCGAAAGTCTTGCCTTCTAGAACCCTTTTAGCCAGTAGAGACTCTCGCCAAAGAGCCACGAGACCTTTTGAATCCAAGTATTTTGGATGTATGCTCCATAATCTCATAATAATATTTCTTTATCCTAAATTATAAATCATGCCTAAAAACAAGCTCAGGAAATTTGCAGAGATAAAGGGATTCAGCAATGTCTTTGAAATTTCAGCAGATGCTAAAATAAGGAAACGGAAATATTTTAGAAATAAGAATCCTATAGTCTTGGAACTCGGCTGCGGGAAGGGTGAGTACACACTATCTTTAGCCAGGAGGCATCCAGAGAAGAATTTCATAGGTGTGGATATAAAGGGGGCGCGTATCTGGAGAGGAGCCAAGACAGCGCTCGAGGAGAATTTAACTAATGTCGTGTTTCTGAGGGTTGGGATAGAGAGGATAGACACTCTATTTCATGAAGGAGAGATCAGTGAGATATGGATTACATTCCCAGATCCTTATCCAAAGAATCGGCAGGAAAAGAACAGGCTTGTATCGCCTCCATTTCTTATCATGTATAAAAAAATACTTAGACCAGGCGGCATTATTCATCTGAAGACAGATGACTTGAATCTGTTTCAATACACGATTAAGACATTAGAGAGGCATGGTTGCAAGATCAAGGAAATTGTAGAGGATTTATATTCTCATGATGTGAGTCCGCTGCTGCAGATAAAAACAACCTATGAGATGAAGCATCTTGAAGAGGGCAAGAAGATCTATTATCTATCTTTTCATTTTTGATCTGTCCTATTATCTATCTTTTCACTTTTGATCTGTCAATAGGTACCTTTAATTTTTGTTTCAGCTGTTCAAAATATTCCTTATTCCTGATGCAGCCCGGATCAGGCGCCTGTAGATCACCGAAGTAAGCATATGCCCGTGCCCTGCAGCCTCCGCACACATTTCTATGATCGCATTTTCCGCAGTTGCCTTTGAATTCATCTCTTGCCCTTATCTTCTGGAATGCATCTGCATGATGCCATATATCAAGGAAATCATCCGTTTTTATGTTGCCCAGCTTTATTGGAATGAAAACGCATGGCTCTATATCACCGTTTGGTTCCAGAGCGCAGTAAAGCCTTCCTGAACCGCATCCGCCTATAAATTCTGCAAGGAATCTCACAGAGTTCATCATCTCAGAACCTGCGTAATCAAAATGTGTCATTGCAAGTGTTGCAGCTTCCTGTTCCATGCAGACCCTGCTGTATTGTGGCGCTGTGGACAATACACGCATCTTGGTTTTCTTAGTTCTGTTTGCAAGCGTCTCAAGTAGCTTCTGTCTCTCATCTGGTGTAAGGTCCAAATCAGTAATTCCTGTACCTCTGCCTGTAGGTATGAAATTATAATGCATGAATGTTCCGACACCAAGCTTCTCAGCCAGATCTAACAGTTTAGGTATCTCCTGTAGATTATGATGCGTGACAGTGGCAGATATGCCTACTGAAATATCCTCTTCAACCAGGTTTTTAATTCCTTGTATTGTTCTCTCAAACGCATTCACACCCCTGAACCAGTTATGTGTTTCTGCTGTTGCACCGTCTACTGAGATCTGCACAAACAGGCAGCCGTATTTCTTCAATTTCTTAGCGTTTTCCTTGGTCATGAGAGTTGCATTGCTTGCTATGGAGAAGGCCATTCCCCTGTCTGTAATATGCCTGATTATCTTGAAGAGGTCCTTTCTCACAAGAGGCTCTCCTCCTGAGATGGCTATGTAAGCAAGACCTGCTTCTGCAAGCTTATCAACGGCATCCAGTGCCTGTTGGGTGTTGAGCTCATCAGGTCCAGGCTTTGCAGCCACCTCGTAGCAGTGCTTGCATTTCAGGTTGCATGCTCGTGTAATATTCCATACTATCAGAAAGGGGGCATAAGCCGTAAATGGCTTTCGTGGTCCGTATTCAGCGATGCCCTCCAGGACTGACGCCAGTCCCTTCCTCCACATGGAATTAGAAAGATGATCTTTTATATTACTCTTTTCAAGATTGGTCTGTTTTAATACCCTGTCCAATATTTTATGAATAGCGAATGTTGCCAGATTGCATTTGATGCACATCTCTTTATGCGTCTTTGTTGCATACATCTCCAGTGCATTCTCCGCGCACCTGCCATCAACAGGACACCTTCGTGTCATGAGTTTAAGGCTTTTTCTGAAAATAGGGTTGCCTAACCATTTTTCAATGAAATCTGCCATTAATTTAGATTCATATTCTCCAGACATACTATCCCTACTAACTAATAATAAGAATTTATTATTTATAAAGATTTGGTTAAACTACTATTTGACAGTCACAAATAAGATCTAATTATTTGGCCTTAGACATGATATTTTTTATTTTTTTATTGAGCTCTTCCTTCTGGTTTTCATTGTAATATCCTTCTATCTTTCCTATGAGCTTCCCGTCTAAAAAGAACATGAGACTGGGCAAGGATTTTATCCCGTACTTCTCCAGAAATCCCTCTTCCACGCGCATCTTCCTGTACTTAACATCCATTCCCCTGAAAAGCTCCTCTATGGGTATTGACCTGAGAAGGCACATGATATAATCATCTTGGAACACCTCAAGTATGGTCAGCCTGGACGACTCAAGGACCTCAAGATCGAGCTTTTCTTCGGGTATCAAAAACGCATCATGCACAGGCTCTGCTCCATACCTGTCCACAAACAAATCAGAGACCTTCCTGGGATCTGCATCTATCTCCCTTTTAATCCTCTCATAATCTGCATCAGTCTTTGCAACTTTTATGGCGCCTACCATGCATGCGGTTTCACACAGGCCGCAGCTGATGCACTTCTCGTTATCTATAAGTATAGTCTTCTCCTCTTCGTCCCATGACAAGGCTCCAGTCTTGCATACCACTATCCCGTTACATTCCTTTGCGTTATCACAGATCTTGAAATTAATCAGTACCGGCATGCTTACTCCTTGACTATATCCTTTTCAACCTTGTTGTTGTGGATGACACCCCAGTCGCAGAAGCTGTTCTCTTGGAGACGTTCATATACATGATCCAGCTTGTCTAGAATCTTGGCGAAGTAGAGGTTGATAACCATCCCGTGAGCAACTATGAGGATCTTCTTGTCATCATGCGCATCCTCTATCTCCTCGACCTTCCTGGAGAACCTTTCGAGCGCCTCATGCGCAGTCTCCCAATGGTGTTCGGATGCGTATATATCCCCGAGCCCGAATTTCACTGCTTCCTCGAACTCCTCCAGTTCAAGGTATCCACCCTTATCTCTGTGTATCTCATTCAGCTCATGGTATCTGGTAATTTCCTTCCTGAGTTTTGTTGCGAGTGGCTTTGCAGTCTGGAATGCCTTCTCTTCCGCAGAGGTAATTATGATATCCATCTCATCAAACGCTCCAGACTCAGCTACTTGTCTGGCCTGTTCCTCACCCTTCCTAGAAAGAACCCATGTACTGACGGGCCTCTCCTTGTCAGGGCTCGTCTCCGCATGCCTGAGGAAATAAAACGTATTGTTCATACCTTGATCACCATCCCGTCATATGCCACTTTAATATTGCCGAACTGTTTTACATACTTTTCAAGTTCCGCGTGCGCCATGAAATGGCTAACATGCGTGAAAATCATCATCTTCGGTTTCAGCTTTTTGTACAGCTCTATCCCTCCATTTATTCCTATATGTCCTCTATATGGATCCATAAAAACGCCATCACATATGAAAACATCGAGATTTTTCATTTTATGCACGTCTTCAATCTCATTGAAATCAGGAATATAAGCCACTTTTTTCCCATTCTCCTCAAAAAGGTAGCCAAATGTAGGAACGTTGCTCTTGGACTCAGGTTTTTGATGATTGACTTCTATCTGGTCAACAAACACACTGCTGATATTTTTCGGCTTGAAAATTCCAACCGTGGATTGTGTATTACGTGAGGCTAGAATTTCAAAAATATCATCTCTTTCCTGTATATACCTGAATACAGGTTCAGGGCATTCCAAAGATACTTTATCAGCCTTTACCAACTCATATATACATGCGGTGTGATCCTTATGCGGGTGGGTGATGAGCACATGATCAAGATGCTTGATGCCTTCCCTCAACATCTGCTCCCTGAAGTCAGGTCCCATATCCACCAATATACTCTTGCCTTTGGACGTGACAAGTATGGAAGGCCTGGTTCTCACGTTCTTCCTGTCATTTTTACCGGCCTTTATGCAAATGTCACATTCGCAAGACCAGACGGGTGGCCCAAAAGCTCCTCCGCTTCCCAGAATTTTAATTTCCATAAATAACTATTGTTGGCGGGTTATAAATTATCTTCTTATCAGATATGCTATCAGCATCACTACAGGAAAGACATACAATGCTGTGAATGTTCCCAATCCTGCGATCACGAACAGGAGAGGTATCTGCGCGCCTGCTACGGTGGCTATGTCATAGCTCCATCCGTATGTGCCTATGACCTTGCCCTTCTCATGCTCTCCGAATTTTTCGCTGATCTTGGAGAAGATCCAGATGTCTATGAACCCACCGGCGATGCCTATGAATGCTCCAACTATATAATAATGGATAATATCTGATGCAAGAACCATTGTGGTCGCTGCCATCAGATGGAAGATGATGCAGAGGGGAACCCAGAATCTCCTGAGTCTCTTGTTTGAGATCTTGCCTACAAGAAGATTCGTCACGACTATGAATATCACCTCTGTCACAACTATCATTGAGACCACGCTGCCGGATAAGCCAAGAGTCTTGAGTGCATAGCGAGTGAAGAAAAATAGGAACGCAGAGAACATGGCAAGATCCATGGACTTGTAGATTATGAATCTTGGTATCTTCTTGATATAGGAGAATGATGGTATTGCTTTTTGTGTTTCCTTGCTCTTCTTTGCGAACTTTGCCATAAGAAGCACCCAAACAATTCCCACAAGAAGTATCAGGTAGAATGCAGGCTGGGTTCCAAAGGAATCTACAAACATGCCTGGAATCAGCAAACCGAAGATCCAGCCAATGTTTGTTATGCCCACGAAGAAGCCGATCTTGCTGTCAGGGTCAGACTTGACAAGCCTCAGTGAGTAAATGGTTATCATGATGAATACAAGGGCGCTTGCAACACCGCTTATAACCTTAAGCACAGCTATCCAGAGCACAGACGTGGTCTGTCCTATGAGGAACATTGACATGAAGAATATAATGCCTCCAATTATGAGATATCTCTTCTCTCCATTCTTATCTGTTAGAAACCCGATTACAGGCTTAAGTATAAAAGAGAACACATCACCTATGGACAACAAGAATGCAAACATCACAAGACTAATCTCCAAGCTGGAAAAATACATTGTAGGTATCAGCATGGCAAACGCCATTAATACATAGTTGAATATCCCGAAGATGGTTCCAGAAAACAACCTTGATTTAGTCTCATCCAATCATATCACCTTGGTTACTCTTAATTACGGTTCGAGTTTTATTAATCTTCACTATTCTTCAACTATAAAAAGTTCAAAACCAAGTTAAAACAATGGACGAGATTTTTGATTATATAGACAAGGAACTTGAGAGACAGAAAACTGTTCTGAACCTGATACCATCTGAGAACTATGCAAGCAAGACTGTCATGAAGGTAGTGGGTACTGTTCTTGGGAACAAATATTCAGAGGGGTATCCAAACAGGAGATACTATCAGGGAAATGAGTTTGTGGACAAGATAGAAGAGCTAGCCATATCACGAGCCAAGCAGTTATTTGGTGCGGAACATGTGAACGTTCAGCCTTATTCAGGCAGCCCTGCCAACCTTGCAGTATTCTTCACCTTGCTTGACGTAGGAGACAGGTTCATGGGAATGAGGCTCGATATGGGGGGACACCTTACCCATGGCTCTCACGTAAACTTCTCAGGCACCTATTACAAGGCCATACCATACTCAGTTGACAGGGGTACTGGCCTTATGGACATGGAAGAGATCAGGCGGATAGCTCATAAGGAGAAGCCCCGCATGATTATAAGCGGATCCACAGCTTATCCGCGCACCATAGATTTCAAGCAGTTCCATGAGATAGCTGAGGAGGTTGGAGCATACAGCTTTGCTGATATTTCCCATATAGCCGGCTTGATAGCTGGCGGGGCGCATCCAAGCCCTCTGCCGTTCACAGACGTAATCATGACAACAACACATAAGACCTTACGCGGTCCGCGCGGTGCAATGATCATGTGCAAGAACGAGGACAGGCTTGTGGACGTGTCAGGCCTTGATGAAAAGCAGGCAGCCCGGAGAAAGAACCTTGCCGCACGCATAGACAAGTCTGTGTTCCCAGGACTTCAGGGAGGACCTCACAACAACGCCATAGCAGGCAAGGCAGTCGCCTTTGCAGAGGCCCTGCGGCCAGAGTTCAAGGATTATGCACATCAGATTGTCAAGAATGCGAAGGTCCTGGCAGAAGAGCTGATGAATCAGGGAATCAAGCTTGTCTCTGATGGAACAGACAACCATCTCATACTCATAGATCTCACGCCTATAGGAATAGGATTGGGAAGAAAGCTTGCAGTAGATCTCGAGCAGGCCGGTATCTGCCTGAACTGCAACACCATACCTTATGATCCAAGCACACCATTCAAGCCATCAGGCCTCAGGCTCGGCACTCCGATACTCACAACCATTGGCATGAAAGGGTCTGAGATGAAGCAGGTAGGTGAGTGGATATCCAGGATAATCAAGGATCCTGACAACTCAGATCTGAAGAACAAGACGAGACATGATGTAGCTGAGTTATGCAAGCAGTTTGAGTTTTACTAAAACAGTTTTATTTCCAGCTTCTTCAATACATCACCTACCAGATATAGAGAGCCTGTGACTAAAATCAATTCATTGTTTTCTTGCAGTGAGATGGCATGACCCAGGGCCTCATCAAGATCCTTGATCTTGATACAGTTAACATCCACGGTGTCAGGATCTATAGCCATTACATGCCCCCGATCTACATTTGTGTTTTTGGCCGAGTCTGCCATAGTGAATATCAGGTGTCTGTGTTTGGGAAGATGCCTGATCATATCCTTCGCATTTCGAACCCCAGATGCACCGAAAATTATAATTACGTCACGGCCAAGGGAGTTTACATAGTCTCTCATGCTGTCCAGGCCCTCATGGTTATGCGCACCATCAAGCAGCAGGTTTTCTTCCACGTACTGGAGCCTTCCTGGCCATTTAACCTTCTGCAAGCCCTTTTTTATAACTTCGTCCTTTAGCCCTAATTCATGTGCAACTGCTGCGGCAAGTTCTGCATTCCTCATCTGGAAATCTCCCAGTAAGTTAGTTTTCTGTAATTTGTCAACTAGGACTAATTTACATCTCCTCTCAGATGCCTTGTTTCTAATTATATTCATAACCTCAGGCTTCTGGAATCCTGTGACTACTGGAACACCAGGCTTTATTATCTCTGTCTTATCTTGTGTTATTTCCTCAACTGTTTCACCTAGTATGTGCATGTGATCCAGGCTTATGGTTGTAAGGACTGAAACAATTGGAGTTGTGATGTTTGTGGCATCTAACCTGCCACCGAGTCCAGTCTCAAGAACCACGTAATCCACACGTTTCCTCTTGAAATACAAGATAGCCATGAGTGTAAGGTACTCAAAGTATGTCAGATTCATATTCATTATCTTTTCAAATATCTTGACAACATCATCCTCGGATATCAGCTTGTTGTTTATCTGGATCCTTTCACGGAAGTCTATCAGATGCGGGGAGGTAAACAAACCAACCTTAAAACCAGCTTTCTGCAGGATAGAAGAAATCATTGCGCATGTGGATCCCTTCCCATTCGTGCCTGCGACATGTATAATCTTAAGCTTCTTCTCAGGGTTTCCAAGCTGGATAAGAGCCTTTTTAATAGGATCTAGTTCCATCTTCATTCCAATTCTTTTGAGACCTAAAAGATAGTCTACAACTTCTGTGTATTTCATACCCCAATCTCTACCAGTTCTTTTGCGAGCTTCAAGGAAGAATCCAGATTACGTGCAGATACCTGTGAGATGTTTAATCCCAGCGGAACTGAGATATCATGCTCTGTTTTGAATCTGAGTATGCCCTCATAAATCTTCTTGATCCTTTCAGAGCAAAATCCTGTCTTATCTTTGGCTTTCTTGAGATCCTTTTCTGTTTCTTTTGATATCTCCACGCCAAGCCACTTGAAGAAGTCCAAATCATAATCATCCTCCACTGTCGCGAAACAGAAGAATATTCGCGCGGGTTTTATCTTCCTCTCTTTGCATGCCCTGTCATATTCCAGAAGAACCCTTTTCATGGAATCTGACTCCATGAGTATCTGCGTGGTGAAGAATGAGCATCCAGCTTCTGTCTTCTGCATTATCCTATCAACCTCTTCAGGCCGGTTTGGAATGCATATGTTGCCTACGTTTATATCCATGTTGGCGATGAGCTTGTTGGCTACTGAAACAAACGGTCCTGGATATTTTATGCAAGGGCTTGCAACACCGACAAAAACAAAATTGCCGATTCCATTGACATCCCTTGCCTGTTTGACAAAATTTACAAAACCCTTCTTCCCATCCAGATGGCCTATGACCTTGTTTACTATCACAGGCTTTCCTGTTGCTTCTTGGAGTCTCCTGCCAAACTGGACAACGTCAACAGATTTGTAAAACGGCTTGCCTTCAAAATTCTCCTCTGTTATTTCAGGCACGTTCAAGAAGTCTATGAATGGGTTCTCCTTTACCTTTTGTGTGATTGTTTCTATGGTTTCCTGGATCTTTTCAGGTTTAGCTCTTCTGCCAAGTACCTTTATCTCATACATTACAAGTATCTTATCTGGGTCTTTCATGTCCATACTAACTAGACTGGTATTGTCGTCTTACCTGGTCTGAAGCTTCCACCAGGTTCTTTAGTTTTGGTAAGTAGGACTTAAATGGTTCTAGCTGCCTGCCACCGCAGTCAGGCCATCCATGCACATATTGAGGATCCTTTAGATACTTGATTGCTGTCTCAAGCCTGGCCTTCTGGAGCTCTACAGGCTCAACCTTTGGATTGTGTATGTCAAACAAGCCGACGCCAATCTTCCTTCCATCGTTATATTCACCGAAGGATTTCAGGAATTCATATCCAGGCCTTTCTCCTGTCAGATTCCATGTATCGCCGTTAGACAACTCAAGCGAGAACAATTTGCATTTCTTTGCTTCAAGTATGTCAGGGAACACCTCGTTCATGTAGTCTCCGAAGCACATATGTATGTAGAATTCAGCGTCTATGCCCTTTGTTGCAACATTGAATGCCTCTGCGCATAGCTTGGCCCCAAGCTGATGCACCTGGGGCTCATCTATCTGCACAATCTTTGCGCCCCTTTTTATCACGTCTATTATGTTTGGCCTTATAACATGTTCTGCGTAATCCAGCACAGCTTCCCTTATGTCCCTGTAATGCTCATTCAGCGACCAGAATACCTGTGTTAGAGGCCCTGAGAATGCGAACTTGATTACATCCTGCGGTTCCGTATATTTCAGAGCAACATCTATCTCATCATTTGGGAACAATGACTTCAAGCCAATCTTCCCTTTGATTATCCCAGGCTCCCATATCCGGTTATCAAATGCGCGCGTGTATTCACCTGACAGGTTTATGCCATCCACCTGATGGATTTCATACTTGTACATATCCCCGCCTATAAGCCTCCACTCACCACTGGGTGAAAATACCCGCAGGCCAGCTGTCTTGTAATAGGCAACAGCAAGCCTCAATGATTCTACAAGCATCTGCCTTTTCATGCTGTCCGGCTCAGGCTGTTTAAGGAGATCTATAAGCGTATCTGTCTCACCGTTAACAAGGTTGGTTTCCTTTGACCATAGGTCAATCTCCCTTATGGACTGTTCAACCTTCTCATTCGTGAAGGATGCATTTCCATGAAGCCTTTGCACCCAGTCAGGTATTCTCAGGCTTCCTACTTCCATGGGTTCGAGCAATCTAATCTTCAGGCTCATGACATGCCTCCAGCCAGGGATCTTGCCTTGGCAATACTCTCAAGCTTCTTATCTGCAATAGAGCGAGGAACTATAACCTCATCAGTGCTGAACGTTGCTCCTATGACATCAAGGTTCAGCTTGCTGTTAACCTTTGCCATGACGTCAGCTATCCATTCCGGTGTTTCCAGCCCCTTCCCAGGGGTGAGCCCACCGTTCCTGCCGTTGACGCAGCCTAAGATAAGGGTCTTCTTGAAATCATAATCAAATAAGAAGCTGTGATTATTAACAAGCTCTTTTGCATCTGGAACAGCATTCAAGTAATCCCTCGCACGCATGTCCACTGTAAGGCCTTTCACAGGGAATTCCATCAAATCCTTCCAGATTGGTTGCATGGAATGGAACGGAGCGCTTAGGTTTGTCTCCGCATCTATCCTGTTTGTCATGCCTGCTATGCATGACCTGATTGTATTCATCATATCCCTGTCAGGCCTCTTCTCGCTTATCATGTACTCTACTATCTCCACAAGCTTGATATTATGTGAGCTAACAAGATCCTGGATCTGGTGTGATGCAGCGTGCGCATAAGCATACATTATATCTTCTATCGGAGAATCAGAGACTGATATATTCGCGAACGTGTACGGGCCGTAAAGCTTGACAGATCGGTTATCTATCTGCAAAGGAAGCATGAAATCCCCAAGCTTGGTATTCATCAGATAATCTGGAATGCTTATATTGGGCTTTCTTATGAATGTGTTAGTGTCAGATCGCCGCATCATCTCAAGATGCTCCTCTTTCACATCTTCCATGGAAACAGCAAAAGGCCTTGCATAATCCATCCACAGAAACTGTCCGTCAGAGATGAAATCCAGACCCATATCCTTTTGCTTGTCCACAAATTCTTGTGCATCATTCATCTGGATCTCTCGAAGCT
>Ga0066639_10003128_pt1 | contig 14371 bp, 12 predicted proteins | sample CryGeyCG2114_010_2_FD_59504 | JGI IMG/M metagenome (GOLD analysis project Ga0066639, IMG submission 59504) | Groundwater microbial communities from aquifer - Crystal Geyser CG10_big_fil_rev_8/21/14_0.10 | ecosystem: Environmental > Aquatic > Deep subsurface > Groundwater | place: USA: Utah...
TAAATGCCATTCCTTCTAGCAAATACCATTTGGTCATTTTTGATCCTTACAGTCGGGCGCAAAACCCTGAGATGTGGAATGAAGAGGCTCTGATAGATCTTTTGGAGAATAAAACGGAGAGTTTTTGCGTTTTTGCAAGCTATGCAAGTTTGAATCATTTAAAGAAGCTCTTAAGAAAGTTTGAGTTTCAATTAGAAAATCGTAAAGGTTTTGGAAAAAAGCGAGAGTGCACGATAGCTGTTAGAAATCCGAAGGGCTCTGTTGAGACTTCTTTTTAAGATCCATTTCGTACTCAAGTAATACAGAGGCGAGAAGTGCCGTGTAGCAAACAAAAAGAGCTGTACCTGTGAGCATGATCACCATTGAGAGAATGCGACCTGCTTTTGTGACTGGCGCAATATCTCCAAATCCCACACCTGTCGATGTGGTTACCGTAAAGTAAAAGGCATCAAAAAATTCTTGAAGATGTGGATTGATGCCAGCTTCTAGCCAGTACATCAGGCCAGAAAAGAAAAACATTTGCGTGAAGCTGAGTGTGAGTAAATAAAATAGCGCTGGCCGGGTGGCACTCTTAAGGAGAGCTTTTGAAAAATCCATCATCATGTGGTGGTGGTCAGTCACTTTTTTCATTGTGTGCCAACAGTGAAGCTAGCTTCATCTAAAATTTTTGAATTGGGGTCAGTTTGATTTTTCATTAGAAAGGCCGAAAACAGCCATCCGACTGCGGAATAGGTGTGCAGCGAGGATATTTGTTTTCGCAGTCCTTTTTTAGAGTAAAAGTTTGTTGTTCATCACAGGATCCACATCCTCTATTATCATCCGGACAAGGATTGTTATTGGTTGTTGAAGTGCTTCCTGGTGTTGTCACTGGAGTAGACACGGGAGCTGGCACAAGTCCCTGAATAGGAAGAAAACAGCCATCCGACTGCGGAACAGGTGTGCAGCGAGGATATTTATTTTCGCAGTCTTTTTTCAGAGTAAAAGTTTGTTGTTCATCACAGGATCCACATCCTCTATTATCATCCGGACAAGGGTTAGGTGTTTGAGGTTGTGGGTTACCACTACCGGGATGAGTGGGGCTATTGCCACCGGGAGAGCTGCTACGCCCTGTGATCAATCGTCCAATCTCTATAAATTTTTGTTTGAGTCGTGGCATGTCTCGAACACCAGTCAAAGTTCTGCCATCATCAGGAGTCTCCGTTTGCCACATAAAAGTCATAAGACCAATGACTCTTGGCTCAGTTTTGGCTAATTGTAAGTATTTATCAGCTAGGGGTATGAGTTGATCCTCTCCCCAAACAAAGTTTGGAAGCCCCATGTCTTGGGCTAAGTACTTTGTAAAGTCAGTACCATCTGGCAAAAGAAAAAACTTTTGATGAGATCGAGAGTGGCGTTTGAGAACCTCTAATAATTCTGCCACAGAATGATTGAGTCCCATGCAGTTTTCAAAGGGGCCGTAGCAGTCAAAGCTGATCCAATCAAAGTTTCTAGGGATGAGCTCTTGCCAGTAATTATTAAAAATATGCTGATTGTTAGGGGTGTTGCCCCCTAAGGAGCCAGGAGCAAAGTTGACCATGATGGGTTTATTGGGAAAGCTTCTCTTAATAATGGCCCCAACAGTTTCTAAATCCACTCGACGCTGTGGCCATGTTTGTGCTTGGAGGTTCCAATCGAGGTGAGCCACGTGAATAAAGTTAGCAAGATCCATCTCGTCGACCACAAAAAATGCAAGAACATTGTCTTCTAAAGATTTGATGCGACTGACATATTGGTCCCAAAGTGGTTGGTACTCGCTGGCAGGTTTGAGCTCCAGGTTGTTTCGAAAAAAAATACCACTCACTAGCATGATGGCCTTTAAATTTAAATCTTTGGCTTGGCGAAGTTTTTGGGAGTCTTCAATACCGTCCTCATTGCCATAGATAAATGTGTAATTGGCATGGTCTGCAATTTCTGTCATGTAATTGCCATTGCCAAAACCTCGCTGTGAATCTCCAAAGTAGCCGTAATAGGATAAACTTCCACCAATAGACCCAATTTTAAAATTCAAACCATCGGTAGATAAGGCACCTGGTATAGACTTGAAACCCTGACCACAGTTTTGAAATGCAAAAATCAAAAGAGCTGTGCACAATATAATAGGAAGCGAGACAATGAGAGACCTATTCATAGATTTTTATCGTCTCATTTCGAGAAATACTTTAGTCGAGTTTGAGAGAAATTATGAAGCAAAAAAGCAAATGGCAATTAGCCACTCAAGTTCAATCTAACCGACTATTGGGTTTTGTGTGGCCATCAAAGGCCGCTGACATTGCGCTTTATTGGTTTTCTTCTCCTATTCGCTTTGTACGCCCTCTTCGCGAAGAAGAATACATTCGCACTGCAGAGGTCTTGGTTTCTCGTGAAGGCCTTCATGGTTATCGCTGGGGAAGGAGTGAGCGCAAAGTGTTGCTTGTCCATGGCTGGAACGGTCGAGGGAGTCAATTGGGATCTTTTGCAACTCCGCTTGTAGATGCTGGCTTTGAGGTGTTGGCCTTTGATGGCCCTGCTCATGGAGAAAGCCCAGGAGAAAGAACTAATCCAAAACTATTTGCCGAAGCTATTCAGAATGTGAACCAAGAGTTTGGTCCTGTGGAAAGCGTGATTGCCCATTCTTTTGGTGTGGGTTGTGCTGTTCTGACGCTTCATCGCGGCTTGAAGTTGAAGCATGTGGTGTTGGTGGCAGGGCCAGCCAACTATCAAAGAGTTGTAGAGTTTTATTTAAAACGCGTGCGATTGCCCCGTCGAGCCTCAAAGATTTTTCAGCAAAAGCTCAATGATTGGGTGGGTATTCCCTCCCAACAAATTAATATTGTTCAAATGGGTATTCCTAAAAATACAAAATCACTCGTTGTTCATGATATCGACGATAAGGATGTGCGCTTTGAAAATGCGAAAATATATCAAGAGGCTTGGTCTCACAGCGAATTTTTGATCACTTCTGGACTTGGCCATCGACGTATTCTCAAAGACCTTCAGGTCATTGAAAAAGTAAAAGAATTTTTACTGCAGGAATGAGGGAATACTCTTTCTGAAAATAATAAAAAGCCCAACCTATCTTAGGTCGGGCTTTTGAGTTTTAAAATCAGTATGAATTAAATCAAGGCAATGAGGGGAGCCAAAATCAAAGCCACAATGGACATCAACTTAATCAAGATATTCATAGCTGGGCCAGTGGTGTCTTTGAATGGATCACCCACAGTGTCTCCAGTCACAGCAGCTTTATGAGCCTCGCCGCCTTTTTTCTCACCTTCTAGTTCGCCTTTTTCAATGTACTTCTTGGCATTGTCCCAAGCTCCACCGGCATTGGACATGAGCAAAGCCAAGGTCACACCAGTGAGCGTAGCGCCAGCTAACATTCCACCTAAGCCTGCGGCTCCAAGAACAAAGCCCACAATAACTGGCGAAGATACAGCAAGAACTCCCGGTAAAATCATTTCTTTAAGGGCTGCTTTGGTAGAAATCTCCACACAACGTTTTGTGTCGGGCTTTCCTGTTCCTGCAAGAAGGCCTGGAATTTCACGGAATTGGCGGCGGATTTCATCCACCATTTGAGAGGCGGCTTTACCCACAGAAGTCATGGTCATGGCAGCTGCCAACAGCACAACTGTGGCTCCCAATAACAAACCAATCACAACATTTGGATTAGTAATTTCCATGGTCAATACAGGTGCACCAGCAGCGGCTCGAACTTTGGCCACAGCTTCACTGTAAGCAGAAAAAAGTGCCAAAGCAGTTAATGCTGCAGAACCAATGGCAAAGCCTTTTCCGATGGCGGCAGTGGTATTTCCAAGGGCATCTAAACCATCTGTGATTTTTCTAACATCAGGGCCAAGTCCTGCCATCTCAGAAATTCCACCGGCATTGTCGGCAATAGGACCGTAGGCATCTACAGACATAGTCACACCAACGGTGGCTAACATTCCTACGGCAGCTAGGGCTATACCATAAAGGCCAGCGTTGTAGTAAGAAAACCAAATAGCAGCACTGATGGCTAATAATGGAATGGCACAAGACTCAAGGCCCACAGCAATTCCTGTAATGATATTTGTAGCGGGGCCAGTTTTTGAAGCTTTCATCACTCGGTAAACTGGACTTGCTGAAGTGTAAAATTCAGTGGCGCGTCCAATGACCATTCCAGAAACAGTTCCTACTAAAATGGCAATAAAAATTCCGTTGTTTAATTGGAAGCTCTGACAGAGGTAGTAGGCACAAGCTAAAAACAAAATGGCAGAAACAATGGTCGACGCATTTAAAGCTTTTGCTGGATCGAGATTTTTAAAAACACCCATTCCAAAAATAGCTAGGATTGAAGCTAAAAGACCGACGACAGAAAGAGCTAAAGGAAGGCTCATCAAGTACATTTGGCCGTCAATGCTTCCAGTAAGGCTCATCACCTGTTCCATGCCCATAGTGGCAGCCAGTGTGATGGAGGCCACCATTGCTCCTACATAGGATTCAAAAATATCTGCACCCATACCGGCTACATCGCCAACGTTATCGCCAACGTTATCGGCAATCACGCCAGGGTTGCGTGGATCATCCTCTGGAATACCTGCTTCCACTTTTCCTACTAGATCTGAACCCACGTCAGCGGCTTTGGTAAAAATACCGCCACCCACACGAGAGAAGAGAGCGATGGAGGAAGCTCCCATGGAAAATCCTGAGATCACAGAAACACTTTCAACGCTACCGCCAAAAAAGTAATAGAGAATGCCTAAGCCTAATAAACCAAGAGCAGCAACAGAAAGGCCCATAACGGCTCCGCCTCGAAAGGCAATTAAAAGTGCTTGTCCTTGACCCTGGTTTTTAGCTGCTGCAGCAGTTCGTACGTTAGCCTTTGTGGCAGCTTTCATACCCAACCAACCGGCGAGAGCCGAAGCTAGCGCACCGCAGATAAAGGAGGCAGAGGTGGGACCATCAAACTTCCAAAAAAGAAGTCCGGCCACAATGGCTACAAAAACAACAAGAATAGAGTACTCAGCCTTTAAAAAGGTCATAGCTCCGTCATGAATCTCGTTACCAATGCTTATCATTTTCTCTGTGCCCTGATCCGCCTTGACCACAGTCAAGTAGATAACAAAAGCGAACAGTAGCCCTAAGACACCGGCAGCTGGCGCAATCATACCGATATTCATCAACATGGAATTCTCCTTATTATTTTACTAGCAATTGCAATAACAATTGCTTCGCGTTTTATTCTTGTCTCTTATAGGCCGATGAGAATTTCAATGGGCGGTGTTCAAGTCAAGAAAAACTCTCGACCTAAGCATTAAATCGGCAATACATGGCATACAATATCTTAAACCCTGGCTAAATTGAGAGAATGAGAAAAAAAATGAAACAAAAACTGAAAAATGCTCACCAATTAGCGCCAGAACTACGACGTTTAGTGCGACAAACTCTCACTCTTTTAGGAAATAGCTACGAGCAGCACTATGGTCCACAAAACCACAAAATGATCATGAAGCTCCGCGAAGAGATGTCTCGTTTGAGGGGAGCTAAGGAAGCTAAAAAAATAGGCAGTTTAAAATCCCACTTTAAGGCCCTTCAAAAGCTCTCTCCAAAGCGTCAGTATGACTTGGCTCGCGGTTTGGCCTTAATGATGGAGATCACCAATCTTTGCGAAAATGCCTATAGATCCTTTCGGCTGCAAGAGGTGGTGCCCTTAGAACCCCATCGCCCCTTACCAGAATCACAAATTATCTGGGTTTTAACCTCCCACCCCACAGAGTCCCGCACTCGATCTACAGTTTTATTACTTCAAGTGCTGCAAAATGTGCTGGCACAAACTTTAAAAGAGGGGTGGTCCCAGCATGTCACAAACGTGCAATCCCTTATCTCATTAATTGTACAGGCAGAACTGGCACCTCAAAAAAAGCCCCAGCCAGAGGATGAGGCCAAGTATCAGTTTGAAACCGTCTTGAAATTTGAGCTTTGGGATAAAATTTTGGAGGCACCAGAAATAGCGAGGAGTTTTCGTTTAAGAACATGGGTCGGTGGAGATAAAGATGGTCACCCGGGTGTGGACGATAAAACTCTTATATATTCTCTAGAGTGTTCTCGTGGTCATTTGGTGGATGTGCTTATGGAGTGGCTCCGCCAATGGGCCAAGCGTGTGGAGATGAGTGGTATTTTACCCATTTCTGAGGTTCGTCGTTTGCAAAATCAAGCGGATAGTTTGCGTAAAATAAAAAAATTAGACAGTCAAAAAATACTGCAATTTCAAAAAGCATTGAAGTTTCATTTTAGTACTGTGAGTGATCCAGCAAGCCACGAGCTCTTTTCACAAAAAATTCAACGCCTTTTTCAAGTGTTTCCTATGCTTGTGGTTCCCATTGAGCTTAGGGAGTCTAGTGATGTTTTGGCCGAGGCCGCAAAAACAAAAAGTATAGGGTTAAGAAAAAAGTTTTCTATTTATCGCATGTTATTACAGCTAGCTCATATCTCGGAGGGTGATAAGGCATCAGCCTACGTTCAGGCCTTTGTGATCAGTATGGTTCATGAGTCTCAAGATTTAAAACATGCAGAAACTCTTATGAGATCAGTTTTTAAAAAAATACCCATTCCCATTGTCCCCTTATTTGAAACCCATGAAGCTTTGATGTCTTCAGCTAATATTTTAGAGGAGTTCCTCCAGAAAAATCATAGCTATACCAAGCTCATTAAGAAGCAATGGTATGGGCGTATGGAAGTGATGTTGGGGTACTCCGACTCTAGTAAGCAATCGGGTGTTCTTTCTAGCCGTGTTTCCATTCGGTATGCCATGGGTAAGATTGAGCGAGCTCTGAGAAGGTTGGGTTTGAAGCCTCTGTACTTTCATGGAACTGGGGGTTCAGTGGCTCGAGGTGGGGGTCGGTTTCAAGATCAAAGCCAGGGCTGGAGTCTTGATGTGATTCGCAATTATAAGGCGACAATGCAAGGAGAGGTCGTCTCAAGAACATTTTCTTCCAGTGCGATTTTAAAGAGCCAAATTCAAAAAATTCAACAAGAGCAAAGAGCTGCTCATTACGATCCTTGTCCTATCTCCTCTGCGGTTGTGGAGTGGGCAGAGCTCACTCGCCAGATTTACGAATCAAAGGTTGGAAACCCTCAGTTTTTATGGCTCCTTCAGAATGGAACTTTGTATCCCTATTTGAGTGAATTAAAGATTGGTTCACGGCCGTCTAAGAGAAAAACATTGGGTAGCGTGAAGGATCTTAGAGCGATACCTTGGGTGTTATGTTGGACACAAACACGTGTTCTTATGCCTACATGGTGGGGCGTGGGCTCTGCATGGGAGTCGTTAACACTTTCTCAGAGAGAAAAAATACGCCGCCTGTATAAGCAGGGAGATGGTTTTGTTGTTACATATATAAACCAGCTGAGATTCACCTTAGCTAAAGTTGAGTTAAGTGTGTGGCGCATGTATTTAGAGCAGTTAGCAAAAGATAAGGGAGAGTACAAACATTGGGAGTTAGAGTATAACAAGACATTAAAAGCTGTTCGGTGGCTGACTCAAGAAAAAAATCTGATGAGTTTTCGACCTTGGTTAGGAGAAAGTATTTACTTGAGGTCTTCCTATATTGCCCCTTTAAATTTGTTGCAAATCATAGCCATACAAAGAAGAGACTTTCACTTACTTCGCCTGACAGTAACAGGTATTGCTTCGGGGATGCTGACGACAGGATAGTGCTCCTTGCGTTTGCACGGCTTTCAGGATAGCCTCTCAAGGATGGATAGAATTCGCGTTGCTTCTTTGCAGTACTACATTCGCCCCGTTAAATCTTTTCAACAGTTTGAAGAGCAGGTTATCAGTCTTGTGGAGACAGCTCGTGATTATAAGTGTCGCATGCTGGTCTTTCCTGAATACTTCACCACACAATTACTAACACTGGGTGATGTCAGGCGTCCCATTGCTGAACAAATTCGTGATCTGGCCGATCAGGAAGTGCGTTTTTGTGAGTTGATGGAAAAACTTGCCAAAAAGAACAGTATTTATCTTATTGGTGGAACCATTCCTGGGTGGGATGACGAGCGTACTAAAATCTTTAATCGCTGTCATATTTTTAGTCCCAATGGAAAAACGGGAGTGCAGTCTAAACTTCATATGACACGATTTGAATCAGAAGAGTGGTTTGTTTCTTCTGGTGTGAAGCTCAGAATTTTCGAGACTGACTTTGGTAAATTTGCTGTGAACATTTGTTATGATGTGGAATTTCCTGAGATTTCTAGAGTGGCGGCTAAGCATGGGGCACACATGGTTATCGTGCCTAGCTGCACCGATGATCGCATGGGTTTTTTACGAGTCAGATATTGTGCTATGGCAAGGTGTATAGAAAATCAAATTTATACTATTCACTCTGGAACCGTGGGGTCTTTACCCATGGTACCGGCAGTGTCTTTAAATTACGGCCAAGCGGCGATATTTACTCCATGTGACTTTCCCTTTGCACGAGATGGTATTTTAGCCGAGGGTAATCCCAACCAGGAAAGTATGGTTATTGGAGAGCTAAATATACCGCTTATTGATGAGTCTCGAAAAACTGGAACAGTTTTACCTCTTAGAGATAGTCAACATACTTCCAAATTAATTGCTGAAACAGAGTTTATTGGTTTATAGAGCTTTATCATTGTGGCTTTTTCAAGCCACTTGTTTGTCTCTGCGCATATAGTGTAGGATCTTTGGGCATGCAAAGTGTAAAATTTCAAAAAAATATAATAGTTGAGAATGATCTCTTTGCGGTGGGAAACACTCTTCCAGAAGATTTTAATGGCATTATTGAGTTAACGAAGGTCGTTTATCCTTCCTCAGTTCCTTGGACTGAGGAGCAACTTTTAAGTCATCACACGCTATTTCCAGAAGGTCAGTTAGCCGCTTACGAAAAGAGCACTGGCAAGGTAGTTGGTATGGCCGCTTCTTTGATTTTAGATTGGGACGACTACGATGCGGATCAGTCTTGGCGCGATTTCACCAAAAGTGGGATGTTTACCAACCACGATCCTGTGAATGGAAAAACATTGTATGGCGCAGAGGTGATGGTTCACCCTGACTATAGGGGCAAAAAAATAGGTAAATTACTTTATGAAGCAAGAAGGCAGATCGTTTATCGCTTAGGCCTAAAGCGTATTCGTGCAGGAGCTCGCATGCGTGGGTACGGAACCTACGTTAATGAACTGAGCCCTAAGGAGTATGCAGATAAAGTAGCTGCCTTTGAAATTTATGACCCAACAGTGAGCTTTCAATTGAAGCAGGGTTTTAAAATCATTGGATTGGTAGATAATTACTTACGCCAAGATCCTGAAAGTATGGGCCATGCTGCCATCATTGAATGGGTGCCTAACAATTAGCAAAAGCGCCCTAAATGGTCGCTGAAAACCCTCTCTAAGATTTGAAAATCCCCTCTCTTTTCAGACATCTGGCATAATCTTTGATAGGTAAAGGCGTATGCGTCTTCAAGTTTGGCTTTTAATTGCTCATTTTATCACGCTTATTTTTAGCTCTTCATTATGGGCGGCAGTTCAGTTTCCCTCCCGGGGACAGTGTCGCAAGGCTTTTTTAGAGCCGAATGATAAGAGAGGCGAGCGCCTTGTTCTTGCTCGTCCAGATTATGGCTCTCGCCAGCATATTGTTCGTCTCATTGATAAAATTTTTGCTCAGTCTTCTCCTGCAGAGAGAGAGAGGGTGAAAAAACGGTTTTTTGAAATCTTAGGAAAGCAGGTAGCTGTAAGTAAAAAAAATCACTTCTTTGAACATCCCGATAGAAACAAACTTTGGGAGCTAGAGTCCTTTGAGGTGGTAGCTTACCCTGATCAGATCAGCGTGGAGGGCCGTAAAGGTGACTTACGTAGTTTAAAAGAGGCTTTAGCCTATCTTGGGCAGAAGCTAGAGTCTCTGGGAGTTCCTATGAAGTTGGCTACTCATATTTTACCTCCTTTCGAGTCTCCCATGGTGGATAACGGATACGATGTGAGTCACTTGACTCAAGTGCGCCAGAGTCTCGGTGGTATTTCAGCTATGAAAAGCCTTTTGGATTTAAAAAAACAAAATCTAAAAAACGTTGATTACCGTTTTACTTTAGATTTGATCGCCAACCATATTTCAGATCAGTCAGAGCTTTTTCAGAGAGCCATTCATGGAGACCAAAAAGCTTTAGATATGTTTATCTATGCCACTGAAAAACCAGAACAAGAGACAATTTTAATTGAAGGAGCTAAGTGGGTTTCTTATAAAATCCGCAATTCTGATGGAAGTTACAAAAAACAAGTGAATCGATTGATCTTTCCTGATTTTGCCAACTCCCATTACCGTGAAGTCACTTTGTCTGACGGTCGTAAGGTTTGGGTCTTTCATTACTTTTATCCGGAGCAAATAGATTTAAACTGGAAAAACCCAGAGGTGTTGTTTGAGTATTTAAACACGCTTAACTTTTGGCTTAATGCAGGTGTGGATATTTTTCGTTTAGATGCCATTCCTTTTTTAGAAAAATCTCAAGAAAGCCATCCTTCTACACTCAATATTGTAGAATTACTAAAAATCTATACAGATGCGGTGGCACCTCAAGTGCGCTTTCGTTCTGAGTCCAATCAACCTTTAGAAGTTTTAAGTGAGTTTATAGGCAAAGAAGTGGAAGTCGCACATGGAGTCACAAAAGAGCTGAGAAAAACCAGTGAGCGTGCCACAGGGGCCTATCATTTTCCTCTGTTACCTAAGTTTTGGGCTTCGAGCCTTTCGGGAGAAAAAGTTTACTTTGAAGAGGCTGTAAAAGCTGCGGCTGGTTTTACAAATACAGGTGTATTAACTTTGATGGCACGAACCCATGATGAATTAACTCTTGAAATTGCAACGCCACAGGAGAGAGATATTATTCGAAAGGAATTACTCATTGATCATCAACGTGGAGAGAGATTTCGAGGTGAAACTGATGAGGAAGCCTTAGGCGTTTCTGGTCGGATAGCAGAGTTTTTGGGTTTTGATCCCAGTCGTATTAGGCTTGCCAATGCTGTTTTGTTTTCGCTAAAGGGTATGCCCTCTGTGCAGCTTGGGGATATCATTGGTCTCGGTAACGACCATCAACACGCAAAGGCCGTCTCTCAAAAAACAGGTAATGTAGATACTCGAGAGATCAATCGTGGCCCCATCGCTCTTGAAGATATAAAGGAGGGTGGGGGAAGTGCTTATCAAAAACAAGTTTTTCAAGACTTTCTCTCTATGGTGAAAGCGCGTTTTAACTCACAGGCTTTGCTTTACGGAAATCAAAGAGTTTTAGAAAACAACTCATCGCATGTGAGTAGTTTTATAAGAGAATTTCAGGGAGAAAAAGTGCTCGTGTTACATAATTTCTCTGAGCAAGCTCAAACCCTAAAAATCAGTGGCAAAGAGTTAGGGTTGTGGAGTGCTTCTCGTGTGCATGATCTCATTTCAGGGAAATCCGTGGGTGTATCTACCAGTGAGTTGGAAATCAGCATTGGCATAGGGCCCTACGGGAGCTACTTTTTAAAGCTAGAATAGCTATTCTAGAGCCTTTGGATCTAATTGAATTGACGGCCTGTGACTGAAAAGCTAATGAATTCTGATGCTCATATATTTAAAAAAACTCACCAATCCCATTGTTTGGAAAAAGCAATTTTTCACTCGCTTCACAGAGCCTCTGCATTTGAATGTCTTAAGTGTTTTTGTGGCACTCTTTGGAAGCTTTCGATCCAAGGTGATTTTTGATCTCATTCTGCGCCCTCAACATGCCTTTGCTATTTTGGAGGCGGCCGATCAGGCTAAAAAACTTGGTAGGCGAGGGGTGACACTTATTGAGTTTGGTGTGGCCAATGGTGAGGGGCTTTTAAATATTTGTCATATTGCCAAGCAGGTTCAAAAAGTCACTGGCATTGAATTTAGAATTTTTGGTTTTGATACAGGTCAAGGGATGCCTCCCCCTGAGTCCTATAAGGATCATCCAGATCTGTACCAAGAGGGCGATTATGCCATGGATGTGGAGCTTTTAAAGTCACGCTTACCTCAGCATGCCAAGTTGCTCATTGGAGACATTCAACACACTATTCCTGAATTTTTAAAGGATCTATCGCCAGAGTTTCCCATTGGTTTTATTTCTGTGGATGTGGATTACTATTCATCTACAAAACAAGCCATGAAGTGTTTCGTCGCCCAGCCCGAGCTCTATTTACCTCGTGTGCATCTCTACTTTGATGACTTAGAGGACCCTGTTCACAATAGCTACTGTGGAGAGCTTTTAGCCATTCGTGAGTTCAATGAGCATGAGGCTTTTCGGAAGATTGAAAAGCACGCTTTTTTTAAGGTGAATCGTATTTTCAAGAATGCTCGTTGGATTGATCACATGTACACTCTGCATGTTTTAGATCATCCCACTCGTGCGACCCTTGTTCAGTCTCGTAAAAAAGAAGTGATCAAAAACTACTACCTATAAAAGATTTCCGGTTAAACTTCTGGGAAGTAGAGTTTCAAAAAGCTATTTAGGACTTTTTATTGAACAGAGCGCGCCGCCTCATGGGACGTCAGTGGTAAACGTGAAGATACGTTGATACCGGCTATCGGAAAAAGGGCATTGGTGGGCAATTGATTGATTGATTTAGCTATAAGTTTTGCAAAAACTGCTGAACAAAGTCTAGTCCATGTGATGAATCGGATCCAAGGCGAGCGGCATATGACATTCGAAGAGTCGTCTATCTCACAAGGGCAAGGTTCATTGGAAAAACTTTTTTGTGAAAATTCGAAATAAGGATTATTAGACACGACAACCGGGGATGCAAGTTGCCGGGTAAAAATCCCAAAAAATTGAGAAATGCAGAAGTGCGCCTAAACAACTTGCTTCCTTACAGAAGCGAAGAGCAGGACAGTACGTTTCAATCACTGCTGACTTACCAGTCCTAAAAAAGAAGTGAAATATCTATTTGTCTATTTGGTAGGCATCTGGTTAATTTTTGAAAAACTAGATCAATGCTCCATACCAAGAGGTCAAGATGGAGCAAAGTTGAGAGCTTGCCTCTTTAGTAACACCTATGCCTGATACATCGCCTCATGTGACGTCAGTGGTAAGATCAGAGCTAGGTAAGGTTCAAACAAACGGTGAATACAGAATCCCTTGAACTTCTGAAATGATTAGTTTTAAGTCAAACTTGACTTCCTCTATGGCCACAGGAACAATTTTTAGACAACGGAGGCGTTCAAAATGAAAGTGATCATTTCTCTCATATTTTTTCTTTTCACGGCAACGACCTATGCCCAATGTGTGGATTTTACTGGAAAATACCAGCACCCGGACCCCGCAAATCCGTATGGAAATATTGAACTAGTTCAAAATGGATGTGATACGCAAACAAACACTTGGTATCTTTCTGATGGAACAACAATTTCGATCACTGTGATTACCGATGGAAGGCTGCGACGATCTTGTAAAGAGGGACGTTGCTCTATGAAGGCCTATACCCTAACCTCTGATAGTTTTAAAGGCATTGAGATTCATCAAGAGGGTGATCGCATCAAGTATAGTAATACCATGATGGTAAAGCTGAACACTGGTGACTTAGAAATAACCAGTGAGTCTGTTGATTGGGATGGTCAAGAAACCGCCAATAAAACAATTTGGAAGTTTGTTCCCTAACTACCAAAAATCTGTTTCTCCGATTGATAGTTGTCTAAATAGGTCGCGGCAAAGTCGGAGAGTTGTACGAGATCTACTTTGTAAGGAAAATTACCGCTCTCCAACTGTTCTTTGATTTGGTTCATCTCTTGGGTCAGATCTTTTGGCGACTCCACCATCAGATCTAAATCTGAAAAAGGTTTATGATCGCCTCTTGCCCGTGAGCCAAAACACCAAACTTGAGCTCCATGTTGACCCAGCGGGATAACTACAGTTTGCAAAATATAATCATATTGTGGAGGGCTTAATCCAAACATCATTTTTGTTTAAATTGCAGCACAAGAGTTTTAAGTTCGCTAATAAAGTTATTGGCAAAGGCATAAACTTTATCTGCTAAATCTTCTTTGTAAGTGTGTGAAGAAAGATTGCGCATATCCACAGCTTCTAGCCATAGCTCCACATTTTGAATGTATTGATTTTGTGCCATCTCTCGAACGAATTCTTTGGGAGCGGAGGTAGACGTACCCATGATTTTTTTTGCGGTTTTCCAGGCGAGTTCCACAGAAAACTCAAATCTTTGAATGACAGAATCGCGAATAAACTCATCTTTCTTTTGGGCAAGGGCATCCTCTAATCGTGACACAGCCTTTTCTAGCTCAAAAGTTGAAGTTTTCATGGTGCTCCGGCTCTTCACGACTCACCGTATAGAACAATGAGTCAAAATAGACTGAGCATAGTCCCTC
>Ga0066639_10003129_pt1 | contig 14369 bp, 6 predicted proteins | sample CryGeyCG2114_010_2_FD_59504 | JGI IMG/M metagenome (GOLD analysis project Ga0066639, IMG submission 59504) | Groundwater microbial communities from aquifer - Crystal Geyser CG10_big_fil_rev_8/21/14_0.10 | ecosystem: Environmental > Aquatic > Deep subsurface > Groundwater | place: USA: Utah...
TAGGCTGCTGCTTCAGCATATCTTCCTCAGAGAAAACGGGAATTCCATACTCTCCGTCATAACCTGGAAGTATTTTCATCTTTCCTTCCCTGTTTTTGACGATGAATTCAGCAATCTTTGCATCCATTTTTTTAGCAAGTTCTTCTTCAGGGACATTCATAAGAATATTCAGTTCACTCCCGAAAGCCTCAAGAAGAGGATTGTAAATATTCCAGACCTTATTTGAAGCAACAGGAGATTTTATTATTCCGCAGATTATCTCAGATAAGGATATCATGCTTCTGAATGGTTTTGCACCCTCAGGCTTGAACCCTTCCGGCCTGTTTTTATCTGCTAATTCTTCTATACGAACAGCAACACCTTCTGTTAACAATTTGCCGCAAGCAGGGCACAATCCTTTACTTTTTAATACATCAACAGGAGACATGCACACATTGCAGTTCCTATGGCCGGAAAAATGATATTTGCCATAATTTGGATCGACCTCAATTGTTTCTTTCAATCCCTCTCCTGTCCTTATTGCTTTTATAAGATTATCATAAGTTAATTCTTTCAAGTCAAAAATAGTTGCCTCCCTCCCAATTCTCCACGGCCAAAAACTATGTAAATCAGAAAAAGAGACTAATTGATATTTATCCAACCCTGGCAGCCTCCAGTTCATTGGAGGGTCGCTTGACAAACCAGTCTCTAAAGCATAAATATGCTTTGCTTGGTCCTTAAAGCACTGCTCAACAGAATCAAAACCTGATTTCGAGCCTAACAACCCAAAATGAGGCGTCCAAACGTGCGCAGGGATTATCTCAATCTTCTCATCAATCTTTTTCATTGCTTCTGTAAAATCAATACAGCTAATCCCAAAAATAGGCCTGCCGTCATAATCAACTCTTCCTTTTGTCAATAAATAATCAGTTATCTGCTTGACAACATCAAAATCCTTTGCAAGAAGCACCAAATGAACTTTCCTCCCTTTGCCATCTTGAGTATAGATTAATGATAATTCTGACTGCAAAACAAAAGGAAATTTATCTTTTGTCCAGAAAATCCCTGCTCCATCCCCCCTTAACCCTGCCTTCAGTTCCTCAATCCATTTTGGATGAGTAAAATCTCCAGTTCCCAGCAATCCTAATCCTTTCATTTTAGCATACTTCTCTAAGTTTGCTAAATCCAGCTGCTTGCTAGTTGCCCGTGAATGTCTGCTGTGTATGTGAAGGTCTGCTATAATATCCATACAAACACGAAAATCCCGGCTTTATTTAAGCTTTTTGTAACTATCTGTCCAGAATAGAAAAGTTTATATTGGGGTGATTTATATTATTGGATATGGTCGACAGATCAAAAGTTCCAGAACACATAAAGAAATTTGAGCAATTGAAGAAAAAAGCAGGAAAAATAGTGGATACAGTAGATCTTGCACATTCTGATGCGTACTCAATTGCTGCAAAAGAATTCTTGACAGATAAAGAAGGAAATATCGACTATGAAAAGCTAGAAGACGCGGATGTACAGGAAAAGTTTGTTGACAAGATGAAGGACCATTACATAAAGAAAGCAAATCAATATTTTAAATCAGATATAAACAAAAAAGACAAAATGCAGGTTGATTTGTTGATGAAAGCGTATACTGGAGTAACAGGCAGTGAACTTGAAAGGTATATAAGAACACATGGAAAAGACTATACACTAAACCAACACGAAGCCAATAAAAAGAAATTCAAGGAGAAAGTTCATGGCACGCTATCAGAAGCAGCAGCAAGTCATCTCAAAGATGAGCATGCAGAAGATTTTACAAAACACCTTGGAATAGAGGATTTAATAAAAGACCATTCCTTGTTAAAAATTGGTGACTTGGTATTACTGCATAGCCTGCATGAAAAGTACGAAACACTAACACCTGAGATTATAAAGGATGCTTACAGAAGTATGGAGCAGCCAGAGCCTATTTTCCTAAAAAAACCTAAGAAAGAGAAGAAGGAAAAAGAAGCAGAATATCAGATGGCGGCTTAATTTTTTATTTTTTAACTTACATAATCATAATTCTGAGAATTATAAACGCAGTTAGCATCATTTTTATACTCAAACGCAGTATTTCTTCCATTGAATATGTCATTTACTGGATTAAGTGGATCAATCCATTGCCCATTTCTATAGATTCTTATATCAAGATGCGGAACAACATTACCTGAATCTCCTGATTTTGCTATCACTTGCCCTTTTGTAACACTTCCAGCTACAGTCAATTCTTGAGGAATGCTCGCTAAGTGGCTGTACATAATCATCTCACCATTATTGTCAATCTTAACATATCTGCCAGCATAACCTTCATCTCTTCTATTGATCTCAATAATCTTACCATCGCTTATTGACTTAACATCAGAATTCACTGCAGCCCTTATATCAACACCGTAATGCATGTCCGGAACTAAGTTTGTTGCAGTAGGAATCAGCTCAGAGCAAGTTTGACTTAAACTCTGGCATTCAGTCTCATTAGAGCCATCTATTAAGCATCTGCATCCAAAACATGAAGTGATTACATACTTTCCTTCATAACTCATACTCAAAGGCCAGACATAACTTCCATCAACAGAAACATCAATATCTATTAGATATCTCCCAAACAAATCAGGAGGAGAAGAGAAAGTATCTTTATAAGTATAAGATAATATTTTTCCAGGAACATCAGCGCCACTAAATGAACATCCATTTGTATTAACACATATGAAATCCTTGTTGCTTGTCAGCATCCAATCAGAAGGTGTTCCTCCTTTGCTTAGTACATAATTATCAACAGCAGCCCTGTTGAGCCTAGTTACTTCCTCATCTGCTTCTCCTACAGCAGCAGTACCAACAGCAGCTCCTGCCCACCCAGTAACTTCTTTCTGGCCTTGTGATTCTGTGCAGTAAACTTGGAAAACAACAGTCTTTTTCTGAGGCTGACCTTCATGCACAACAACTCCGCCTTTCTCAGCAAGGATGTTTCCGCTTGTGTCCATCTTAGGATAATGCAAAGTGTATGTAGCAGTCCATGTCTCTGGCTCAGTATCGCATGTTTTTGTTACTGCTTGCTTTGAGCCGGTTAGATAAATATCTCCCCCTTCAATAGGTTCTGTTGTGATAGCAAAAGACACAACCTCTGTTGCTGCAGAATTCTCGCAGGTGACTCTTTTTCCTTCTGAGCTGCATGATATTCCGCTTAGCTGCTCTCCTTTCACAGGATTTGTTGTTCCTCCTGTCCATTTATATGCAGTCCACTTCCCAGAACTATATGTTAAAGCGAGATTAATCTGGCAGCTGCTATCTTGATTAGGATCGATAGTCATATCACCAAAGTCTGACTTACATTTCAAAACAGTCCTGCTTATAGTAAATTGTTCGCTTGATATTCTTAGATTAGGCCATTTATTAAGAGCATAATCTCCAGTATAAGTCAGCCGCTTCTCATTTGATACAGTGCCTTTAGGAGTTTTCAGATCAAGCAAAAGCCATTTGTCAATAGGCCTTCCTTCTTTCTCTCCCTCTAGAGTTATTTTATAATCAAAAGGAGGGATTGTACTCCCTTGATACAAATAATACTTATAAAGCCCATTGCTGTCAATATTATCGTCTCCAAACTGAGTAAACCATGCATCTCCTTTGTAAGCTCCAAACCCAAATCCGCACATAAAGCTCAAGCTGCCTATATCAAACTGGCACTCAGCAGGCGGATTTCCACCGATCTGGCTTATAGAAACTTCTTTTATTTTTTCTTTTCTCTCTCCATCATTTCCAGTGTAAGTGTAAGTGATTCTAGCTTTATCATACCTTAGATTAGAGCCAGTTGAACCAGCATACATCTGTATGTACTGCTCTTCATTAAGTGTTTCAGCTGAGCCAAGCATGCCATTTCCAAACTGCCCAGTAACCATTGCCTTTCTCTCTCCTCCGCCATGAGCGCAGTCGCAGACACCTCCAGCAAATCCATCTGCAGGATTGCATGAATTATCGCTTGAGCAGATAAGCTCAACATTATACCTTAAGTCATCTGCTCCTGAAACAATCAAGACACCAAGATGATAAACATGCGTTGAATATCCTGTCAAAGGATCGTAACTCATGAATCTTCTGGTAGCAGGAGCAATTCCAACAGTGCTTTCTATAGGTATTGAAGTTGCTGCTGTAAACAATGATTCAACATCAATCTCCCAATCTCCTGTAAATGCAAACAAGCATGCTGCGTGTATTACTTTCTTCTCGACAAACATTACCTTAAAAAGATTGGTTGCTCCGTATCTTCCTTCAACACCCTGAGCAACACTCCTTCCAGCGCCAGCAACAAACTTGAAAAAATTACCGATTCCTCCCCTGACATTCTTCCCGTATCCGCTTCCTGAGTACTGCTTAACGCATTGTAAAGCATAATATATTGCGTCGCAGATATAAACAGAGATAACTGCCCTGCACACTCCAGCAGAGCCGTCTCCAGTAACAAGGATTGTCTGGAAGCATGTCCTTACAATATTAAGGATTTCTCTATATTGTTTTAGATAAGCATAAGTTGATGACAAGCACCCGCACTGTATTGACCTTAACAGCCCAGAAGTTGGGTCAACAATATAATCTTTTCCTCCAACACCTGAGCATATTTCATCAACAAGCACTTTAGGTATTGGCTTGCTTGTTATCTGAATAACTGTTGAGCCCTCTTGAGTATATTGTTGTGGGTCTCCTTGCTCTACAAAAGAGCCCTTCTTGACTCCTGGAACCTTAGTAACTATTTGATTAACAGTAGTTTTATACTTAGGCCAATTTGAATCATCCTCCCCAAGCTTAAGTTTTTTAATATCTTCACATTTATAGGTGCTGTCCCCGCCTTTACTAGTAGACAGCAAAGCCTTTCCAACAGGCTCTCTCTTAGAGCTTTCATCAAGAACATTACCTTCTTTATCTTTTTCTATAGTTATCTCTGAACTGGCAAGATACAATTTCCAGTTCTGCAAACCTTTATATTCTTCTCCAAGAGATTCTATATCTTTTTCAGTAAGGTCACCCTCTCTTTCAAGTATAAACCACTGGCCATCTATGTTTCTCTCGATAGTTGCTGTATCCTCTGGCTTACAGAGCTTGAAGTCAGCAACCCCGCTAAAAAGATTTCCCCATTTTCCGCAGAGATCCTGGGGCTCAAGATCAGGATTATTCTTGCTGGCAATGCACCCAGACTCCCTAAGCTCATTCATAAGCAAGCATCCAGAATCCCACTTGTCCATATAAGCCTCTGCGCAGCATGTTTTTTTCTGATTTCTTAAAGGATAGTCAAGAAGTTCTTTGCACTCCTCATCCTCAGGTTCATATTTTTGAGGAAGATCCTGGTAAATATCAGCCAAATCATCTCCTGCGCAAAACTCTTTTCCCTGCTCAGCTTTAAACTTCTCTAAGCTTGGAACAGCAGGGCACATAACCCTGTCACAAGCTAATTTTAAGAAATTCCAAACTTTTTTTGTTCTCATCTGCGCTTCAACACATGACTTGCATGTATTATCATCATCTGAGCCGCTGCACTCAACAGTTCCTTCACCTTCATAATCACAATATTCATAGCAGCTGTCTGTATCAAGCCCTTCATCTCCCGCAATAGTCTTAAATGCAGTGCCTATTGGATTGCAGCTGACAAATTCAGATATTTTCATAAACAGCCATACAGCCCACAGTCCAAAGCAAGTAACTAAAACAGCCTCTGTCGCTATCTTTAATGGATCAAGAACAGTATCGATAAGATTTATAGTTGCGTTCAAAACCCCTACAGAAGTTTCAAGCAGCTCTTTAGGGATTACTTTAGGAGGGATCCTTGGCTGTATCATGACATCTATTGCAACACAATTTTTTTGCAGGCACGAATCATTACGAAGCTCCCATACTTTAAGGCCTCTGCTGTCAGTCGTCTCAACATACTGCTCGCACTGGTATTCAACCTCTATAGTCATAGGAACCTTGACGCATCCTGCGCTGTCAAGATAGCCTTCAGAGAATATTTGGTTTCCAAATGCGCCTAATCCTAATTTAAAGCATTTTCCCCTATTGTGCCTGCTTAGGTTCTCTTCTTTCTCAAGCATAGTCGAGTCTTCTCCAGGAAGATCAACAGGGTCTGCCTTTAAGTTAACAACAGTATACCCTTGCTTATAATCATCAGTCCATCTGTCATCAAGAGTTACCCAATCAGTATCATACATTGCGCTCGTCTCAGAATTAAGCTGCATAGGATAATCCTCAATGACTCTTGCGCTTGTAACAATTCTTTCTTCATCAATTCCTTGCCATTCAAGATCAATATTAAATCCAAATTGTGCAAATCCTTCTATCAAATGCCTTGGAACAATATCAGAAGGCATGACATTGCTTACCTTAATATTCCAATCTCCACCCATCCCGCACAGCGCATAATCAATTTCACCAGGGACAGATTCGCTCTTTAATCCAATACTGTCTATTGCAAATATTTCAATTTCATTCCTCCAAAAAGAAGCTGTCTTTCCACTTGTTTGAGTCTCTATCCTGTTCCCATCTGAATCATAAGCAAGAAGAGGGTCTCTTCTAAGAGTTATAGGAATCGCAAAATTACCTTCATCATCTGTTTCAGCGCTGAAAGTCTTGGTCTTATCTATCCCGCTAAGGATGTCATCAATTAAGCTGCTTTCTCCTTCGGGCTCATCAGTATCTGCAGCCTCTTCATCCCCAGGAAGCTTGTCATTAACAATAATAAAAACAAATGCTTTCTTGCTTACTTTTCCCCTTACTGTAACATCAGGTATGTAGCTTGGATTAAGCTGATCTAGATTTAAGCTGCCTTCGTCAATAACAGGCGGCTCATTATCAAAATAGATCTTCTTTTTTACTTCAACATAATTACCTGCTCTGTCAATAAATACTATCCTTACATTATTAGCTCCTTTCTCCAGGTCCAAAGTCTCTTCAAATTGCGTAACATATTCATTGACTTCAGGATTAGAGGTTTCGCATATAGTTTCAGGAGTAATAACATCGTCTATTGCTGCCCCATTTGGCTTTGTTCTTATTGTCAATGGGTCTGACTTTGGCCCTTCGCTGCATGATTCGCTAACCGCAGATACCTCATAAACATATTCTTTATCAGTGGACAAAGCAGGGTCAGTAAACTTATTATCGCTCCAGGTAGTAAGAAGAACACCATTCCTGTATATAGCATATTTATAAGCTTCTTCTTCCTCGTTAATATCCCATTCAATTTCAGCTGAGTTTGACTTTACCTCTGTTGCTCTGAGGCCTGTAACTTTTGCTAATTCTACTTCTTCTCCGGTTGAAAGGGTAATATCAATCTTAACAGGTTCGCTTGTTGTTCCTGCTATTACCAGGGATTCTTCTCTTGAAAAGCTAGGAAGTTCAGGCATAGTGTACTGCGGAAGTACAGTGTCAACAGTAACCTTCTTCTCAAACGTATTCTCATTGCCTGCTCCATCTTTTATAACAACCTTAAGGAGATTTTCGCCTTCTGAAAATCCGCCGAGATTGTATTCAACAATCCCTGTCTCCCCTGTGAATTCTCTTGAAACAAATCCTTTGTAAATTCCGTTTACAAAAAACTTAACTTCTGAAAACGGCTCTGTCACTCCTCTTATAATAACCTTCTTCTCGTTAATAAACTCAGGGATTTCAAGATTAAAAGTTGGAGAAACTGCATCAGCGCCTGCAATAAAAGAGTCCTCAAGGAAATTACAGTTGCCCCATTGGTCGCATGATTTTGCCTTATAAGAATAAAGCTGTCCTGCTGTAAGCCCTGAAGCGCTTATTGAATGCTCAAGCGCAAGATTAGTATCCTCTAAAGTAGTCTCAGATGAGCCGGACACACCATAAGAAAGTATTGTAGTTGACTTCTCGTCTGTAGTCCATGTTATCGTAGCCTGAGTTCCTGTAAGGGCTGCTATTCTTAGATTAGTTAAGATAGGAGCATTTGAGTCTGCCTGCAAAGTCTGAACAGACAATACATCAGAAAATCCTCCTTGGTTTCCAGAGATATCTGCTGCAGCAATCTTATATTTATAATTTGTAGCTGCGCTTAAGCCTGTGTCCTTGAATTCTGTTGTGCCTAATGAAGCAATTTCTTTTATTTTTTGGTCATTCCTGTATATTAAGTATTTAGAGAAGTCATCAGCAGTTGATTGGCTCCATTTAATTTTTATAAAGTCCTGGCCAGCCTCAACCATCTCCAGCCCGGTTATTTTTTCAGGCAGGGTTAAATCTAATGTTGAAAAGCTGCCGGTTCTTGTAACTGAAACATCATCAGGCTCTGAAGGGTAAGACGAAACAAGATCATATTCATAGAATGTATCAGCTTGCAGCTCCTGGACAACTAGCTCATGAGAGGTTACTAGTTCTGAGTCTGTCTCTGTCTTAACTTCATCTTCTCCTGCGGCCCTAACAGCAGCAGTGCTGTCAGACAGCTCATCTGTTTTCCATTTAAGTACAACATAGTCTGTTGAAGGATTTGTTTCTACCTCAGAGATTGTAAGCGCGCTTACAACACTAACAGGCAGGAGCAGCACTAAGTGTATCATAATGACTGCCATTGCCTGCATTATTTTTGTTTTCATCTTACTCCATCACACCATATATCTTACTGAATGTCGGTCTAAGCCTTTTCTTATAAGCATCATCCTGCTCAAGATACATTATCAGCTCATATTGTTTTTGATCTGAAAAAGGCTTAGGCATCTGCTCAACAACATGAAATGTTATCTTATCTTTATTTGATATCTCGCCCAATGTAAAATTAATGTCTGCCTTATACCCTCCGATAAGCTTTTCATCTGCATTATCCACGAGCATGACATTTACTTCATAGCTTCCAAGCTCAAGCTCTATAAGGCCTATGCTCCTCTGGGAGTCAAATGTTCCATTATAACTCTGGTAAATAACATAATCAGGGAAATGCTTATTCTGCAAAAAGATGATTGCTTCCTCATTTGGCTGGAGATTCTCTGATTCGCCAATAGTATTCTCAAATACTTTATGCTTGACAACATCAAAATTATAATTAAGTATTCTGTGCATGCTGATATCAACATCAGAATCATCCAAAACCTGCACTTCTGTTTTTAAATACCCTTCTTTTTCAGCAACAAGATAGCCGTAGCTGCATGATAAAGGAAGTTCTGTCTTAAGCTTGTAAGTCCCTTCTTTTGCCTCTGTTTTCCCAAGAGGACAGACAAATTTATGGCAGCTGTAGCTTATATTCACATCTTTCAAAGGCTGGTTTGTATATCCGTCCTCGTCCACGCCTAATGCAACTATATCATACTCCTGGCCGCCCATGTCAGCGCAGTAATCAACATAAGTGTCTGGTGTGTTGAAAACAGCGTGGCCTGTAATCTGCCTATTTCCCTGATTGTGGTCAATCAAAACAGGCAATGCAAACCTAAAAACATATCCTTTATTGTTAAATGCATAATCATCCCTTATTGCAATCTGCACTGGATAGACAACATCATAAGTAAAATGATAAAGGTTCAGGCAAAGATATGCCAAATATTTTGTAGGCCCTTTTTGCATGCTTGCGCTCAGTATTCCGTTTGAGCTTGGCCTTGCTACAACCTCGATCCCATAATCTTTTTGATAGATAACCCCTACCTTAAGGTCAGTTGGCTTTATCTTAGGGCGCATAAAATGATTGAAATAATCATAAGCATCTTCAGGAATTGGGATATCAGGAGTATCTCCGTTATAAACATCTTCCATTGAATATTCAGAAAGCTGCCTATAGACTGACTCGTCAGCCATGAAAGGCAAATAGTCAGTGCTGTCAACCCTTACATTCTGCATATTGTAATATATCATATCCTGCAGATTATTCTTTATATCTGACAAGAGCCATCTTCTGTAACCGCAGTGGATCTCTACATTTGTTAAAGGAATATCTGAACTCATACTCATTAGATTGACTGTCATATTCTCAAAAAACATGTTTTGGTTTTCATAGTTCATGATCGATTCTGCAAGCTCATACATCGGCTTCAGCCTAACATCAACCCTTGAATCAAATTTGTCAAGATTGCTGACCTCGCCTCCTGCCCTTATCTCTATCCTTAAAGGATAGTCCAGCTCAAGCAAGATAGTATTATCAGTTATTGTTGTCTTTGAGAGTATTCTGCTCTGAGCAATATCATACTTTTTATTGAAGATTTCAAAATTATCAAGGCATTTCTGGAGATTATTCTCGATATATCTGTCCATCTGCTCCTCTATAGAGTAATCTCCTTCTTTTCTTGTCAAAGGAGGTATTCTGATCTTAGTTTCATAATACCACAAAGGCATCTTGTAAAATCCCTGGCTGATATATGCTCTTGAATCGCTGCTTATCTCTCTTGGGATCTCAATAAATCCAGACTGCTGCCCAAGGATAGTGATAGCATCTTTTGCTGTTGTCTCAAGGCATGCTTCTACATAAGTCTTTATTGGAGCAATATCCCTGTTTACTGTTTCCTGCCTGACAACTAAGACATTCTTGTAGTAAAATATTAATCCAGCCAGCAGCAAGATTAGTATTCCAGCTATCATAAAGAAGGACAGCTGACCCTTCTTTCCTCTAAGCATCACCTCTCTTTGATGTTTCATAACTTATCCTCTTTTTTCTAATCTATTTGCTCTTTTTCTTGTTCTCTTTATTCAATTCTATTTTATTTAAATCTATCTCAACATAATCCTCTTCAGTTAAATTAAGAACTTTGACAATATCAGAAGGTATTCTGACTAACAATCCGCCGCCTGTCCTGATGACTTTTTTGGTGTAACGCACCTAACAACCTCTTTTCTATATATGATTTATATATATTTTAGTATTTTTAATATATATTTTAACTATATTAATATATATTTTATATTCTTTTCATATATAGAAGTATATAAATGTTTCGGAAATCGAAGATTTCTGAAGCCTAGAAACACTAGGTATTTCTCAGTTCTCAATTAAAGACTAAAGATAATCTTGAATAATTTTAGTTATTAAATGCTGCTTCATCTCACCATCTCAACAACATCAGCAAAGTAAAATCTTATCCATGCTGTGTAAACAAAAAGGATTACAATAGAAATTGCAGCGCTCACCTTCAAAGGGATGTATTTCATTGGGATAGTTACTATCGATATGATAACAACTGTCAAAGCAATGAATAAGATAGGTGCAATAAAAACACTTATTCTTCCAAAACCTATGCTAAATGCATTCTTGACTGAATCAAAGACAAGATTGCTCTTTATGAAGAAGACATAGAGTATTGCTGTAAAAAAAACGCAGAGAGCAAATGCTATAAGAAAAAATACCTTTGCAGCAGTCTCTTTAAGAGAGGAGACAATAATAATAGATGGAACAAGCCATAGAATATACCATAAAAGATTAAGCAGTAAAAATTTTCCAAAGAAATTTAAGGTAGTTCTTTTTTTCATTACAATGTTCCATATCCACCCTTTAAACAAAACCATCAACAAGAATGAAGATAATGCAATCGCAATAGTCCACAAAACAAGGCCTGCAAATTGCCCTTTGACAAGCTCTGCTGCCTGCGCTGCCTGCTCAGCAGACATCCCTTCAGGATTCTCCAGCAAAGTTGGGTCAATTGAGCCCATCTTTTTTATCATAATAGAATTCCACCCCATTATGCTCAATACAATTAAAGAGACAAAAACAAAATCAATCAGAACAGTGTATATCATTCTTCTGTCAAGCTTCTTAAAAGAGCCTAAAAATAGTGAAAACTCATTTTTTATGTAATTTTTAAATCCTTTTTGTTTTTTCATTATCAGTATCCTCCAGAAACAGGCTCGCCTTCTGTTGCTTCTCTTGCTGCTCTCTCCTCTTCAGTCTGTCCCTCTTCTCCTTGCCGCCAGGATTCTCCCCCTGTCCCGCCACCCAAACAACCTATACTAAAACCCATAACATCCCTGCACGGATTTTCTGTATGCATCTCTCTTGGACCTTCATCAATAATATTCACGCATATCTCCTCTCCTTGATTTACACCAATAAGGCACCTTTGTTGTGACCCTCCCCGTTGGGTTACTACCTCTGGATCGATTCTATCAAATCTAATACAGACAGAATCATAATAATTTGTGCTTTCTCCAAGTTCCATGCTACTTCCAGTATAAGATACGCTTCTGCCATATCCAGAACCATCTCTGTTTAATTTGAATGTGTAAGCTCCGCTAGTCCTGCTATTCTTTATTATTGGCTTAGTTATGCCTTGCTGGCTATTCTTAATAAGTGCTCTGAAATTGATATCACATCCCCTTTCTTCAGAACCAACATCAACCTCAAAACTTATTTTATACATATAATACTCTTCAGAGGGTGATTGAGTATAATCAGTTACAGGTATCCTTGCACCCTCTATATGTGCAGATGCTCCTCCTGATGCAAATGGAGAGAACGCAATCCCATTATCATCTGAGTCTGAAACTTTTCCAGCGCATATTGCAGACGTCCATCCATCAATTCCTCCAAGCATATCTGACATCCACCTAGGGAGCTCTGCTGGATCTGGCTCATCATAAAATAATGATGCCCCTGAATATCCTGAGAAGAATGCTTGCAGGTTGCTTATAACTTCTCCTGTCCTGCCAGTAAATACATCCCATCTAGCTTTAACATATTCTTTTCCTGTAAGATATGTTTGTTCTAAAGGAACACCCTTAGCACCAACACGATAAATCTTATCATTCCCCCTTTCCCTACTCATGCATACTAATCCACCACCTGAATTATAGCATGAATCAAGGACTAGATCAGCTGTTCCATCTCCATCAGTATCAAAATTCCAGTTCTTGTTAAGAAGGCTCCACTCTACCCATTGAGTAGAAAATTCCCCTCCAAGTTTAGGAGTATAAGTAACTAGCCCCTTATCTTCTTCTCTTTGCCTGAATGTCCTTCCATCAGGATTTAAATGAAATTCCCCATTTACCCCAATGCCAATATCTGTAAACATTCCGCGCTCATCTGATTCAAAGTAGTCTTGCTCTAAATTAACGTAAACAATATGCCCAGTTGACCTATCAACATAAGAAGCAGCATATATACTTCCTGCAGAATCACTATACTGCCTAACAGAGAAAGCATCAATCCTTGCTCCATTTGTAGCAGTAGTAGAATCAACAGACCATACTTGATCTTCGTATATGCGGATAGTTCTTGTTCCTTCCCCTTGAGCAGCTTCAGAAGCCATATCTCTTCCATCAAAATCTACAACAATGTCTTCAACAGGTAGGATATTAGCAGGCACAGTAACAAGTACACTTGTCTTTTCAGGAAGGTCTCTTAACGGTTCTACTCTCTGATTTGATGCTGCTGATGAAGTTGTTGTGCTTCCTCTAGCATCAACACTTACAGTAACACCGCTAGAAGCAGAGGTAGTAGTTGATTGGGGGGTAGTGGGGGTAGTAGTTGATTGGGGAACCACTTCTACAGAGCTATATGATGCTAATTCAGTATCTCCAGTTTTAACTTTTGAACCAGTAGGCAAGTTATCTAACCCTGCTGCAGTAATCATCCCACTTACATCCTCAACACTCATTCCAGTTATCATAGCATTATCAAATACGAAACTCAGCACAATAACAGTCATAACTATCAAAAACAAAACATCACCGAATCTTAATTGATTTTTCATCTTAGTAACTTCCCTCAACAGGTTCTTCCTCTTCTGATGTAGATCCAGTCGTTTCTTCTTCAGGAAGGTCTTCAAGAGCCATGTCACAGATTGAATCATCTACAGTAAGCTGTTCCCATATAGGCTGGCAGTGTTCTGCTCCAACACCTAGGTCGCACATTATATCAAGACCGACATTTACAAACTCAATGACAGTACAGCTTACGCATGCTCCTGGATAAGACTTCCATGTACATAAAACAGTACATCCTGCATTAAGCCCAAATCCAATAAACTCAGCAGGATGAGATAATGCTTTAAGTATTGCCTGCCCTATCCCCCCAATCGCAGCTGCAAAAGGTATCCAGTTAAATATTTCTCCTAAAACCCACTGACAATAAGAATATGATCTTTGGCCAGTGCATTCTTGGATTGGTGTGCCGGAATTAACTGTCTTAAGGCACATGATATAATTGCAGTCGACAACTCTCGCTTTTTGAAGGTTATAAATAACACCTTTTGGACATAAGAATAAAACACTCAAGAGTAGGCTATTTTGAGGTTTCCAAACACCTCTCTGAATAGCGCCAGAGCCGCGTGATTCTGCAACTGAATTAATCCAATTCTCAAAAAATTCAACAGCAATATTATCTCCTCCCCAATCAGGCCCTTCAAAAAGCTGGCAGTTTATAATTTTGCATACTTTATTACCTATGTTAGAATAATATG
>Ga0066639_10003130_pt1 | contig 14369 bp, 11 predicted proteins | sample CryGeyCG2114_010_2_FD_59504 | JGI IMG/M metagenome (GOLD analysis project Ga0066639, IMG submission 59504) | Groundwater microbial communities from aquifer - Crystal Geyser CG10_big_fil_rev_8/21/14_0.10 | ecosystem: Environmental > Aquatic > Deep subsurface > Groundwater | place: USA: Utah...
AAACTCTGCATCCTTGAAGGAGTGAATAATTTATCGAGCGAGAATATTGAGTGGTTGAAAATCAATACTGAAAAGATTGAAGGGAGTTTATTACTGGTTCATAGCGGTGAGACCCCTAAAAGGATTCTACAACCCATTAAAAAATATATTTCTGAAGAGCAATTCAATTTACCAAAAAAACTATTTATATTCCTAGAATCGCTTAAACCTGGCAATGCGCGCACTTCACTGAAACTACTTCATGAGCTACTTGAGAACGAGAATTTGGAATTGATAGTTGCAATGACGGGTAGGCATTTGAGGGATATTTTAAATGTTAAAAGCGATTTCCAAAACAGTGACTTTCCGGATTGGAGGAAGAAAAAACTGCTTTCCCAAGCAGAAAAATATAATGACCAACAACTAGGTAAAACAATATCAGCATTGGCAGTAGCAGACTACGAATCAAAGACTGGAGGAGTCAATTTACTCACTTCCATTGACCTTATAATAATGAGAGAATTGAAATAATATGGCAAACGGCAGCCTATTTGGTACGAGTGGAATAAGGGGAGATGCCGAAGGATTATTTACTTCGCAATTTTGTTTTGATATTACTCAAGCCTTTATTCAGTTTCTAAAGAATCACGACTTGTTAGGTCCTTTGGCTGTTGGTTATGATCCAAGACCATCCAGTCCACGCATTAAAGATGAAATATTGAATGGTTTGGGGCAGGCTGGTGTCCCTTTGTATGACGAAGGTATTACTCCAATACCTTCAATGGACTGGCTGGCGATCAATACAGATGTTACAGCTGGGATAATGGTTACTGGTAGCCATATTGACATAGAGTTAAACGGTATCAAGTTTTATGCACATAACGAAGAAATTTCTAGAGAAGATGGAGATGAAATTGAGCATATATACAAAACAATCAAAGAAAAAACCTCAAGAGTGGAGTCTTCTGTTACTCCGACGGTGGAGGATAGAGCTAAAAATCTTTATGGGAAAATGCTGTTAGATTTGAAGAAATTTGATTATCCGCGCTGGAAAGTTGCTGTTGATTGTGCCAATGGAAGTCAGACTGTTTTAATGCCTAGCCTGTTGAGGTCTTTGGGTTTTGAAGTTGTGGAAGTCAATTGTGATACCAATGCCACATTTATCGCCAGGGACACAGATACTGATGACAAGGCGGGACTAGAAGATCTAAAAAAGAAAGTAGTAGAAGAAGGCTGTGCCTTTGGTGTGGCCTTTGATGGAGATGGAGATCGGGTTGTGTTTATTAATGAGCTTGGGGAGTTCGTGCAGGGAGAATACTCTTGCTCACTTATTGCTAAAGACACCGACTCGGAGGTGATTGTTACGCCAGTAAGTGCTTCTCAACTTGTAGAAAAACTAGGAAAAAAAGTTGTACGTACTAAAGTAGGCTCACCGTACGTTATTGCTGCCATGAAAGAAAATCATGCCAGGTTTGGTTTTGAAGCTAATGGTGGGGCAGTTTCAGCTGAGATAATGTATACAAGAGACGGTGGGAGTACCTGTATGAAAATGCTAAATATTTTTTCACAATTCAAAGGAAGTTTTTCGCAGATGATCGGTACGTTGCCAAAATATTATATGTTCAGAACGAAAGTGGATTATAAATGGGAACAGCAACAAAAGATATTAGACACGGCGAAAGCTGAATTTAATGGTATAAAAGTTGACGAAACGGACGGACTCAAGATATGGTTATCTGAAGACACTTGGATTTTGTTTAGGTCGTCCCAGAACGCGCCTGAGTTTAGAGTCTCTGCTGAAAGTTCAGAGGAATCAAAAGCGAAACAACTTTTGGAAGGCGGAATGAAATTAGTTAACAATATAGTCAATGGATAATCTCAAACAGTCAGTTTTAGAATCGGTAAAATTATTGCCAGAACAGGTTCAATCGTCCTGGGAATACGTTGCAACCATGCCTCTCCCTCAAGAATTTAGAGAAGCCAAGCAGATCGTGGTCTCTGGCATGGGAGGATCTGCGCTCGGTGGAAGGGTACTTGAGCATTATGGCAAGTTATATCTTCCTATCCCGGTTGAGGTTGTTACACATTACACATTGCCTGAATATGTGGATGAAAAAACATTGGTGGTTATTTCTTCGTATTCTGGAAATACCGAGGAAACAATTAGTGCATTTAATGACGCATTAGAAAAAAATGCAATGATCTTTGTAATAACAACAGGTGGGAAACTGAAAGAAATAGCAGAAGAAGAAGGCGTTGCAGCTTACATTATCGAGCCTGAATATAATCCTTCTAAGCAACCCAGACTTGCAACTGGTTACTCAATCGGTGCTATTTTCTCCCTATTAAGTTCTTTAAAGCTCCTTCATTTTGATGAAAACCAGCTGCAAAGCGGTATTAAAATTATGCGTGACTTCGTCGCAGAATATTCAGGTGAGGGAAACAAGGCGAGAGAGATAACTGAACGCCTTTACGGCAAAATACCTATTTTAATCGCAAGTGAACATTTACTGGGCGCTGTACACATTTTCAAAAATCAGTTGAATGAGTCCGCAAAAAGCTTTTCAGCAGAATTTGATTTGCCAGAGCTGAACCATCACTTAATGGAGGGTCTTGTAAATCCCGAAGGTAATAAGCACCTAATATTCCTAATGTTTGAGTCTAGGTTGTATCATGAAAGAGTTCAAAAGAGATATCCTATTACCAAAGAAGTTATTGAGAAAAACGAACGCGATGTTATCGCTGTTAGGCTCAAATCCGAAACCCGTTTTCAGCAAGTGCTCGAGCTATTAGTTTTAGGTTCATTTATAGAAATATATCTTTCAGAAAAATATGATGCCGATCCCATTGCCATCCCCTGGGTGGACTATTTTAAAGAGAAACTCGCTTAATCTACGACTTGCGAGTGTGGGGCATTAAACGTTATTATGAATTGATATGAGTTCTGCCAAGCCTTTAGTTATTTTCTTCAAGAATATCGACAAACACGATTTACCTATCGTTGGAGGCAAAGGAGCCAACCTAGGTGAAATGACCCAAGCTGGCTTTCCAGTACCAGATGGCTTTGCAGTTACGGTTGAAAGCTACGATAAGTTTTTAGAGCTTAATCATCTAAAGGATGAGGTTAACGATATGCTGAAAGCGCTAGATAGAAATGATCCTGTTCAGCTTCAAAAGGTAGCAGAAAAAATTCAACGAAAAATAGAGAGAGGTCAGATTCCAGAAGATGTAAAAAAAGATGTTATTAAGGCCTATAAAAAATTGTCTGGAAGATTTAATAAGGCCTTGGTAGCAGCAAGAAGTTCTGCCACGGCAGAAGATTTGCCAGGGGCGTCTTTCGCAGGGCAACAAGCAACATATCTAAACATCAAAGGTGAAAATAATTTACTTGACAATATTCGACTTTGTTGGGCTTCGTTGTTTACTGCAAGAGCAATATTTTACCGCGAAGAAAATAAAATTAACCACGAAAAGGTAAAGATTTCTGTTATTGTTCAGAAAATGGTCCAATCAGAAGTTTCAGGAGTTATGTTTTCGATCGACCCGGTTACGAATGATAAAGATAGAATAATTATTGAATCTGTCTGGGGTTTGGGTGAAATGATTGTCCAGGGTTCTGTGTTGCCAGACAAATACGTAGTTCAAAAGGACACCTTTGCGATCCTTTCAAAGGAAATTTCTGACCAGCAGATCCAGTTAATTAAAAAGGGACAGGAAACTAAAGAGAGGGAAGTTCCAAAGAAAATCAGAGACAAACAAAAAATTAGTGATGAAGAAATCGTTAAATTGGCAAAAATAGCCGCTAGATTGCAGAAACATTATTATTTTCCACAGGATATGGAATGGGCCAAAGAAGGTAAGAATTTATACATAGTGCAAACTAGGCCTGTTACAACCACAGAGTCGGAGAAAATTAAGCAGGTTAAACAAGTGAATGGTGAATTTAAAATAACTGAAACACCCGTGTTGAGAGGGACCGCCGCAAGCCCCGGTATCGGTACTGGCCATGTTAAGATTTTGAAGTCTCCAAAAGAGATTGGAAAAGTAACTAGTGGGGATGTATTAGTTGCTTCTATGACTTCTCCTGATTACGTTCCTGCCATGAAGAAAGCGAGTGCAATTGTTACAGACCAAGGTGGCCTGACTTCTCACGCAGCAATTGTATCTAGAGAGTTGGGAGTTCCTTGCGTTGTTGGCACTAAGGATGGAACGCAAAAACTAAAGGAAGGTACGGTCGTAACTGTGGATGGTGCAAAGGGGATGATTTTTCTTGGAAATAAGGTCGCTTCAGTTAAAGCAGATACAGTAAAAGTTGAAAAAACTCATACCAAAACTAGGACTGCTACAAATATCTATGTTAATTTGGCCGAGCCTGAAAGAGTAAAAGAGATTGCGAAAGAGAATGTCGACGGTGTTGGCTTGTTGCGGGCTGAGTTTATGATCGCTAATATTGGGATTCATCCTAAAGAGGCCATTAAACAAAAGAAACAGCAACGCTTTATTGACAAATTAGCGGAAGACTTAACAGTCTTTTGCAAAGCTTTTGATCCCCGCCCAGTAACTTATAGAGCAACTGATTTTAAAACTAACGAGTATCGCGCTTTGCCAGGGGGAGAAAAATGGGAGCCAGTAGAGCCGAACCCATTGATGGGTTTTCGCGGAGCTTTTCGTTATACAGCTCATCCGGATGTATTTAACTTGGAATTGCAGGCAATTAAAAAGGTCAGAGAAAAATATAATAATTTAAACTTAATGATTCCATTTGTGCGCTCTCCTGAAGAGTTGGCGAGAGTTAAGAGAATAGTTTCCTCGGAAGGTTTGCTCGAAAGCTCGTCATTTAAACTCTTGATGATGGTAGAACTTCCTGTAAATGTCATATTGCTTGAAGAATTTTTGAAAGTTGGGATAGATGGAGTCTCGATTGGTTCTAATGACCTCACAATGTTGCTTCTTGGTACCGATCGTGATAATGCAGAAGTTGCTGAAGCATTTGATGAAAGGTCGCCGGCTGTTGATTGGGCATTAAGAAGAATAATTAAGATATGTAATAAACACGGAGTAACATCTTCTATTTGCGGACAGGCGCCGTCTACTTATGAAGAGCTTGTGGAAAAATTAGTTAAATACGGAATCACCAGCATTTCCGTTAATCCAGACGCAATAGACAGAGTTAGAGGAGTAGTTTCCCGTGTAGAACATGACATTGCAATTAAAAAATAATGCCAAAAATACAACGTATTTGGGCCAGAGAAATACTAGATTCACGCGGTACTCCAACTGTTGAGACGGCTTGTCAGCTCGACAATGGCTTAGTTGTAGCATCTTCCGTACCTTCTGGAGCTTCTACTGGTAGTTATGAAGCGTTGGAGCTTCGTGATGGTGATGAAAATAGATACCATGGGAAAGGTGTACTAAATGCTGTAGCTAATGTTAATCAGGTAATTGGACCAGCAGTTATAAAACAACAACTTGATCCCACAAATCAACAGCAGGTCGACCAGTTTTTGATTAAACTCGATGGATCTGAAAACAAATCAAAACTTGGTGCGAATAGTATCTTGGCTGTTTCTGCTGTCATTTCCAAGGCCGGCGCGGCGTCTCAAGGAATGGCCTTGTATAAATGGATCAATTTGCTTATTAGGCAAGTTGGACTTCAACCAAACTTGCATGTTCCAACGCCAATTTTTAATATGATTAATGGAGGACTTCATGGGGCTGGAAATTTAGATTTTCAGGAATTTCATGTTATCCCAGCGAGCTTTAAGACTTTTTCTGAAGGATTAAGGATGGGCGTAGAAATATATAAAGTACTGGGTAGTAATTTGGCTTCAAGGGGAGCCATCCACTCCGTGGGAGATGAAGGAGGATATGCCCCTAATTTATTTACTAATGCAGATGCTTTCGAAATATTGCTTGAAGCCATTAGAAAAACAACCTACCAAATGGGGAGAGATGTCTTTTTGGGCTTGGATGTCGCTGCCGACTCATTTTATAAAAATGGAACTTATGTTATCAGAGATAAAACGACACCAATGAATGAAGCAACTTTCATTGAGTATTACAAAGGACTAAATGGAGCTTATCATTTTGCTCTAATGGAAGATCCTCTTCATGAAGATGCTTGGGGTGGGTGGCATAAACTCAAGGAAGAAATTGGCGATCAAGTGGTTTTGGTCGGGGACGATTTACTGGCTACAAATATGAAACGCGTACAGAAAGCAATTCAAGAAAAGGCTTGCAGTGCTGTTTTAATTAAACCAAATCAGATTGGTACAGTGACAGAAACGCTTCAAGTTATAAAAATGACCAGAGATGCCGGATGGAAAGTGGTTGTTTCACACCGTTCTGGAGAAACAAATGATTACTTCATTGCAGATTTTGCCGTTGGAGTAGGTGCTGATTATGCAAAATTTGGGGCTCCGGCTCGAGGTGAAAGAATTGTTAAGTATAATAGATTAACTGCAATAGAGGCAGAAATTTCTTCTTTACAGCATGGATCCCCTCAGCAGTGAAACTTCTGAAAGCAAGCAAGTTGTTTTAGTTGTTTTGGATGGCTGGGGAATGGCCCCACCCGGAAAAGGCAACGCAATAGAAACCGCTAAAACTCCTAATATGGATAGTTTGTGGTCATCTTTTCCACATTCGCAATTGTCTGCCTCTGGGGAAGCAGTTGGATTGCCTAGAGGAGAAGTTGGGAACACAGAAACGGGGCACTTAAATCTCGGTGCTGGCAAAATAGTTTACCAAGACTTGGCAAGGATAAATATGTCTATCGCTGACGGATCATTCTTTAATAATCCATATTTATCTGCAGCTGCAGGGCATGTTAGCAAAAATAATTCTTCATTTCATTTAATAGGGCTTATTGGTGCTGGTGGGGTTCACTCCAATATTGAGCACTTGTTTGCTTTAATTCAATTTGCAGCAAGACAACAAATACAAAATCTATACTTGCATTTAATAACAGATGGGAGAGACTCGCCACCTACATCTAGTAAAATGTATATTTCTCAAATTAGAAAGATTTTACAAACTGAACATGTGGGGAAATTTGCTTCGGTAATGGGTCGCTATTGGGCAATGGATCGCGATAAAAGATGGGACAGAACAACTAAAGCATACAAGTGCTTAACTGCCGGAGAAGGTAATTTATATAAGACCCCAGAGGAGGCAATCGAGGATTCATATCATACAGGAAAGACAGACGAATTTGTTGAGCCTAGTTTAATGACGAGTCCTGATGGTAAACCCGTTGCACTTATAAAAGAAAATGATGCAGTAGTTTTCTTTAATTTTAGAGTTGATAGACCACGTCAACTTTCAAGACTTTTTGTTTTTGACAAAGAAGAAGATATCACTGGTATCGATTTGGCAAAGGATAGATCTGTTGTTAAGAGAGTTGAAAATACCAACCCAATCTCTGTGGGCAGGGGTGAAAAAATAAAGAATTTATATTTTACAACGATGACAGAGTACGAAAAGTCATTAACCGCAGCAGGGACAAAAGTCCTTTTCCCTCCATCTGTAGTTGATTTGCCGCTCGGTGCTGTGATTGCACATCAAAACATGAAGCAGTTGCGTGCAGCGGAATCAGAAAAAGAGAGATTTGTAACTTACTATTTCAACGGTGAGCGTGAACTCATATATCCCGGTGAAGATCATCTGATTGTTCCTTCACCAAAGGTAGCGACTTACGACCTGAAACCGGAAATGTCAGCATATGAGCTTACCGATGGAATTATCAAAAAAATGTCAGAAACGATATATCCTTTTGTTTTAGTAAATTTTGCCAATGTCGACATGGTTGGACATACTGGCAATTTTGATTCTGCCGTCATGGCGGTAGAGTCTTTAGATAAATGCATAGGAAAATTAGCTAAATTTATTCTTTCTTATGGAGGAACACTAGTTATTACAGCAGATCATGGAAACGCCGAAGAAATGATAAATCTCAAGAATGGAGAACCAATAACTGAGCACTCAGGGAACCCGGTGCCATTTATCGTAGTCTCTTCCAAATATCAATTTCACCCCGAAATGTTGCCATCAGGAATTTTAGGGGACGTAGCACCTACTGTTCTGGGCTTGTTAGGGATAGAAATACCATCTTCTATGATCGGGAGAGATCTGTTATCTGATTTAAGTCGACAGCATTAGTTAATAGAATTTTTCTTTTTATGCTTGTGTCTTTCGTAAAGTGCAGGGATCAGAGAAGCAATAACAATTATTCCTATCAATGGGATAATATATCTATCAACATCTGGAATAGCATTTCCTAAGAAAAATCCAAGCAACAACATTCCCCAAGTCCACAGTAAACCTCCAACCACATTATATTTCAGAAAATCTCCGTAGTGCATATGAGCTGCCCCGGCTACAATTGGGGCGAATGTTCGAACAATGGGTACAAATCTGGCAAGGACAATCGTTTTGTTTCCATGTTCCCTATAGAACTCGTGAGCTCTTTCAAGATGTTTGGGATTAAATAATAGCGATTTTTCTTTATTGAAAACACGATGGCCAACAGCTTTACCCATCCAGTACCCTACAGAGTCCCCTGCAATTGCCGCAAGGGGAGTGAAGATTAACAAATGAGAAATTTGAAAAATATCTTGGCTAGCTAACAAACCAGCAGTTACCAGGAGTGAGTCTCCGGGGAGGAAAAATCCGAAAAATAGTCCTGACTCTGCAAAAACAATTCCATAAACTCCGAAGTATCCAACACTAACCAGTATTTGAGACAAATCAAAATGCATCGATTTAATCGTACACCTCTTTAGCTTTTAGCGCTAATCCTTTTGCTACACTTTCAAAAACATCGAAGCTTTTGATCTTTTCTTCACCGAATTTAAACTGTAAATGCTTTTGGACAATAGGAATTAATGAAGATCCTCCAGTTGTAACTACAACATCAATATCTTCTGGTTTCAATTGAGCTGAACACAATGTTAAATTAACCAAAGCATTAATTTCTTTCAATTTTTGCTCAATGATGTACTCAAATTCTATTTTTTCAAGTATTTCTTGAATTTGAATTGAATTCTGATGAATGGAAATACTTGCAGAATCTACGGTTGAAATTTTTTGTTTTGCAGAATCGATACCCTCGTAAATCATGAAGCCTAGATTGTAAGTAATTAGATCTCTTAGTCTGTTTAGCGCTTCTTTGTCTGAACTCATTTCCTGTAGTTTTTCTATCGTTTCTAAAAATGATTTTGTTTTTAATAGCGAAATAGAGTACCAATTTTCTAATGCTCTCTCAATATAGGTTGGCATAGGAAGACCTTTATCGCCATATTTTGCATTTCCACCAAAATATTTTAAAAGCTTTTGGATAAAAATCATGCTGTTAAGTAAATCACCGCCAATCGGAGCGCCTTCTACCGCAATTATTTTCCCCTCAGGGGCTCTGGTAATAGAAATATCTAGAGTTCCACCCCCAAAATCAAAAACTAATATATTTTGAGGATGATCAACGTTTATATTGTAAGCTCTAGCTGCTGCTAGAGGTTCTGGTTCAAACTCGATTTGTTTAAAGCCTACTTCCTTTGCAACCTTTTCCATTCTGAAAAGAGCAGTCGCCTCATCTTTGCCGACATATTTGACCGGGCGACCTAAAACTACAGCTTCTGAACTTACACCAGTTGTTCGGTCAGCCCTGTTCTTAAGGTCACTCAAAATCATTTGCAGTAAATCTTCAACAGTATATTTTTTCCCAAACAATTCAGTTTCGGTAAAGTATTTATTAGCCAGAACAGATTTTAGCCCTTGAAGTAATCGCCCTCTGTTGCCTATTTCTCTATCAATATATTCTTCTACTGGTTTTTCCCCCGCGTATCCACTGGGTGTATAAACAGCCTGCATAATAATCCTTCCTGTCTTTTCAGTGATCAGTTTTAGCGGCTCACCTTTGGCAACATCTTCCAAATATTTATCAATGGCTTCTTGTCCAATCGCACTTCCTGTTTCGGGGTGAAAATAGAGTGTTGACCTAACAATTGAAGATTTGTTTTCAAGTTGAAGTGGAACTGCCTTTGTGCCTTCTACCTTAGCTACCACCGAGTTGGTGGTTCCAAAGTCTAGGCCATAGGCAATCATTTTTGTTTAATTTTGGGAAAAGGAATATTGTAATTAAATTTCATGGGTGAAGAATATTATAACAGAAGTACTAAACTAATTTCTACCGTATCTGCGGATAAGGCCGACAACTTTTCCTTGGATAGAAACGTTTTTAACAAAAATGGGTTGCATTGTTGAATTTGCAGGTTCTAGTCTAACGCGAGTCGCTTCTTTGTAATATCTTTTTAAAGTTGCCATACCATTGTCTAACAATGCCACCACAATTTCTCCGTTATTAACTTCATCTGTTTCTTCGATAATTACATAATCTCCGTCGCTGATTTGTGCCTCAATCATTGACTCTCCTCTAACTTGCAATACGTAAGTGCGTTTTTTAGACGATGCAAATGCTGGAGGAATAGACATAGATGCATTTGGGTCATAGTGAGGTTCTATTGGAGCACCGGCAGCTATAAAGCCCATGATTGGCACTTCTACAGCTTTTTCTCCTTCTAAGTCAAAGTCTGAAGTAGTTAGTTCTATCGCACGAGTTCTACCAGACTTTCTTTTAATTAATCCTTTGTTTTCTAATGCAGTTAGATGTTCATGAACGGTAGCAAGGGAGGAAACTCCTATGGCATCAGCAATTTGTCGAAGTGTCGGAGCTGATCCATGTGCCTGGATATATTGATTTATAAATTCAAGAATTTGTCTTTGTCGCTTATAAACTATCGGTGCCATGAATCCATATTACGAATAAAACCCAAACCTGTCAATAGGTGATTTATGGTAATTTTTCGGGTAAGATATAAGGATGTCAAAATTCAAGCTCCAGACTGAGTATAAACCTCTTTATGATCAAAAAGCGGCCATAGATTCCATGGTCAAAAATATTGAAAGCAAGAAACAATATCAAACGCTACTTGGTGTGACAGGATCTGGGAAAACATTTTCTGTAGCCAATGTGATTGAGCAAACACAAAAACCAGCATTGATAATTTCCCACAACAAAACTTTGGCTGCTCAACTATACCAAGAGTTTCGAGACTTTTTTCCAGAGAATGCAGTTTCTTATTTTGTTAGCTATTACGATTATTACCAGCCAGAGGCATATATACCCTCGACAGATACTTATATTGAAAAAGATTCAGATGTTAATGAATTAATAGACAAGTTACGTCTTGCTGCCACTGCAAACATTTTAACGCGCAAAGATGTAATTGTAGTTGCCTCAGTTTCTTGTATTTATAACATTGGTTCTCCAAAAGAGTATGGAAAATTTGTTTTTGAAATGACTGAAGGCTTGGCGATAAATCGAAACCAAGTGATAGATCGTTTGCTTGACTTACAGTATGAACGCTCAGATTATGGATTTCATCGAGGAACTTTTAGAGTTCGCGGGGATACCATCGATGTTCATCCATCGTATATGGATGATGCAGTGGAAATTGAAATGTTAGGAAACAAAATTTCAAAAATCAATTTAATTGATCCATTAACAGGTCAAATGAGCCCCAAAAATAATTTAAATGGTTATTTCACAGTGTATCCTGCAAAGCACTTCATAACCGACCCACAACAGAATAAAGATGTTTTTTTGCAAATTAGGGATGATCTCAGAAAAAGAATGCAAGAATTAAAAAAGGAAGGTAAAGAACTTGAGGCTCACAGGCTAAAACAAAAAGTAACTTATGATTTAGAAATGATTGAGGAAGTAGGTTATACCAAAGGGATCGAAAATTACTCAAGATATTTTGATGGCCGCAAACCAGGAGATGCTCCATATTCATTACTAGATTTTTACAACGAAGCTTATGGAGATGATTGGCTAGTTTTCGTAGATGAATGCCACATCACTTTTCCTCAGGTGCGCGGTATGTATGCCGGAGATTTGTCACGTAAACAAACTTTGATCGATTATGGATTTCGACTCCCATCAGCATTAGATAATCGTCCTTTGATGTTTGATGAATTTATGCGAAAGATTCCTAACTTTACTGCTGTTAGCGCAACACCTGCTGTATGGGAACTTTCCATGTCGCAAAACAACATTGTTGAACAACTTATGCGCCCAACTGGTATCCCTGACCCAGAAGTTGAAATTCGCCCAACCAAACACCAAGTGGCCGATGTAATTGAGGAAGTTAAGAAAAGAAAAAAGTTAAAGCAAAGGACCCTTATTACAACTTTAACCAAAAGAATGGCAGAGGACCTAGCAGAATACATGGAAGCTCAAGATATCAAAGTTCACTATCTTCATTCAGATGTGAATACGTTAGACAGGACAGATATACTCGACGATTTGCGCTCTGGTAAATATGACGCTCTGGTTGGGATTAATTTGCTTCGGGAAGGATTAGATTTACCTGAAGTTTCTCTAGTAGCAATTTTGGATGCAGACAAAGAAGGATTCTTGAGAAGTGATGTAACACTTATTCAGACGATGGGAAGGGCAGCGCGGCACATTAAAGGTGAGGTAATTTTGTATGCTGATCGGACAACTGGGTCTATGCAGCGCGCATTAGATGAGGTTCAAAGACGTCGTGAATATCAACTTGAAATGAACAAAAAATATGACATAACTCCAACTCAGATTACTAAGCCAATCAGAGAAAAATTAATCGACCGCGATGTGGAAACCGAAGGTTGGGCATTGGGAGAAAAGAAAATTTCGTATTTGTCGTTGCCAGATATTGATGTTGACGAATTAACACCTATGGATAAAAAGAAATTAATTAAAAACTTAAAAAGAGAAATGAAAGTCGCAGCCGAGAACATGAACTTTGAACTTGCTATTCAGATTCGCGATAAATTGCATGAAATAGAAAATGCGTGATACAAAATACCCAGTTTTTTTCCCAGATGCTACCCGCGCCGTGCTGCGTACTTTGGACTCTAAAGACCTAGAAAACACTAAAACTTCAGGTATTTTAGTTAACACATACCATCTTTATCGTGAGGTTGGAAAAAATATTATCAAAAACCATAATGGTGTAAAAAACTTCATGAATTGGCATGGCTCGGTGATCTCTGACTCAGGAGGTTTCCAAGTTATGTCTATTGTTAAAAAAACCAAGACAGGGAGCATTACAGATAAAGGGGTTATCTTCAAAACAAGCCAGAACAAGAAGATTATGTTTACTCCTGAAAAATCAATTGCGTATCAAATGCTTTTGGGTGGAGATATGGCTGTTGTTTTAGATGACTTTACAGATATCGGAGCTACTAAAGAAGTCGCCAGAGATACAGTTGAAAGAACCATTTTGTGGGCAAAAAGAAGCAAAGACGAGTTTGAAAGACAATGTGAAATTAGAAAACTTGATGACAAAACCCGCCCACTTTTGTTAGGTGTTGTGCAAGGAGGGGAGTATCTAGATCTAAGAAAAGAATGTGCAGCGCGTTTAGCAAAAATTGGTTTTGATGGCTTTGGCTATGGTGGATGGCCCATGGATGCAGAGGGACAATTTAATTATGAAGTCGCTCAAATTATTGCTGACAATACTCCTGAAGACTATTTACTTTATGGATTAGGAGTTGGTAAACCTCAAGAAATAGTTGGCTTAGTAAATATGGGTTACGATATTTTTGATTGTGTATTGCCTACCAGGGATGCTCGCCATGGCAGACTTTATGTTTACAACGCCGATTCTATTAATGAAATCGATGTTCATCAGCCGGATTTCTATTCGTACTATGTTCCCACTAAAGAAATGCACCTTAAATCCACAGAACCAGTAAGTAAAGCTTGTGATTGTTTACTTTGTAGTAATTACTCTCGTTCATATTTTGCACACCTGTTTAGAATTAAAGAAATAACAGCTCTAAGATTGGCAACCATCCACAACTTGAGGTTTTACAGTTTATTGATGGAGAAATTGAGAGAAAGATGATAAATTGAAATATGGCAAAGAATGAAAAACATGTTACAGAGAATATGTTGATGGAAGCAGTGGACACCATATTAAATGGTATGCAAAGGATGTTTGATGAACAAGCTGAAAAATTTTATAAAGAAATAATGATTAACAGAGTACATATACAAAAAAACACAGAAATGATTAATGATTTAAAGTGGGATACGCCAACTAGGAAAGAATTTAACAACCTTGAAAGAAGAGTTGGAAAATTAGAGGTAAATTAATTTACCTGAACACAATTGCATTGGGTAAGGCTCTTCCAGGGCCAACTTTGTACCCTCCATACCAAAGTGCAACTGATCCACCACCGTCTAAATTCATAGCGCTTGTTGCCCCCAGTGCTTTAAAAATAAAACCCAAATCTTGCACGCTAGCGTTTCTGGCTATTACCAAATAGATATTCCCCCCATTAAA
>Ga0066639_10003135_pt1 | contig 14356 bp, 16 predicted proteins | sample CryGeyCG2114_010_2_FD_59504 | JGI IMG/M metagenome (GOLD analysis project Ga0066639, IMG submission 59504) | Groundwater microbial communities from aquifer - Crystal Geyser CG10_big_fil_rev_8/21/14_0.10 | ecosystem: Environmental > Aquatic > Deep subsurface > Groundwater | place: USA: Utah...
GGAGTCAGACACATGTTTGGCTTGACAGTAAGAGGACAAAAAACAAGAAGCAACTTCAGAAAAAACAAAGGAAAAGTAAGGCTGGGAGTCACAAGAAAGAAAGCTCCTTCCGCCGCTCCTGCAAAGAAGTAAGGTAAAAAATGGGAAACGCAAGAAAATTAAGAAAAAAATATCACGGACCATCACATCCTTGGCAGAAAACAAGAATCGAGGAAGAAAAGAAAGTAATCTTTGACTTTGGCCTATTGAACAAGAGAGAATTGTGGAGAGCAAACTCATTATTGAAAAGATACGCAGACTTCGCAAAAAAATTGATTTCAGCAACAGGAGACCAGGCAGACAAGGAAAGAACACAATTATTGCAAAGACTGCAGAGAATGGGATTATTGGGAGACGGCGCTAAATTAGATGATGTATTAACTCTAACACCAAGAGACCTGCTGGAAAGAAGACTGCAGACACAAGTTGTGAGAAAAGGACTTGCGAGAACAACAAAGCAGGCAAGACAATTTGTAACTCACGAACATATTATGGTCAATGGAAAAACAATCAGCTCGCCAAGCTATATCGTGCTAAGGGAAGAAGAAAGCTCATTGGCATTCAGAGGAAACAGCGTGTTGGTAAATCCAGAACATCCTGAACGCGTGACTGTAACAAAGACAGGAGAAGTAAAAACAAAAGAAACAAAGGCAAAACCATCTGAAGACGAAATTCCGGAAATTCCAGAAGAAGAAGTGGAAGTAAAGATTGAAGATGACACAGTTGAGCCGGAAACAGCAGCACCGGAGGCGGCAAAATGATTGAAATTCTACAAATTTCAAAATTTGAAAAACCCCTAGCGAGGTTTTCCAAATGAGCGAGTTCAGATGGGGAGTAGTGCATATCTACGCAAGCTACAACGACACAATCATACACGTAACAGACATAACAGGAAATGAAACTATCGCAGCAGCGTCAGGCGGAATGGTTGTAAAAGCCGACAGACTTGAAAGCTCGCCTACAGCAGCAATGATTGCAGCAAAAAGAGTCGCGGAAACCGCATTGGAAAAAGGAGTGCAAGGAGTTCATGTTATGGTCAGAGGACCAGGCGGACACAACGGACCGGCAAGCCCAGGACCAGGAGCGCAGGCGGCTGTCAGAGCATTGGCAAGAGCAGGATTAAAAATCGGAGTAATTGAAGACGTTACACCACACCCGCACGGCGGATGCCGAGTCAAGGGCGGAAAAAGAGGAAGAAGAGTATGAGCATGAGCATTGAGTTTATGGACAAGGACAAGGAAACAGGCAAGGCAAGATTCGAATTAAAAGGAGCCACACCTGCAATGGCAAACGCAATCAGAAGAATAATCCTTGACAACGTGCCTACAATGGCAATCCACAAAGTAAACTTCACAAAAAACAACAGCGCACTATATGACGAAGTGCTGGCGCACAGACTGGGATTAATACCGCTGACAACACCGATAAAAGACTATGTTGCGCAGGACGCATGCAGCTGCAAAGGCGAAGGATGCGCAAAATGCACAATAAAATTATCATTAAGCGCAAAAGGACCTGGACTGGTGACAGCAGGAGAAATAAAAAGCAAAGATCCTGCAGTAAAATCAGCGCTTCCAGACATGCTAATCGTAAAATTGCTAAAAGGACAGGAATTGGAATTCGAAGCAACAGCTGTAATGGGAAGAGGAAAACAGCATGCAAAATGGACGCCGGGAATGCCATGGTACGAATACGAAGCAAAAGTAACAGTAAACAATGAGTCTCCTGACTTCGAGCAATACAAAAACAAATTCCCCCCGCAAATATTCAAAGACGGGAAAATACAGAAAAAGCTAATCGAAGACCTGAACTTGTATGACGCATGCGTGGGAGTAAATGACAGCATTGTAAAGATAGAACACAATTCAAATAAAATAATATTTTCAATAGAACCATGGGGACAATTAAGCCCAAAGGAAATACTGCTGTCAGCACTATCAATATTCAACGAAAAACTGGACGAGCTCGATACTAAGCTCAGCGAGGCCCAATGATTATGCGGACGTGCCGGAGCGGTCAAACGGGCACGATTGAGGTTCGTGTAGCTTAGTGCTTACGCAAGTTCGAATCTTGCCGTCCGCAGTGTGATTAAAATGAGAACAGGAACACAAAACGAACATCTGCAAAACTTAATAGATGCAATGCTCAAAGAATCAGTGACAAAGAAAGTTCCTATTTGGAAAGCAGTAGCTGACGACTTAAGCAGAGCAACAAGACAAAGAAGAGTTGTAAACATTTCAAAATTAAACAGATTCACAAAAGAAGATGAAATCATCGTTGTGCCTGGCAAAGTGCTTGGCTCAGGATTAATCAACCATAAATTAACAGTCGCGGCATTTTCATTCAGCGACGGCGCAAAGCAGAGAATACATGAAGCAAAAGGACACTGCATAAGCATAGCAGAATTAATGCGAAAATATCCAGACGGAAAAAAATTGAGGGTATTAGGATGAAAACATTCAACATAGACGCAACAGGACTGGTGGCAGGAAGATTATGCACATTCATCGCAAAACAATCCCTATTAGGAAACAAAATCAATGTTTACAATTCAGAAAATGCAGTTATCACAGGAGACCGAGCAGGAATACTCGCAAGATGGCACTTTAATGTAATTGAAAGAGGACGTCCCGATAGAGGTCCAGACATCAGCAGAATGCCTGACAGAATATTAAGAAGAATGGTTCGAGGCATGCTGCCATTTGAAAAAGACAGAGGAAGAGACGCATTCAAAAGAGTAATGTGCTATATCGGAGCTCCATCAGATGTCAAATTAACAGCAATGAAGGAATACGAGGCAGATCCTTCAATGAAATACGTAACAATAAAGGAGATATCACAAAGCCTCGGAGCACACTTATGAATCTAGTACATGCAAGCGGAACAAGAAAGAAAGCAATAGCAAGAGCAACACTAAGGCCTGGAAACGGAGTAGTGCGAGTAAACAGCATGCTATTGCAGAATGTAATGCCTGCAATGTACAGAACAAGAATAGAAGAGCCATTGATTTTAGCAGGACCGGTCGCGGCAACAGTCGACATCAAAGTAAACACAACCGGCGGCGGAAAAGCAGGAATGGCAGATGCAGCAAGACTGGCAATCGCAAAATGCCTATCACAATTCGACACAAAATTGCAAAAAATCTTTTTAGACTATGACAGAACATTATTGGTTGCCGACGTAAGACAAAAAGAACCGTCAAAGCCAAACAGGCACGGCAAAGCAAGAGCAAAGAGACAAAAATCATACAGGTGAAACAATGATAATACCAATGAGATGCTGGACATGCGGAAAACCAATCTCGCAGCTATGGGAAGAGTACAAAACAAGAGTGGAAAAAGGCGAACCAAAGCAGAAAGTGCTGGACGATTTGAAACTTGAGCGCTACTGCTGCAGACAAATGTTCCTAGGCCATGTGGACTTGATAGACACAATAGCCCAATTCAAAAAAGGTTAAATACCTCTTTAATTTCTTATTTTTATGTTTATTATAGAGCATCTTGACCCAAAACTGTGGAAATGGTCTTCCATAGAGTACAAGCACATAGTTTCTATTATTGGAAAAAAGAATGTTTTATTCACTAATCTGAATTCCAAAAATTTTCCCTCGACTCCAAAACACGTTATGGATTTGGAATTGGACAGGCCCTGCATTTTAGACCCCTTCGCCAAAAAAACTCTGACTCCCGCAGACGCCAAAAAATTTTCAGACTTCATATTTGGAGGAGTTTTGGGAGACAATCCCCCGCGAAAAAGAACAGAAGAAGAGATAACTTCAAAATTAAGATATCCTGCCAGAAATCTGGGAAAGGCGCAGTTCAGCACAGACACTGCCGTGCTTGTGACAAAAATGATTCTTGACGGAACGCCCCTCGAAAAAATACCATTTGTTGACGAAGTCGAAATACCATTAAGAAAAGGAGAGACAACAATACTGCCGTACAAGTACGTTATGCGCAATGGAAAGCCAGCGCTTGCAAAGGGACTGGCCGAATATTTGAAAAAGAAGAAGGAGTTTTGACACAAACCGAAAAGTATAAAAAGAAAGTGTTACATTGGTTGTAAAATGAATAAAATTATTTTATTGGCAGTCGCTTTTTTGGTTGTTTTGTCAGCCTGCTCATCATCGCCAGGAAAATACGATGATTTTGCGCAGTGCATTACAGACAACGGAGCTGTATTTTATGGCGCATTCTGGTGCCCGCACTGCACAAACCAAAAAGAAATGTTTGGAAGCTCAATGTCAAATGTAGCATACGTTGAATGCGCAACACCTGATGGAAAAGGACAGACTCAAGTGTGCCAAGATGCAGACATAAAAGGATACCCGACATGGGAATTCTCTGACGGCTCAAGACTATCGGGCGAAGTCCCTCTGCAGACATTAGCAGAAAAGACAGGATGCAGTCTTCCTTAAGACACTATGGCATTAACAAGCTCAGTAACAACATTTTTGTCAGTGCTGACCGTTATTGGCGACGCAGTTATTGTTTTAACAATTCTTTTATTTATTCTTAAAAAATTCGGAGTAAACAAGCCATTTGATAAATTAATTTCATTTGCAAGAAAAAACGCATTATGGATGGCATTTGTCGTTGCAACAACTGCCACACTCGGAAGCCTGTTTTACTCAGAAATCGCGCAGTACAACCCCTGCAAACTATGCTGGATGCAAAGAATATTCATGTACCCGCAGTCAATAGTATTATTAATAGCAATGCTCAGAAAGGACAAAGATATCAAAGTGTACATGCTTCCATTAAGCATTATAGGATTGTTATTTTCAGGATATCATTACCTACTGCAGATTAATCCAAACCTGCCATCAACATGCGGAATAACAGGCGCAGGAGCATCATGTTCAGCATCATTCTTCATGAATTTTGGATACATAACAATACCAATGATGGCATTCACCGCATTTGGCCTGTTAACAATAGGATATTTATCTCTGAGAAATAAGAAGTAACTCGCAAACTTTTTTAAATAGCCCTGCGTTTTTTGTGATATTATGGAGATTAACGCAATAGCTGAAAAATGGCAGGCAAAATGGAAAGAAGCAGGAATATTCAAGACAAAATTCTCCAAAAACAAGCCTAAATTCTACTGTCTTGAGATGTTTCCATACCCATCTGGCAAACTGCACATGGGGCATGTTCGCAATTACAGCCTTGGCGACATATTTGCCCGCTACAAACGAATGAACGGCTATAACGTTCTTTATCCAATGGGCTATGATGCATTAGGACTGCCTGCAGAAAATGCCGCCATTAAAAATTCCACGCACCCAAAAGACTGGACATACAAGTGCATAGGAATGATGAAGGAACAGCAAGAACAAATGGGAAACAGCTATGACTGGTCGCGCCAGATAGAAACATGCAATCCCCAATATTACAGATGGAACCAATGGATATTCCTAAAAATGCTTGAGAAAGGAATAGCATACAAGAAAAAAGCATTAATCAACTGGTGCGAAACATGCGGAACAGTGCTTGCAAATGAACAAGTAATCAATGGCGAATGCTGGAGATGCCATAACAAAATTTCAATACGCGAATTAGACCAGTGGTTCATTAAAATAACAGAATACGCGCAGGAATTACTTGACGACCTGTCCAAACTTGAAAACTGGCCTGAAAGAGTGAAAACAATGCAGGCAAACTGGATAGGAAGGAGCGAAGGGACGCTTGTCGATTTCAAAATCGCGGATTCAGACTCAAAAATACAAGTGTTTACAACAAGACCTGACACTTTATACGGATGCACTTTCCTATCTTTAGCGCCAGAACACCCATTAGTACTGGAATTATCCCGCGGAACAACCGAAGAAAAAAACGTCCAGGCATTTGTCAACAGAATGCTGTTGGACGATAAGTTTGCAAGAATGGGAGATGACAAAGAAAAAGAAGGAGTATTTATTGGAAAATATGCGGTCAATCCAGTCACAGGAGACAAAATTCCACTCTATACCGCAAATTTCGTGTTGATGGAGTATGGAACTGGCGCTGTAATGGCAGTTCCCGCGCATGACCAGCGTGATTTTGAGTTCGCGCAAAAATACAAAATACCTGTAAAAATCGTCATAGAACCCAAAGGCAAAAAGCTTGAAGAATTAAAATCAGCATACGTTGAGCCGGGAATGCTTGTAAACTCAGGCGAATTCAACGGAATGGACAACGAAGACGCAAAAACTTCAATAACAAAACACTTGGAATCAAAAAAACAGGGCAAACACACAATACAATTCAGGCTTCGCGACTGGCTGATTTCCAGACAGAGATACTGGGGAACGCCAATACCAGTAGTTTACTGCGATTCATGCGGCACAGTTCCAGTGCAGGAAACAAAACTGCCGGTTGAACTGCCATACGAAGCCAAATTCACAGGAAAAGGAAATCCCCTTGACAAAAGCGAGAACTTTGTCAATACATCCTGCCCGAAGTGCAAAGGCAAAGCAAGACGAGAGACAGACACAATGGACACCTTCTTCGACAGCTCATGGTATTATTTCCGCTATACTTCGCCAAAATACACAAAAGCGCCATTTGATTCAGAAGAAGCATCGCAATGGATGCCGGTCGACCAATACATAGGCGGCATAGAACACGCAATTCTGCACTTGTTATATGCGAGATTCTTCACAAAATTCCTACGTGATATTGGAATGACAAAACTCGACGAGCCATTTCCTACATTATTATGCCAAGGAATGGTAACATTGGGAGGAGAAGTAATGTCAAAATCAAAAGGAAACGTAGTTGATCCTGGCGAAATAATCTCAAAATACGGCGCGGATACTGCCCGCATGTTTGTTTTATTCGCAAGCTCCCCGGAAAAACAACTGGAGTGGAGCGCAGAAGGCGTTGAAGGAGTGTACAAATTCCTGCAGAGATATTCAAGACTGTTTGAAGGATATGAATCAAAGAATGATGGAAAAGACAAACTGCTGATGAGCAAATTAAACAGGGCAGTAAAAAAATGCACAGAATCAATGAACAAACTGCAGGCAAATGAAGTAATATTGTCAATAATGGAAATAATCAACTTTATCATAAAATATTCCGGTTCATTCAGCGAAAAAACATTTAAAAAAGCGCTCGGCACTGTGAACGTGCTAATATCGCCGATAACACCTCATCTTGCCGAAGAATGCAACGAAAAATTAGGAAACAAGGACTTTGTAAGCATCGCAAAATGGCCAAAAGCCAACGATAAATTGATTAATGACGAAATCGAGTTTATGGAAGAATTCGTTTCTGACGTTGAAAACGACATTAAGCGCGTGCTTGAGCTTGCAAAAGTCTCTAAGCTTACACGAGTTAAGTTAATTGTTGCGTCACAATGGAAATACGACTTTTATACGCACTTCAAGCATCTTTACGCAGGCACAAAGAATGGCGGGCAGATTATTTCAAGCTTGATGCAGACTGACCTGAAGAAACACGGCGAAGTTATCACTAAGCTCGTTCCTAAATTATGCTCCAACCTTGGAAAATTGCCAAAAGTTGTGCTGTCTGAAGGAAAAGAGTTCAAAACACTTTCCGAAGCCAAAACATCACTCGAATCAATGTTTGGCTGTGAATTTGTTATAGAGAAAGAATCTATGAGCAAAGAAGAAAAATCAAAGCAGTCAATGCCGGCAAAGCCGTCAATAATCGTGCAATAATGGAAATAATCTCACAAAAACAATTTCTTGCGGAACTGCCAAAATACATGAAAATAATAAAGCAAGGAGCTGTGTTTGTTTATCCGACTGACACGATATATGGAATTGGCTGCGACGCAACGCACAATCAGGCAGTTTCTTTGATAAGAGAATTAAAAGAACGGGATTTCAAGCCGTTTTCCGTCATCGCGCCTTCCAAAGAATGGATAAGAAAGAACTGCGAAATAAGCCCGAAATATCTTGCATTTGAAGGAAATCTTCCAGGGCCGTACACACTCATACTAAAAATATTGAATAAAACAGCAGTTTCAGGAGCAGTGACTGCGGGATTGCAGACGATTGGAGTAAGAATGCCAAAACACTGGATAGCTGATTTCGTGAAAAAATTCGAACGCCCAATAGTCACAACATCAGTCAACATAAGCGGAGAAAAACCAATAACACAAATATCAGAAATACCCTTGGAAATTGCAAGAGAAGTTGATTTTTGCATCGATGCAGGAAAATTAAACAATTTTCCGTCAACAATAGTCGACTTCACTCAAAATGAAATCTCTGTTCGCGAACGAAAATCATAATTCTTTTTAAAAAAGTGACGGGCACGCACACGAGTGGATCACATAATCCGTGACCGGTAACCTGATGTCTTTCTCGGTGCTGCGACCCACATAGCATGTAAATCCACAGTGAGGGCTGCTCGGTTCCCCGCCTGACCCGGTTCCTGCTGACTACACCCGTGTGGACAACACGTCAACGTCCAACGCCAGACCGGAACGCAATTTTGTAACCGCCTCGCAAGCTTCGGCCTGGCCTAAAGTCGATTTGCCAGGCAGGAGACGACTATCTTCCCAGCCTAGCCCGCCATATATTAACAAGAAATGAGTGTTTTTAAAGGTATTGCTAAAATTTGGTTTACCAATATCCTGAAACCAATCTGACAACAATCCAGCCTGCAAGGCATCCTGCGGTTACAAATGGTAATGCGGGGTAGAACTTTCCCTTTTTGCCATACTTGAACAACAATAACAGGCTTGCCGTCGTGAAAGGAACTATCAACAATGCCTGTCCTGCAGTGTGGGTTGCCACAACAGTTCCTGTAAACAGCAATGGGAACGCAATATCGCCGCCGCCAAGGATTGCGACCTTTGTTTCTTCAGAAGGCTTTGCATTCTGCTTATGAACCATATGAGGTATTGTCTTGTGCATTTCCTTGTACGGCAACACAAGCCCTGCAAATGCGCCAGAAGAAGCCTGGAAATTCGCAAGTTTAATCATAAAACTGCTTTTCAGCACTGCAATAAAATCATAAACTGAAAATATTAAAAGCACAAGCATTGCGCTTATTGAAGAAAATAACGGCGAAAACAACGCGGCCAAGCCGGAATAGCTCAGAATTTCAGTGATATTATGAACGATAACATTTCTTTTGACAAGCTTCACAATAACAAGAATCGCAGATAAAACCGCAGAATAAATATTTGACATGAACGTGCTGAAAACAATATTAATGCATATAAACATCGCAAAGCCATACCAAAACTTCCAAATTCTCCGCCAGCCAAAATAATTAAGCAATAATATCAATCCAATTCCAAACAACAACCCAAGAGATATGAACAATATTGAGCCTGAAACGCTCATCTGCTCCTGCTCCACAGGACCGAGAACAGTCTGCATTGGCGTCCACGAAAATCCCTCAGGAGTTCTTTCAATATGCGAATCAATAACATAAATGCCGATTAACTGCGACAATACAAAACCAAGCAAAAGCAATGCCGTGATTATCATCGAATGCTTCATGTTGTTGTTTGCGGATTACCTTTATATAAATCTGCTTCTTTGCAACAATATGAGGTTGGCGAACCACATAGCAATAAGCGTATTTTCATACCAAATAGATGACGAAGCCCTTGTCAAAAAGACATTAATAGATTTGATTCCATTTAATCCTGAAGATGAAAAACTTCAGATTGAACAGCACATTGCATCAGGATTCGGAGACGAAAGAATAAGAATATTCTCAATAGACCTGAAGAAGGAAAGGCACACAAACGCGTTTTTAAAAACATTAATGTCAAAATTTTCAGAAAAACAAAAAGCAATACTTTCATCGCAGAAGGAAAGCAGGCTGGACGAAGAGCTGCATTTTTTCATAAGACTCGAAAAAACCGCATTGGAAGAGGGAAAAATCGCGCTGACTGATTCTGGAAACTGCTACCATATCAACATAAGCATTGCGGCATTTCCCGCTGCAAGGGAAATTGCATTAAAAGTAATTGACACAATATCAGCTCTTTAATCCGTTATGTTTTTATATTAGTTGCCCTATTATGGGATTATGAAGTGGATAGGGGTTGTATTGGCAGTATTACTGGTTTTGTCAGCATGCTCTTCACAGACAGCAACACAAGAAGTTGCCCCTGCACCGTCTACGCAAGAAGCTGCGCCGACACCAACTCCAGTTGAAACTGCGACATCTTTACCTTCGCCAGTCGTGTCGCCGCCGTCAGAAGCTGTAAAACCAGAACCAACACCAGTGGCAGAACCACAACCTGCGGCAGAACCTGCGTCAGCAACAACAGATTATGACCCAAAAGTAAAAGCTCTTCTTGATTTGGCAACAACAAAATTCAAAACAGCGCAGTATGAATTTGTAGGACCAGGAGATGTGCCGCCTGGAAATATTTACAGAGTACGGGGAACATTAATCAAAATAGTAAAACAAAGGCCTTTGGAATTAAAAGACATGGCAAACTATTACGACACAGTATACTTAGACACAACAACAAAAACCGCAACAGGATACTGCACAGACGCATGGGGAAAGAAAGACTGCATTGTGATGAACAAAAAATACGAAGGTTTGGACTATGCGCAATACATGAGAAAGACGCCATTTGAATGGATACCTGAAATTGACAAATCCGCAAAAGTCACGGGAACACAAGTATTAAATGGAAAAGACACAAAGAAATTGGAATTTGACAAGAATGGAATGCATTACACATTCCTGCTTGACAAAATATATGGAGCTCCTGTATTTGTGTCAAAGGTTGCTTCTGACCAGATAGATGTGCCAGACGCATACGTGGAATCTTACGAATACGGCGCATTTATAGGAAATGGCGTGACACAGGCAGATGTAACGCCGCCAGCAGTTTAATTCTAACCCTTTAATGAAAGTAATTTATAGTAGTATTTGCCTTTGATTGATAATGACGTACGATATCATATTAGGCAGGGAAGAAGCTGAACGAGCAAAATTTGGGACGAGAGGCACACTATTTTTAGGAAAACACTACGTTAAAATGGCCCAAATAACAGCATTGGCGCAGCAAATACACTTAGATTTGAATAAAGCGCACGTAGTGTTCGTATGCGGCAAGCGCGGCTCAGGGAAGTGTTTGACAGGAGATACTCTAATAACTCTTGATGACGGGCGCCAAATACCTATCAGAGACCTATCCGAAGAAGAAGGAAAGATATTAGCTCTTGATAACAATCTAAAAATCAATCCAAATAATAAAACAGGATTTTATGCAAGAACAGTTGAAGAGGTTCTCAAAATTAGATTAAGAAGCGGAAAATCAATCACACTCACGCCAGAACATCCCTTATTATCAGTCAGAGGATGGCAGGAGGCGAGATATTTCACGGCAGGAAGCAGGCTTGCAACTCCGAGGATAATAAGAGCATTCGGGAGCCAGTCAATGAAAGAATGCGAAATCAAAATTTTGGCATACATGATTGCAGAAGGACACGCCAAACAGCCGTTGTTTTTCACGAATTCCGACCAAATGATAGTTGACGATTTTAAGAATGCAGTCAAAGAATTTCAGCCGGAACTATTTGTTCAGAATCTAAACAGCAAATACGGCTATAAGATAAATGCAAAATTTGAAACGAGAAATACAATAAAAAGCAAATTCGAGAGAAACCAAAAAGGACAATTTATGCCTGGCGGAGAGGCAATAACGCAAAAAAGAAAAATAAGGGAATTCTTGGAAGAACATAATGTATATGGAAAATTGTCAGGAGAAAAAATGGTGCCAGAAAGCATACTTTCAGCGCCAAAACACCAAGTCGCATTATTTTTAAACAGGCTGTTCAGCTGTGATGGAAGCATATATTTCCAAAATGGATGGGAAATAAGCTATGCTTCGAAATCAGAAAAATTAATCAGGCAAGTTCAGCATATCTTATTAAGATTTGAGATATTATCAAAATTAAGAGACAAATACAATGAGCTCAATGGAAGGATATTTCATAATTACGAATTAGTCATAAACAGCTCTAATGTGGATAAATTCAACCAGGAAATAGGTTTTTTTGGCGTTAAAGAAGAACGCCAGAAAATATCACTCGAAGAAAATAAGAAAATAAGGCAAAATCCCAATGTCGATACAATTCCCAAAGAGTTATGGGATGTTTACAGGCCAAAAAGCTGGGTGAATGCGGGGAAAGAGTTAGGATATACAAGCCCGAAAGCAGCAAGAAGCTCAATTAATTACGCGCCTTCCAGGCAAAAATTATTGACCATTGCGAAAAGCGATGAAAATGAAGCAATGATAAAATTAGCGCAATCGGATATTTTCTGGGACGAAGTTGTTTCAGTTGAGTCGATTAAAGGAGAAATTCCTGTTTATGACATAACTGTTCCAGAATACCACAATTTTGTCGCAAATGACATAATTGTCCATAACAGTTATTGCGAAGGAGTAATCGCTGAAGGAATTGCAACATTAGATGAAGCAATACGGCAAAAATTAAGCGTAATCATTCTCGACACAATGGGAATTTACTGGACAATGAAATATCCGAACCACAAAGATGAAAAACTCTTGAAAGAATGGGGCTTGGAAGGGAAAGAAATTGAAAACCTCAAAATTTACACCCCGCAGGGATTCTTCAAGGAATACAAGGAAAAAGGAATACCAACAGACGCCCCATTTTCAATAGATCCATCCGAACTTGGACCAGAGGACTGGTGGACATCATTCGAATTAAATCCCAACGAACCAATAGGAGTATTGATCGAAAGAGTTATTTTAGAATTAAAAAAACAGGGAAAATACTCTATCAAGGACATTATATCTTCGATAGAGGCGCAAAAAGAAGACGAACACGTAAAAGAAGCCGCGAAAAACAGATTCAAAACAGCGGATTCCTGGGGGCTTTTCAGCTCTAAGGCGACACCTGTAAAAGAGCTCGCGGCGGCAGGACAAGTAACAATATTGGATTTAAGCGCATACGCAGTGATGCCAAACGGATGGAAAATAAAATCATTAGCTCTGGGATTAGTGTCGAAGCGCATGTTCATGGAAAGGATGACCGCAAGAAAAGAAGAGGAATACAAGAATATCCACAAGGCAGTGCATTACATTCTTGAAGAAGAACATTCTGAAGAAAAAGAGGAAATGCCTATTGTGTGGCTCTTGATTGATGAGGCGCATGAATTTATTCCATACACAGGAAAGACCGCGGCAAGCGATGCTTTAATCACATTGCTTCGCGAAGGAAGACAGCCGGGAGTTGCGATGGTAATGGCAACGCAACAGCCAGGAAAAATACACACAGACGCAATGACGCAGAGCGACATTATTCTGGCGCACAGATTGACATCAAAAATAGACATAGATTCTTTGGGAAATCTATTGCAGACATACATGCGGGGAGCAATCGATAGGGAATTGGCCAATCTGCCGAAAATACCTGGAACATGCATTGCTGTCGATGATGTAAATGAAAGAATATATCCGATGAAAATACGTCCTAGATTCAGCTGGCATGGCGGTGGAGCGCCTTCGATAATAGAAGAAGAGAAAAACGCATTCGAGTTTAATGATAATTTTTAAAAAAAGAAAAAAAACAATTATTAAAAGTCTGCCGCAACCAAAACATTTACTTTTGTAGGATCTGAATTGCGGTCCATGGCAACAATGTGCTTGACCTGCGCGGCTTCAGCAACGCTTGTTATTGACTTGTCAGCAACGCCGTCGAGAACAACTGCGTAAATGCCGCCATTCAGGCTTTTGATTGTGGTTGCAAGTTCGCTTGTCGGGACCTTTCCCAGAATGTTCAGCTTGCTGTCAAGAATGAACGCGCCTCGAGTTCCGATGAGCTGTTCAAGCATACTTCCAAGCTTAGAACGCTCTTCAGGAGCGACAACTTTCTTGATTACAGGAGCTGAAGGCATCGGTCTTGGAACCGGCCTGTTCATGGAAGGTCTTTCGCGATGAGGCGGAAGATTTCCGGAAATTGTCGGACGTCTTATGGACTGGCTTGTGTCTATGGAAGCGAGCTCCATTTTAGCCTGCTCAATATTGATTTTGCTTCTCAAAGCCTTATGGACTTCCTTTTTTGCAAGCTCTTCAACTTCTTTTCCATCAGGAGCTCTTGTAACGAAATCGAGCTCTGCCACAGCCAACAGCTCTTTGATGATTAAGTTTCCGCCCCTGTCGCCGTCAACAAAGACAGTAATGTCTTTTTGCCTGCTTAAGTCCTTGATTGTCTGCGGACAGCTTGTGCCGTTCATAGCAATTGCATTCTTGATGCCGTGCTTCAACAGGTTTAGCACATCGGCACGACCTTCAACAATGATAACTTCTTCAGAATCATCGATTGCAGGACCTGCTGGAAGTCTGTCAG
>Ga0066639_10003137_pt1 | contig 14353 bp, 20 predicted proteins | sample CryGeyCG2114_010_2_FD_59504 | JGI IMG/M metagenome (GOLD analysis project Ga0066639, IMG submission 59504) | Groundwater microbial communities from aquifer - Crystal Geyser CG10_big_fil_rev_8/21/14_0.10 | ecosystem: Environmental > Aquatic > Deep subsurface > Groundwater | place: USA: Utah...
AAAGATTGTGGTTGTGAAGCCTGTGAAAAGGGAATTACTCGATCTCAGCTTCGTAATTATTTTAAGACCAGAAATTTACAAGCCGGTCGTCTGGCTACCCTCCATAATATCTATTTTTTCAATCAGCTTATGCGAGCCATCCGTCAAAAGATAAAAGATGATAGATGGGAAGACATTAGGCAGATTTATTCTGCTTATCTATAATTATTTGTTTTTAAAGAAAAAGGGCCGTATCTTATAAGCATATGAAAATCCACCGCTTCCTAGGAGAGTTTAATTTTGGAAAAGAGGAGGTTGAGTTAAAAGATGAAAAGCTCGTTCATCAATTAGCTTCAGTTTTGCGCATGAAACCTGGAACTAAGCTGGAGCTGGTTAGTAGTAACGGCACCGTTGCCTTAGTTGAGCTTATTAAGATCAATCCAAAAATTGCCGAAGCTAAAGTTTTGAAACTCCTTCAGTCCAAAGGCGACGATCGAGCAGTAGCTTTGTTTGTATCCATTCTAAAACGAGAAAATTTCGAATGGGTGGTTCAAAAAGCAACCGAAATTGGGGTCACCTCCATTACGCCGTTAATTTCAAAAAGAACTGTTAAAACTGGCTTAAAAGAAGAGCGCTTACAAAAAATTATTACCGAAGCGACTGAGCAGTCTGGTCGCACCACACTACTGAGACTCGAAAAAAAACAAACCTTTGAGGAAGCCGCAAACTCAACTCAAAACTTTAATAAAAGTATCCTGTTTGATGAATCAGGCGATAAAGTTAGAAGTCTTGGAGGGGGCAGTGAGTCAGTTGCGCTTTTCGTTGGGCCGGAGGGAGGTTGGGATGATAGTGAACTAATTACTGCTCGAGAGCTAGGTTTCGCCATAATCTCTCTCGGTGAAACTACGCTTCGTGCTGAAACTGCCGCCGTGGTTGCTAGTTATCTGGGGGTATCTGGGTTGTAGTGGTGCTGTGATATAATAATGAAGTCGCAAGATATTTATAAATTCAAAATGAACATTCCATACAAAAACGTTCTAACTATTGCCGCCGGTTTTGCTTTGCTGGCTATCGGGTACGCTGCGCTAAGCTTTACTAATGCTTACTCTAGGTCCATTCAACCCTCATCATTCCGCAGTTTTGCTGTTAGTGGTGAAGGCAAGGTGGTAGTAGTTCCAGATGTGGCCCAGTTTAGTTTTAGCGTTATTACTCAAGGCGGCAACGACCTTGCATCTTTACAGAAACAAAACACTGAAAAAGCCAATGCCGCTATCGATTTTCTAAAAGGCGAAGGAGTAGATGAGGAGGATATTAAGACACAACAATACAGTGTTGATCCTCGCTATCAGCGCTTTAACTGTAATCCAGTTATTCGCAATGGAGCGACGACCGAGATTTGTCCACCACCAGAAATTGTTGGCTATACTGTCACGCAAAGCGTTCAAGTAAAATTACGAGACTTTTCTAAAATTGGTGGCGTGATGGCTGGTGTTGTAGAAAATGGTGCTAATCAGGTTAGCAACCTCGACTTCACGCTCGATGATCCATCAAGCGCCGAAAATGATGCACGAAAAGAAGCTATTGAGGAAGCCAAGAGAAAGGCTGAGGCAGTTGCTCAGGCTGGAGGTTTCCGTCTTGGAAGACTACTTTCAATCGAGGAAGGATTTGTTGGCCCATACTATAATCAAACACTTGGCAGAGGCGGAGCACTTGATTTCGCGACAGAAAGCACTGCCTTGCCAGCACCATCTATCGAGCCCGGTTCGCAGGACGTAGAAATTAATGTCGTGCTTCGTTACGAAATTAATTAATCAAACACAAGGCTATGGGGAGGAGCCGCTTAGTCAAAAAAACAGTTAATAGTAGAAGGGGCTCATTAGGAGAGTCTATCGAGTTGCAGCTTTTGAGTACCGACAGCGAAATTATAGAGATATTGCGCAGAATCAGAGTTCCTTTGGCGCGCTTTGCAATCTTTTTTGTCTTCTTTTATTTCGGGGTATTGAAGGTTGTTGGCGCTAGCCCCGCTAATCCGCTAGTAGAAGAATTGCTAGGCAAGACTCTGCCATTTTTAGAGTTTCAACAATTCATTGCTCTTTTCGGCGCTTTTGAAATGCTGATTGGTTTACTTTTTCTTTTGCCCGGAATGGAGCGCCTAGCAATTGGTTTGCTTTTTCCTCATATGGCAACCACCGTCCTTCCCCTTATTGTTTTACCAGAGATTAGCTGGCACAGCTTCCTGGTGCCCACTCTCGAGGGTCAGTACATTCTTAAAAATATTGTGATTGTCGCTTTGGCTGTAGCGATTGGCGCCGATCTTGCTCCCTGGTCAAAAAATCGCAGCAAACGCCAAGAGAAATGATAATTAAAAATAAGGATGATCTTAAACAAAACGATCTTCGCAGCCACGCACTCACTATTTTTGAGGCAGGTCTAGAAAGTGTCTCAACTAAAAATGCTATTAAATCAAACATCAGCCTAGAGGGTGATGTTTTGTCTGTTCACAGCAAGAAATATCAACTTCATCCCGAGGGGAAAATCATCATCATCGCCGTTGGAAAATGTGCTCTCGACGCAGGGCAAGTGCTTGAGGAAGTTTTGGGAGATAAAGTTTCAGGAGGCGGAGTGCTGGATATTCGAGAATCTAAGCTGGGTAAGCTTAAAGTATTCAAGGGCACCCATCCTTTTCCGTCAAATGATAACGCCTTAGCAACCAGAGAATTGATCAGTATGCTTCCTGGTCTCGATCCAAAAGATACCGTTATTTTTGTTATTTCAGGAGGGGGATCGACGCTTTTATGTAATCCACAAAAAATAACCTGCGGCGACGAAGCCGATCTTCTAGATAGTCTTTTTAAGGGAGGGGCCACTATTTACGAGATCAACACCTTGCGCAAACACCTTTCTTTGGCTCGTGGTGGTCAGCTTGCTAAATATGCTTATCCGGCACAGGTTATATCTTTAATATTCTCTGATGTTCCAGGAGATGATATTGCCGTTGTTGCCTCGGGGCCAACTATTAAAGACAGAAGCACAATTGATGACGCACGGCAAATTATTGAAAAATACGATCTCGACGCCAAAATACACAACCTGCTCGACATCTTAATAGAAACTCCCAAGGAGGATAAATACTTCGAAAGAGTAGATAACATACTATTAGTTTCAAACTCCACTGCCCTAAGGGCGATGGAGCACTGTGCAGCCGGATTGGGATATGAAGCACACATTGTGAATAATAAACTAACCGGCGAAGCTAGAGAGGTTGGCAAAGAGATTAGTTATAATATTGCCCAACACAAAAAGCCCACCGTTCTTTTATACGGCGGAGAAACAACCGTCACTATTGCTGGTCAGGGAAAAGGTGGTCGTAATCAGGAGCTAGTCATGAGCGCTTTGGCTAATCTTAAGCCAAAAACTTTAGTAGCCGCTATCTCTTCCGATGGTCGAGATAATACCGATCATGCCGGAGCGCTGTGTGATATAATTACCAAAAATACGGCCCATCGACGCCATGTTGATGTGTTGGAATATTTAGTCGCGAACAATTCATACGAATTTTTTGAACGAGTAGGAGACTTTATAGTAACCGGTGATACTGGCGTGAATATATCCGATCTCGTTCTAGCTCTGCATGAATAAAAAACAAGCCTTTATACTTTGGTTCGAGGACGTCAATCTTAAAGATGTTCCATTGGTTGGTGGAAAAAACGCCGCCTTGGGAGAAATGTATCAAAACCTAACTAAACAGGGGATTCGTGTTCCCAATGGTTTTGCTCTAACAGCATATGCTTATCAGTATTTTCTCGAGGAAGCCGGATTAAAAAAAGAAATTCGAGAAGCTTTAAAGGGTTTGGATACCTCAAATCTTAGAGATCTTCATCAAAAAGGACACGCTGTTCGTTCGCTTATTTTAAGTGCTAAACTCCCGACAAAGTTAGAGGAGGAGGTGAAAGCGGCTTATGAAAAAATGGAAAAAATGTACGGCGGCAGAGCCGATGTTGCTGTTCGTTCTTCCGCTACCGCCGAAGACTTGCCTGGAGCATCTTTTGCTGGCCAGCAGGAAACATATTTAAACGTAGTTGGTGCTGAAGCAGTTTTGGTGGCGGTCAAAAAATGCATCGCCTCACTTTTTACTGATCGCGCCATTTCTTATCGCGAGGACAAAGGCTTTTCTCATTTTGATGCTGCTCTTTCGGTTGGAGTTCAAAAAATGGTTCGTTCCGATAAGGCCTCGAGCGGAGTCATGTTTACTATTGATACTGAAACTGGCTTCGATAAAGTTCTTATTGTTACCTCAATCTATGGCTTGGGCGAGTTTATTGTTCAAGGAAAAGTAACTCCTGATGAATTTATCATCTTCAAACCTGGCCTGGAACAAAAGAAAAAGGCCATTATTGCTCGTAATCTTGGCAATAAAAACATCAAGATGGTTTATGAGGGAGAAAGCACCAAGACTGCCAGTGTTCCTCATGAAGATCAGATCAAATTTTCCTTAACCGACAAGGAGGTTTTGCAACTAGCCGATTGGGGGGTAAAAATAGAAAGATACTTTTCCAAACTTCATAAGCATTATCAGCCCATGGATATTGAGTGGGCCAAAGACGGTCGCACTGGAGATCTTTACATTGTTCAAGCTCGCCCTGAGACAATTCACTCCACTGCCGATAAAAACATCTACCGTGAATACCATCTCGGCAAGAAGGGTGCAGCTTTACTTCAGGGAACGGCTGTTGGTGCCAAAATTGCTACTGGTAAAGTAAAGGTTATTCGTGATCCTAAAAAAATCAGTCAGTTTTCACCAGGTGAAGTTTTAGTCACAGAAATTACCGATCCCGATTGGGAGCCAATCATGAAGATGGCTTCCGCTATCGTCACTGATAAAGGCGGTCGCACCAGCCATGCCGCTATTGTTTCTCGAGAGTTAGGTATTCCCTGTATTGTCGGTTCTGAAAAAGCGACCAGCGTTTTGAAAAATGGTCAGCTTGTTACTGTTGATTGTTCCTCTGGCGATGAGGGTGTGGTCTATAAGGGGCAAGTCAATTTTAAAGTTCAGGAATACAAACTCAATAAAATTCCCGAGACTCGCACTAAGATTATGGTTAATATCGGAGCGCCCGATGAAGCTTTTAAGCACCACGCCTTGCCGGTCAAGGGTGTTGGTTTGGGGCGCTTAGAATTTATTATTGCTTCACACATCAAGATTCATCCTCGCGCTTTAATTGATTTTAAAAAACTTAAAAAGAAGGCCGTACACAATGAAGAAATAAAAAAGATTGTTAACGAAATAGAAAAACTCACCCCTAGTTACGACAATAAGGTTCAATACTATGTTGATGAGTTAGCCGAAGGAATTGCCAAGATCGGCGCAGCTTTCTTCCCGCACGAAGTCATTATTCGTTTCTCCGATTTCAAAACCAATGAATACAGCAAGCTTTTGGGTGGTAGTCTTTATGAGCCACACGAAGAGAACCCTATGATCGGTTGGCGCGGCGCTTCTCGTTATCATCACCCTGAGTTTGCGGAAGCTTTCGGTCTTGAATGTCGAGCTATGAAGCGTGTGCGTGAAGATTGGGGATTAATGAACGTCACGCCCATGATTCCTTTCTGTCGCACTCCAGAGGAGGGTGTAGAAGTAATATCTGTTATGGCTAAAAACGGCCTTGATCGTAAAAAAGATAAAAAGTTAAAGATTTATGTTATGTGTGAAATTCCCTCCAATGTCGTCTTGGCTAAAGACTTTTTGAAAGTTTTTGACGGTATGTCGATCGGCTCCAACGATCTTACTCAGCTAACTCTTGGACTTGATCGAGACTCCGACATAGTTAATAACATTGCTAATGAAAATAATAGTTCGGTCACTGCTCTTATCGCTCAAGTAGTTAAAGAATGTCGCAAAGAGAAAAAATATATCGGCATTTGTGGTCAAGCCCCATCTGATTATCCAGACTTTGCTGCCATGCTGGTTAGATTGGGCATTATTAGCATTTCTTTAAATCCCGACACCGTCATTAAAACTCTGCTGCGTATTGCTAAAGAAGAAAAGAAAAAACGTTAAACCATGAAAGTCGCTTTTTTTGAATTAGAACATTGGGAAGAGCCAATTCTTAAAAACCAATTGGCTGGGCATGATTTGTATCTTACTAGCGAAAAGTTAACCATTGACAGCCTGCCGGACCGAAAGGACTTTGATGTCATTTCAACCTTTATAGATTCTGAAGGGAGTAGGGAGGTGTTGGACAGTTTTCCGAATTTGAAATTAGTTGCCACTCGCTCGACCGGTTTCGATCATATCGACCTTGAAACAGCTAAGTCTAGAAACATTGAGATAGCCAATGTTCCTGCCTATGGAGAAAACACAGTTGCTGAGTATACCTTCGGTTTGCTCTTGGCGCTGACTAGAAAAATCTACCAAGCAGTCGATCAAGTTAAGGAACGCAGCTCTTTCAATCTGCAGGGCTTAAGAGGTGTCGATCTTAAGGGGAAAACCATTGGCGTGATCGGCACCGGGCGTATTGGGCAAGAAGTTGTAAAAATTGCTCACGGTTTTGGGATGAACGTTATTGCCACCGATGCTTATCCCAGGAAAGAATTAGAAGAGCAAGGATTACTGACTTATATGTCACTCGCCGAGCTCCTCGGTCGTTCTGATGTCATTACCTTGCACTGCCCGGCTACACCAGAGACAACACACACCATTAATAGCCGAAACATTTCTCTTATAAAACCCGGAGCATTTTTAATTAACACTGCCCGAGGCTCTTTAGTAGAGACTAAGGCTCTAATAAAAGCTCTTGGTTCTGGAAAGTTAGCTGGCGCTGCACTCGATGTTATTGAGGAGGAGGGAGAAATTAAAGATGAATTAAATTTTCTAACCTCTCCACACCCCCAGGCCGAAACACTTCGCAATATGCTTTATAATCATATATTAATGGATATGAATAATGTTTTAATTAGTCCTCATAATGCTTTCAACTCCCAAGAGGCACTCGAGAGAATTCTGGGAACCACAATCGACACCATTCAGTCTTTTGCTAGGGGGGATATTAAGAACAGTGTACTAGGTCATGGTAAATAAAAGAGATCAACACCTACACCTTTTCAAAGCTCAGGGACGCCTTCGTTCAAGCGTCGAAGAGCCAAGCATAGAAACGCCTCAGCATGGGAATCTGCATTTTATACAGTCTCTCATTGCGCAAAGAGTCAATGCTCTTCAAGGCCTTGATAATCGGCGCAGATTAGAATTCAAGCTTTTGAGTTATCCTAGTTTTCGTGTTCTGGAAACAAAAAATGAACCACATATTGGTCCGCTTTACGCTGTCGCTTCTAAAGAGATAGATATTCAAAAAAAGATTCTATCCTGGTTAGAAGATAGAGCTACCTACTTGCAAGAAAAGTTGCAAGACCTAGAAACACAGATGCAGAATGCTGAAGAGCACTGGAAAAAATGGAAAAATGCCAAAGACACAACCTTGCTTCAGAAAGAATCAAAAATAATGAAGCGAGAACACTATAAAATCAAAAAAGCCATCACCGAAACAAGTCAATCTTTAAACTATCTGGAGGCCCTCGAAAATGAATGGCGCCGGGAACTTTTAGGGATAAGTAGTGTATAATGCTTAAGTATTTAGGTTTTTATGGGTAAGCTCGCCACATCCGGTATTATCTATCGTTTTTCCATATTTTTGGTTGCTTGGGTTATTTTAGTGGGAGCTATTTGGATCAACTACAGAGAGTGGATTATGTATGATTGGGGATTGCCGTTACTGCCCTGGATAGTTATGTTGATTGGTATTTATGGTGTTGAAACTCAGTTGGCTGCTTCAGGAAAAAGCAAGAAACACCACACGAGAAAAAGTAATTTCAAACTAAAATTCTGGAAGGATATTATCGGAGAGAGTTTTCGGGAAAGCTGGCATGGTCTTAGAGTTGAGTTAATTATTATTGTTGCCACCTCATTCGTTTTTGCCGCATATTACTTGTTTGCGCTCTGAGGTGCGGGTTTATAAAGGTCGGGCAAGGTAGGAAAATACATAAATAAAAAAATGAAAAGTTTACACATGGTAACCTTTATCCTCTTGGTAATCGGAGGATTGAACTGGTTACTGGTTGGTCTTCTCGGATACGATATTAGTAACTTTTTCGGTGGGATGGATAGCACGCTTGCAAAAATAATTTATATTATTGTGGGTCTTTCAGCTATTGCTGAGCTTGTTACTCATAAGAGTACCTGTAAGATTTGCTCTGCAAAGGGTGATGCTACGCAACAGCCTGCTCAGCCGTCGATGATGCAGTAACATTAATAGTTGATATTAAGTTTATGTTGTCAAAAAAAATTGGACACAAAAATGACCTGGGGCTGCTCTTGATGAGAATAGCAGCCGGTATCATCTTTGCTGCGCATGGTTTGCAAAAACTGGACGGTGGTTTAGATGGATTTGCTGGTTTTTTGGGTCAGCTCGCCATACCTTTTCCAGAGTTTTTCGCTTGGGTGGTGGCGTTAGTTGAGCTCGTTGGCGGAATCTTTTTGATTCTCGGCGTTTTTTCAAGGATGTCCGCGCTACTTCTATCGATAGTTATGTTGGTTACGATTACAAAGGTTAAATCAACCGTCGGCCTTATCGCTGAGCCTGGTGCGGGTGCTGGAGCTGAGCTCGACCTAGCGTTGCTTTCGATAGTGGTTGGTGTCCTGCTTCTAGGTCCCGGTTACTACTCGATAGAAAAGTCATACTTTGGAAAAGAGCTTGCTTAGCTCTTGAAAACAAAAAGCACTCCTCGTGGGTGTTTTTTGTTTTTGCGACCAGGCAGTTACAATATATCTAATGAGTGATAGATATCAGGAAGTAAAACAAGAAGCTCTAGCCTTCGAAGACCTAATGGATCAGGTGCATAGCGAGAAACCGAGCAGCCTGTCCGAGGATGGTTCGGAGGCCAGTCAACGTATCGGAAAAGATTGGCTAAACTTAGCCATGTTTGGAAAAGAAGTATTAGGCCTAAGTCACGAGGAAGAGCTAGAGCTAGAAAAATTATTTTCGGATCTCCTAGTAGGTTCTTTGAATGATGAGGGTCGAGAAAAAGACCTGGATAAATTAATAGCTTTCAAGCTCCGTTTCGAAATGGAGCAAAACAAAAAACAAGGAAAACATCACGGCGCCTCAAGCCCAGATTGGAAACATCGAGCCAAGACAACCCTTTTAATTATCCTTGTCGTTATTATCTTTGTCGCTACCTACGTCTACGCCCAGCTGATCAGGGTTGTTCTGGGGTGAAGCTTCTTCTAGTCCACCGGCTTTTTCTAGAAATTTTAATACCGCTTCATTTCGTAAAGACTCTTCTACGAAGGCGTGTGCTCGAATCGGATCAGCCTCCGAGTAGCGCTTCATAAGTATCTCTAACTCTTCTGCGATGTCCTTGTCGTCCGGTTTCACATCTTCTTTTTTGGCTATTTCGCGCAGGATGAATTTCACGCGCAACTGTTTCTCTATACCCTCTTTTTCTTTTTCCAAGAAATCTTTTTCATCCATTCCGATTTGTTTAGTGTAGTCCTGGAGGGTCACATTAGCTCTGGCTAGTTGGTCCTGTATAACTTTCTGGTGGCGCTCCCACTCATCACTTAAAAGAAGCGGGGAGAGTTCAAAAGAAGAGGCCTCGATAAGCTCTTTAGCCAAAGCTTCGCGCTTATCTTTTTTCCATGTGCTTTTTTTGCTTTCGGCTAAATCTTTTCGTACCTGCTTCAAGAAATTTTCAACATCAGTAAATGGACCCAGGCTTTTTACGAAATCATCAGTTAAAAGTTTAATCGGGTCTTCTTCTTTTTTATCGCCATCCTGAGATCCTTGATTTTGCAAAGCAACAAAGCGTTTCAGGACATCTCTCACCTCATCATCGGTCACTCCTTCTGGTGGTTTTTCATCGTAAACTTTTTTAGAAAGTTTAGTGTAGTCTGGCAGTTTAATCTTGGGTGTAATCGCCACCTTAGCTGTAAAGGCCATTGGGTTTTGTGGAGCCAGTTTGGTGATTGAAATTTCTGGGTTGGAAATCACCTCCAATTCTTCATCAGCCAGAATTTGTGGATAGGCTAATTTAAGGGCCTCAGAGGCCGCCTCCTCTAAGATGCGAGCTTGATTCATCTGCTGCATGAAAAGCTCTTTAGGGGCCTTTCCTTTGCGAAATCCAGGGGCCTCAAACTCCTTCATGGCCTCTTCTATAACGCCCTCATAAACATCATCGAAAACCTCAGCAGGAACCTCAGCCGAGATTTCAATTTCTCCAGTCTTGGTCTCTGTGATTTTTAGGTTTGCGTAGAATTTGATATCCTTATTATTAGTCATAAAATAAACAAAGACGACATTTAGGTCGTCAATTCCTATACTATAATAAGACTTTATGAAAAAGGCAATTTTATTTATCGTTGGGTTCCTGGTTGTTACATTTCTGCTTGTTTTTGTGTTTTCCTTCGTCAATCAGGGTGACGAAGAATCGGTGACTGATTTCGAAAGCTGTGTGGCTGCCGGAAATCCAGTTATGGAAAGCTATCCTCGCCAGTGTCGTTCCGGCGACAAACTTTTTGTAGAGGAAATTGGAAACGAGCTTGAAAAATCAGACCTCATTAGAGTTTCCACTCCACGACCAAACGAGGTCATCGAAAGCCCGCTCTTTATTTTAGGAGAGGCTGTCGGACCATGGTTTTTTGAAGCCAGTTTTCCAGTTCGGCTTGAGGACGAAGAGGGTAACGTTCTAGCACAGGTTCCAGCTCAAGCCGAAGGGGAGTGGATGACTGAAGAGTTCGTGCCTTTTTCGGCTGAGTTAATATTCGAAATACCAGATACTCCAACCGGCAAACTAATCCTAGAGAAGGATAATCCATCCGGGCTTTCCGAGAATGCTGATATGTTGTGGATGCCTGTTCGCTTTGGATCGCTTTCGGAAAATGGACAATCGGAAATCAACATTAAAACTTTTTTTATCAACGACGATTTGGCACCTGGCAGCACAGACTGCAGTCAAGTTTTTTCAGTAGAAAGAACTATTCCTCAAACCAAGGCAGTCGCTCGTGCTGCACTTGAGGAGCTTTTAAAGGGACCAACCATGGAGGAAAAGCGTGCCAACTATGCCACTTCAATTAATGCTGGAACAAAACTACAAAGCATTGTTATTGAAGACGGAGTGGCTAAGGCAGATTTTTCCGAGGAGCTAGATCGGGGCGTGGCCGGCTCCTGTCGTGTCACCGCCATTCGTTCTCAAATTGAAAACACCCTCCTGCAATTCCCAACGGTCAATAGCGTGCAGATTTCAATTAATGGGGAATCAGAGACTGTTCTCCAGCCATAATGATCTATGAAGTCAAAGTTAAAACTTCTGCCAAGAAAGATAGTATATCTCTTATATCCGAAAATAAACTAAAAGTTGAGATAAAAGCCAAAGCTGAAGACGGCAAGGCTAATAAGGCTATAGTGAAATTATTATCAGAGCATTTTTCCGTTCCTCAGAACCATATCACTATTAAAAGGGGATCGAGATCCAAGAATAAAATTATCAAAATCGAAGATTAATGATTTTGCCATTGTATTTTTTATTGATAGTTTTTATTTTATCTTTCTTTCTTAATCTCCTCTGGGAGGTGTTGCACTCCACACTCTATAAAACCTGTTGGGAGATGCCTTTTAATAAAGTGCAGCGACTTTTGGTGGTAATGTCGCTAAAAGATGGTTTTTGGATAGTTGCATTTTTCACCATTGCCGCACTCATATCTGGTACCTTTGTGCCATATGCGAGTACGCTTCAGATGGGAATATTCTTTGTCCTTTGCCTTAGTTTCTCATTTATTGATGAAAAGTTGGCCATTAAGTGGAAACGCTGGGAATATGGCTCCAATATGCTCCAAGTTTTAGGAGTTGGTTTAACACCGCTTCTCGAGCTAGCCATCACCGGTGGTGTTGCGGTTTATCTTGCAGCACTTTTACCTTTTTGAAAATTTGCTATAATCACACCCTATGGGAATGCTAGATAATATGAGGGCCGCTTCCGAGATGATGAAAAACATGAGTCCTGAGCAAATGAAGGATCTCATGAAGCAAGCCGAAGCCAGTAAAAAAATGATGGAGGATATGGTGCGTCAAATTATTGCTGACGAAGTTAAATCTGGCCGCCTTGTCACTCGTGACGAAGTAGAGCGCTTAATTCGCGAAGCTAAAAATAGTTAAGCTCCTAAAAACCAGTAGGTAATAAAAACAGTTAAAAGCGCGATTAGAATTTGCGAACTTATTCCCAAAACAGGTCTATTATCAAGTCTAGTTCTGGAGTGAGTGACGTCCTGAAAGCGCTGAAATGTTGCAAAAGGCTCTCGTCTGATTTTCATATATACAAACTGAAGGGCATCAGGAAGCATTCCAGCAAATGCCGCAATCAAAATAATGTTTAGACTGAAAGGAAGAAGTGACCAGAAAAATGCAACGGGTAGAAGCATGCCCGCTCCAAAATCTAGCCCTAATTTCAAGATATCAGAAAGAGTTTCTTTTCGAACAATGAAGTCTCTTTGCATTGAGTTTTTATTATAAGTAAGCGAACGCAGCGAATAATGCCAGTGAGGAATTGCATCCGCCACGTAGTGGCTCAAAAAACCGGCCGCAAATGCTAACCAAGGATTAAAAGAAAAAAAACTGCCGGCCGCAGCACCAATAATTCCGTGGGTAACTAAAATCATGTTTGCTTATTATATACAACCTACCGCGCGTTGTATAATAAAAAAAATGAATTCTGATCTTCTACCGCTTTCCGAAGAAGCGCAAAGTATTCAAAAAGGATTGTATGAGCATTTTAAGGGTGGGCGCTATCAAGTTCTAGGCGTTGCTCGTCATAGTGAAGATCCAGGAGACGAATATGTTGTCTATGAACATGATGGAAATATTTGGGTCAGACCAGTGAAAATGTTTCTGGAAACTGTCGAGATAAATGGTCAAAAAATGCCACGATTCAAGCTTGTTGAGGGTCAAAATTAGTCTATAATATTTAAGATATGCCAAGCGGAGCAATAGAAACCATGGCTACAGTTGTGTTCAGCGCCTTTTGGGCTGTCATTCTTTTATTGGTAATTTGGTCAATTTTTTGGAAGGGTTGGGCCTTGTGGCGAGCAGCCCAGCGCGGGCAAAAATACTGGTTTATTGCTCTTTTGATTATTAACACATTGGGAATCTTGGAAATTCTCTATATTTTTATTTTCAGCAAGAAAGGCGAAGCTGGAACTGTTTCCGAATCAAAACCAGCCGAGATTTCAGGTGACAGTAACATTTCTTTTGATAAATTTAGAGAAACAGATCTTCGTGTTGCCAAGGTGAAATCAGCTGAACGAGTTGCAAAATCTGAAAAACTTCTCAGGCTTCAACTAGATGACGGGAGAGAGGGAAGGCAGATTGTCGCCGGTATTGGTAAGAAATATTCACCAGAAGAGATGGTTGGTAAAGAAATTGTGATAGTCGCCAATCTTGAGCCACGAAAACTAATGGGTCTTGAAAGCCAGGGAATGCTTCTGGCTGCTACGGATGAAAGTGGAAATCCAATCCTTGTTGCCCCTAGTGAAGACGTAAATCCCGGTACCCGGTTATCTTAAACAAACAAAAAGTCGCCCTAGCTTGCTGGGCGACTTTGCTTTAGATGTTGCGCAGCGCTTCCCCAAGCTTTCTCAGTCTGGAGAAAAAAACTGCTCGAATTGCCTCAGGAGAAGAGGATAGCTCGACGGCGCGTTCTGGAGAAACACCCTCTTCAACTATTTCGTACCAGTTGCGCATTTTTGCATCAAACCACTCATCGAAGTGTCTCTTGTTGTTGAATGAAGTCCAGGTAATAGCGCCCTTGCTTGCGCAGTCGGCGATCGTTCTGAAAACCACATTATACATAGCGACTCCCTTCCTTTGATTGTTTAGCGTGCTAAGTAGTTAGATAGTATAAATATCTTTCTATGTAAAGTCTTGATTTCTATTAGTGAAATCAAACCCTTTTATTTTAGCTGTTAGCTTTACCAGAAAAAAATCTATATTAATTTAGTGTAGCTTGGCACCCAGCCACGCAAGATCCATGGGTAAAACCAGAACAAAGTTAGAACTGCCCAGAATAACTGGGCTATTAAATTAGGTTGGAATCCTAGGGTGTAAAACTTATAGCCAGCAGTAGCGAAGGCTATTAATAAAATAAATAGGTGTGGAATGGTAAGCTCCCAACCCAGATCTTTGCCTGGAATTTTTGCCGTTACTGTGTATTTCGGCTTTTTTCTGCGCAGAGACAAAAGAAAAGATTTTAAATAAACGAAGGACAAAGACGACCAGTACTGGCTAGCCGAGAAACTTTTTCCGTGGAGCAGATAATAGGTGTAGATAGCCAACAC
>Ga0066639_10003138_pt1 | contig 14347 bp, 12 predicted proteins | sample CryGeyCG2114_010_2_FD_59504 | JGI IMG/M metagenome (GOLD analysis project Ga0066639, IMG submission 59504) | Groundwater microbial communities from aquifer - Crystal Geyser CG10_big_fil_rev_8/21/14_0.10 | ecosystem: Environmental > Aquatic > Deep subsurface > Groundwater | place: USA: Utah...
CTTGATCCACGCATGGGAAGATCCCTCTGGGCAAAAAACCAGTGGCTGATTGCCCTCTTGAATGATGGTGAATGTACCGCGTTCGGTAGGTCTACCTGTTGACTGAGTCGGGTGGCCTAATTCGAAAACTTGCTGTCCACTTTGGCTTGGTTGCGTGCGTACCCTATTCGGAGTACCTGGCGTAATCTGTGCCGATGCTCCAGCTGTAATCCAGCTGGGGGTTTGGCATGATGTTTGTGCTGAGGTGGGGATGGCAGCAAAGGCTGTCATCATGAAAAAAATAAATGCAAAAGCGATGCGTTTCATTGTATCTCCTCGAGAAATTGTTTATACATTAGTCTAAATGCAAAACTACATACAAACTAATGTATAAACGCATAATCGATTTGAGTTCATAGGGAGACGGGGTGTCAGCGAAGCTCTTCGCAAAAAATGCAAATGTAACCTCACTTCCACCTTCCTCCCTATGAGTATTTAGTTGTTAATGTACGGGCTAACAAGTATTTACTGTTTAGCTATTAAACGTATTATACGCTTGTTTACTCGAGAAATCAAATACTATAGGCCCCAATTTGGATCTGAGATTATAGTAAAAACACACACATTGTAGCTAGAATGTTAGAATCTAGTAATGAAATTATCGATAATAATCGTTTCATACAATACAAAAAAACTACTTCAAGACTGTCTGGGTTCGTTCTATAAAGATCTTCCTACTGACTATGAAGTGATTGTAGTTGATAATGCTTCTGAGGATGGATCTGTCTCTGCGGTTAAGAAGAAGTTTCCTCAAGTGAAAATTATAGAGAATAAAAAAAATACTGGTTATGCCACAGCCAATAATCAAGGTATTAAAAAAGCTAAGGGTGAATACTATTTACTTTTAAATTCTGATACTCTTTCAAGTATTAAGTCCTTTAAAAAATTAGTGGAGTTTTTAGACCAGAATCCAAAAATAGGAATTGTTTCTCCAAAACTTCTCAATGCAGATAAGAGTATTCAGCAAAATGGTGGGGCTTTGCCAAACCTTTTTAATGTATTTGCCTGGCAATTTTTTCTCGATGAAATACCACTATTAACTCACTTCTTTAATCCTTATCAGTTAGAAGACCCTGAATTTTATTTAAAAACTCGAAAGACTGGTTGGGTTTCAGGAGCTTCGATTATGATTAGGCAGAGCGTTGTTAAAAAAATAGGTCTTTTAGATGAAAAAATCTTTATGTACGCTGAGGATATTGATTGGTGTCTTCGGGCTCGGACGGCAGGATATGAAGTCTGGACTCTAGCAGAGAGTCAGATCATCCACATAGGTCAGGGGTCAGGCAAGAAAATTTCTGCTATAGTAGGGGAATACAAAGGTATAAAATACCTCTTTAGCAAACACCATCCTAACTACAACCTGCTTGTTAAAATAATTTTGTCAGGTGGAGCCCTTCTGAGAGCAATCGTATATAGAATAATAGGAGATAAAGAAAACTATGCAAACTATTCAAAAGTATTTGCACTGGTTAGATAACCACATACTCGAAATTTTAGCTGGTTTTTTACTTGCGTTCTTACCTTTGTATCCCAAATGGCCTCTTCTTGATGTTTTACCAGGCTACATTGTTCGCGTAAGATTAGAAGACTTTATTGTGCTCTTTACCTTTATTATTTTCCTTGTGCAGGTAAAAAGAGGCAAGGCTACTATAAGAAAAAATCCTCTCTTTAAGCCCATCACTGCATATTTAATTATTGGTCTTCTATCAGCTATTTCTGCGGTAGTTCTTACCCAAACCGTACCTCCAGAGGCTAAGCACATAGGTAAACTAATGCTCCACTGGGCTAGAAGAGTAGAGTACATGTCTCTAGCTTTTGTTTTCTTTTCAGCCGTTACCTCTACCAAGAGTATAAAAAGAATTATGAGCGTTTTTGCTGTTACGGCGCTGCTCGTGAGTCTGTACGGATTTGGTCAGAAGTACATGGAGTGGCCAGTCTACTCAACCATGAACCGCGAATTTTCAAAGGGCTGGAGACTTGTACTCACAGAACATGCTCGGGTATCGTCTACTTTTGCAGGACACTACGACTTAGCTGCCTTTACCATAGTTGGTCTTATGGTCTTTGCTAGTTTTACTATTATCGTAAAACCATATTGGGCAAAAGTACCTTTCTTTCTTGCCTTTCTCTCATTGTTTGCCACACTGCTTTTGACTGCATCAAGAACCTCTTTTGTCGCGTATTTGTTAGCAATTACAACTTTGATCCTACTTCTGACTCTGAAAGTGGGGTATAAAAATGCCTTGCTTTCTTGGTTAGTTTTTATGTCAGTTAGTTTTGTGGGGTTTCGTTCCTTTGGTAGTATGTATGACAGATTTGCGAGCTTACTCAAAATCGACCGTATCGAAAAATATATAACAGATAGAACCGACGGACTGTGGGATCAAATTGGAAAAAGTGGCTATATCGAAGTTCCTGAAGACCTTGATCTAGTCTACGAACCTGGCGATTCTCCTCCCCGTTCTGTAACCGAAAGACCCAAGAACCCCGAAGATGATCTGCCTGCAGATGTTTTTGAAGCCATACCTGAGAATTTTCCGGAAGCATCTTTGTCTGGAATCCCTGCGACTGCAGGTACTGGTGCAGAAGGACGACAACGTACTTACTCACCAACAGCCTCGGCAGTCGGTTTGTCCTCAGCTATTAGGTTTGATGCCTTGTGGCCAAGAGCGTTTGCAGCTTTTAAGAAAAACCCTCTTTTTGGCACCGGTTACTCAACTTTAGTTAAAACTGAAAAACTGGAATTTACCGAAGCAGAGTCAACTGACAATGATTACCTGCGTGCATTAGGTGAAACCGGTCTTTTGGGGCTAGGTAGTTTTATGTTTATCTTAGGACTTATTCTTTGGAAGACTTGGAAATACTTTACTCAAACTAAAGATCCTATACTGATGGCCTTTACTGGTGCCTTTATCGCCGGGTTAATTGGTCTGATGGTAAACGCCCTTTATATAGATATCTTTGTTTCATCAAAAGTTGCTTATACACTTTGGGCTTTGTCTGGACTAATGTTTGGTCTATTCACTCTAGATTCTAGTCCCAACAAAATAAAGACTAAGAAAATTAAGAAATCTAAAAAGAAATAAGAGTAAGCACTCTCAAACTACAATGATAATAAGCAAACTCGCCAGATACAGCCAAGTCTTTATTTTGAGTGCCATCTTAGGTATAAGTTTATTGCTGAGACTCTATCGATGGGATAGACCTTTGGCTGATTGGCATTCGTGGAGACAAGCAGATACGGCTTCAGTAACACGTGAGTATGTCGACAATGGCATTTTCTTGTTGTCTCCCAAATATCATGATCTCTCCAATATCCCCTCTGGAAAAGACAATCCTGAAGGCTACAGAATGGTTGAGTTTCCTTTTGTAAACGCAACTATAGCCGCGACTTATGAATTAACTGATGGGTTTGGCTTACCAGTACATGTATTTTCTCGCCTGTGGAATATCCTGTTTAGTTTAGGTAGTATTGTCTTTATCTTCTTGCTAGTTAGGTTGCTGACTACTGCTCGGACAGGGCTAGTAACCGCATTAATCTATGGCATCATGCCATTTAATTTATTTTTTCATACTACGGTATTGCCAGAAGTGCCTTTAGTCTTTTTTTCACTAGGTGCTTTGTATTTTTGGGTTAGATATGTACACAATCAACGACGCCTAGATTTGTTTTTCTTTGCCCTAATGACAATGTTAGCTTTGTTGCTTAAACCTCTCTTTATATTCTTCGTGCCTGCGCTTATGTATCTTTTGATTAAGCAATATGGCTTTACGTCAATGTTTCGTCCACCACTATGGCTAGCGGCTCTGGTAATAATAATTCCCTTTGGACTGTGGCGGTATTGGATCCAGCAATTTCCCGAGGGGATACCGGCAGCCTCATGGCTCTTAAACAGCGACGGGATTCGTTTCAAAGGGGCTTGGTTCCGCTGGCTATTCGCCGATAGATTTGGACGACTTATTTTGGGATATTGGGGTTTGATTCCATTTGGTATTGGAGTAGTGCTAAAGCCAAACCAGAAAAGTGGTTGGTTTTTTCATTGGCTACTCTTTGGGGTTTTAGCTTATCTAAGTGTGTTTGCAACCGGAAATGTAACTCACGATTACTATCAGATATTTATCGTGCCGATATTATCGATATTTGTTGGTATCGGAATTGATTATTTACTGTTCCAAACACCAAAAATCAAGGTCTTGGAGATACTTGAAACTCACAATTCTACTCAGCTAACAGAGTCTGGTGTCATAACTGAAACTGAAATAGAGGATAACATCGAGATCACCCGAGGAGATTTTCATCCACACTTATCGACAGGTTTGGCTCTAGTTTCATTACTGTTAATGCTAGCTTTTGGTTGGTTTGCCATTCGCGATAATTTTAATATCAACAATCCGGCTATTGTTGAAGCGGGTCAAGCTGTCGAAGAACTGACTCCAGCCGATGCTAAAATCATTGCACCTTATGGTGGAGATACCGCCTTTTTATACCAAACTCACCGTTCAGGCTGGCCTTTGGGGTTTGAGATAGAAGATAAGATAGAAAAAGGTGCCCAGTACTATGTTTCGACAAGTTACGACGATGAAGCCAGAGATCTAGAAAAACGCTGTCAACTCGTCTCAAAAACTGATTTGTATATTCTCATACGATTAGAGTGTAGCCAGATCTAAACTTAGAATTGTACTTGAATCGATATCACTATGAAAATACTAATGCTCACTCCATATCTACCGTATCCTCTTCTCTCTGGAGGTCAAATTCGTACCTACAACTTACTTAAAAACTTAAGTAAAGATCACGAGATTACACTTTTTGCTTTGATAAAGGATGAAAAAGAGCGACAGTATATTAAAGATCTTGAACCGATTGTTTCTAAAATTGAAGTTTTTAAACGAACTCAAAATCCGTGGGCTTTGAGAAACATTCTACTGGCAGGTTTTAGTCTTTATCCTTTTTTAGTAACCAGGAATTTACCCTTTAGGATGATGTCGGCAATAAAAGATGAACTTAAATACGATTACGATTTGATCCACGCAGAAACTTTTTACATGATGCCAAACATTCCAAAGACAAAAATACCAGTACTGTTGGTGGAACAAACGATAGAACACTTAGGCTATGAGTTCTATGCTAAGAATTCTCCTCATTGGTTTTTAAAGCCTCTTCTCTATATAGATATTGCCAAGATTAGGTATTGGGAAAGATTTTTTTGGCGTAAGGCCGATCGACTGGTAACAATGTCTCCAGAAGACAGACAAGTTATACAAGCTGAACTCGGAGAGTCCCGACGAATAGATGTTGTTGCCAACGGTGTTGATAGTAAAAGGTTTTCTCAAAAATCAAAACGTCTGCCTGAAAGTCCGACAATTTTATTTGTGGGTACTTTCAAATGGCTACCTAATATAGATGCTGTTCGTTACCTAGTGACTGAAATTTGGCCAGGTATCAAAGAAAAAGTTTCGGACGCACGCTTATGGATTGTTGGTCACAGTCCAACTGATGAAGTAAAAAAACTTGGAAGGCAAACAGATGTCAAAGTCAGTGCCAATGTAGCTGATATCCGAGATGCATATTCACAGGCTCATATTTTGCTGGCCCCAATACGAAGTGGCAAAGGTACTCGATACAAAATCATCGAAGCCATGGCCACAAACACGCCTGTTGTTACGACCAGTCTTGGTGCGGAAGGCTTGAAGATTGAACCAGGAAAACACTTGCTGGTAGGAGATACTGCAGAATCATTGATCAAACAGACAGTAAAACTTCTAGATAATTCCAAGCTTCAATCGAAACTAGCCGCTGCAGCTAAATCAGTTGTAGAAAAAAATTATAACTGGGAAAGTATCTCAAAAGATTTGGATAAATTGTATCGAGAACTTGGTAAAAAAAACAAAAGGAAGAGAGCCTGATATGGATTTGTCCATCATTATTCTCAATTACAATACATCGAGTCTTTTAAAGCAAACGATTGAATCAATTAAAACCGACCTCATACATGAGATTATTGTGATCGACAATGCCTCAACCGATGATTCGGTTGAAATGATTAGACACAACTTCAAGCATATTAAACTTATTACAAATAAAAAAAATATCGGGTTTGCCGCTGGTAATAACCTAGGCTTACACCAAGCTAAAGGTAGGTACGTTTTACTCTTAAACTCAGATACGCTTGTTCAAGATGGAGCTTTGGAGAAACTCGTTTCAGTTTTAGATACTAACCGACAAATTTCAGCAGTTACCCCTAAGCTTGTTTTAGAAGATGGCTCGTTAGATCCGGCTTGTCATCGGGCTTTGCCAACTCTTTGGAATTCGTTAATCTATTTTAGTGGTTTGGAAAAGTTAGCCCCTCGCAGCAAAGTTTTTGGTCAATACCACATGACATGGCTTGATCTAGACACGAGTCATAGAATTGAAGCCTGTTCTATGGCTGCCATGATGTTTCGAAGAACCTTAATTGATGAAATCGGTTATTTAGATGAAGATTTTTTTATGTACGCTGAAGACTTAGATTATTGCAAAAGAATAGCTGATGCTGGTGGAGAAATACAGTTTGTAGCTGAGGCTAAGATTATTCACTTAAAAGGCAAATCTGGTACCCACAGTCCAAGTGTAAAAACTCGTCAAACTACTAGAAAACATTTTTACCAAACAATGAAACATTACTTTCACAAACACTATTCTAAAACCTATCCAAGCTGGTTGTTTAAGCTCATAGATCTATCAATTGATATAGTTGCTAAGCTAAGAGGGTAGATATGAAAATAGTGATTGACGCTCGGTTGTACGGTCTTAAACATGCTGGCATTGGTCGGTACATTCAAAATTTAATTGATCAACTTAGCCTGCTTGATGACAAAAACCACTATACGATTATCACTGGTAGTAAGACTAAAATCATCAAGAAACCCCAAAAAACTAAGATTGTAGTCTCAGATGTCAGTCATTACTCTCTGGCTGAGCAGACTTTGTTTCTAAAGATGCTATCCACAATCGAGGCTGATCTTTTTCATTTTCCTCATTTCAATGTGCCGATTCTTTTTAATCGACCTTACGTCGTCACAATTCATGATTTACTCTGGCACAATAAAATTGGTTTTAACGTAACCACTCTTCATCCAGTTAAATATCTGGCAAAGTACTTTGGTTATCGGCTGGTTATACGAAAAGCAATTACAAATTCAAATCACATTATTACTCCAGCTGAGTTTGTCAAAAATGATATTCTACGGCACTTCAAGATTGATCCACAAAAAATTAGTGTTACCTATGAATCGGCTGGAACTGTGTTTAAAAAGAAACCTATCGGAACAGCAGAGATACTCAAAAAGTATTCTCTTGAAAAGCCTTTTGTTATCTACACCGGGAGCCTGTATCCACACAAAAATGTCATAAACGTTGCTAGAGCAATCAAACTTCTTCCAAACTACACCTTAGCAATCGCTTCGGCCAGAAATGTTTTCATGGAGCGGTTTCAGTCAATGCTCAAGACTGAATCTTTGGATAAAACTGTCGAGTTTTTAGGTTTTGTACCAGATGAGGATTTGGTGGCCATTTATAAACATGCTATCGCTTTGGTTCAACCCTCAAATTCTGAAGGCTTTGGCCTTACCGGTGTTGAGGCGATGTTTAGCGGTTTACCAGTGATTGCCTCTGAAAATAAAGTCCTCAGAGAAATCTATCAAGAGGCAGCCCTTTTTGTTGATAGCTCTAATCCCAATAAAATTGCCCAGGCAATTAAAAAAATAGACGATGATCCCAGTCTTAAGAATCAGCTTCTTGACCAGGCTCAGCTGGTTGTCAAAAACTACTCTTGGGAAAAGCTGGCTCGACAAACACTTGAGATTTACAAAAAATCAGTCTCATAAAACTTATGTCGAATACATCTCCAAAAATTGCATTTGTCTATGACCGTGTTAATAAAATTGGCGGAGCTGAACGTGTCTTAGAGGCCTTGCATGAAATTTGGCCAGAAGCGCCACTGTACACCAGTGTCTATGAAAAAAGCACCGCTCCCTGGGCATCTAAGATCCAGGTTAAAACTTCTTTTTTACAGCGCTTTGGTTGGGCTCGAAAACGTCATGAGTATTTTGCCTGGCTAATGACCTCAGTTTTTGAGTCTTTTGATTTTTCAAAATTCGACATCGTTATTTCAGTCACAAGTGCTGAAGCAAAAGCTGTTATTACTCATCCATCAACACTTCATATTTGTTATTTATTAACACCGACTCGATACTTGTGGAGTCATAATCATTTTTACTTAAAAAATGGTTTTGTAGGCAAAAATGTTGTATTGAAGATTATTAGTAGTTACATCATGTCTCATATGAGAAAGACGGATTTTATTGCCAGTAAAAGACCAGACAAAATTGTTACAATCTCAAACTATATTTCAAGAAGACTTGAAAAGTATTATCGAAGAAAAGCTGATGCTGTTATTTATCCACCGGTAACTCCGCTAAAAGTAGCAGAAGATAAAACTCCTGAGTTTATCGACTATTATTTGGTAGTTTCTCGACTGGTTTCTTATAAGCGTATAGATCTAGCTATCAAAGCTTGCAACGAGTTGAACCAGAAATTAGTTATAGTTGGAGAAGGAGTCGAACGAGAGGCTTTAGAAAAGCTTGCCGGTGATTCAGTTTCGTTTTTGGGTAATGTATCCGACCGACGTCTTGCACATTTATATAAACACTGCAGTGGAGTCCTCTTTCCCACCGAAGAAGACTTCGGCATCGTGTGTGTCGAAGCCCAAGCTGCGGGTAAGCCCGTAGTTGCTTACGGAAAAGGTGGAGCCACAGAAATCATACAAAATCATACTAATGGTGTATTTTTCGACCAACAACAGGTAAAATCACTTGTTGAGTCAATAATTAAACTCACTACACTAAAAATTAATCCAAATATAAACAAAAAAAATGCTGAAAGGTTTAGCAAAACTAACTTTCAGAAAGCGTTTAGAAAATTTGTGGAGGAATCATGGAAAAATCATTTGAAGACCAACCAATGAAAGCAGTGATCTTTGCTGGAGGAATTGGCACGCGCATGTGGCCTTTGTCTCGAGAAGCTACACCCAAACAGTTTGAGAAAATAATTGAAGGCAAATCTACTTTGCAGCTAGCTGTCGAACGGTTGAGACCTGAGTTTGACGCCAAAGACATTTATATCTCAACGGGTAAAAGATATGTTAATGATGTCAGGAAACAATTGCCAGATATTCCTGAAGAAAACATCATTGGTGAACCTGAGATGCGTGATGTTGCTCCTGCTGTCGGCTATGTCATGGCAGTTTTAGAAAAGCATTTTGCGGACGTTCCTACTGCAATTTTGTGGAGTGACCATCTTGTTGCCAACGTAGATATTTTCAAAACAGCCCTCTTTTCAGGTGCTCAGTATTTAGAAGCTAATCCAGATAAAATTGTTTTTCTCGGTCAAAGACCACGTTTTGCAAGTCAGAACTTGGGCTGGATTGAGTATGGAAATGAAGTCGAAGAAATCAACGGCTTACATCTGCGTGAATTTAAATCATGGCATTATCGACCTGACGCTGAGAAAGCTCAAGCCTATTTAGACTCTGGTAAGCACGCTTGGAATCCAGGCTATTTTGTGGTGACTCCTAAATGGGTAATGAAACAATTCAAGTTACATGCTGAGGACATGTACAATAAACTTCAAACACTAGCTTCTACTTATGGACAACCTAATCATCAAGAAGACTTAGATAAAATCTATCCAGCTTTCGAAAAAGTTTCCTTTGACAATCTTATTTTAGAAAAACTTTCATCAGAAGAAGCTATTGTCATATCTGTTGATTTAGGTTGGAGTGATGTCGGAGCCTGGGAAGCTCTTAAAGAAGCCTTACAAACAGCTCCCGAAGACAATATTACTCACGGCAATGTCAAGACTCGAAATACGACTGATACCTTGATATATTCTTACTCAGATCAGCTAGTTACAACTATTGATATTGAGGGTATGGTTGTTGTTGTCACCGACGATGTGATTATGGTAACAAAGAAAGAATCAATTCCTGAAGTGAAAAAACTAGTTAACGATCTAAAGGAAAATGGCTACAAGAAGTATACGTAGTATTTGTACTGGTATTTATAGTTCACCCAGTATAAGATTTTTCATCTGAACCAAACTAATTAGTCGGTTCAGGCTGGTAGCCAGTTTTTTATACTAAACACAAGAGTAGAGTCAAATACTTTGATGTACAACGTAAGTAAACGAGTCCTAGATTTAACCATTGCAACTATACTTCTAATGGTTTTTTTTCCAGTGTGGATAATTGTTCCATTTCTAGTTTTGTTTGATTCTCCAGGACCAATTATTTATAAACATAAAAGAGTTGGCAAAGATGGTAAAGAATTTTGGTTGTACAAGTTTAGAACCATGGTTAAAGATGCCGATGAAATTCTCCACAAAAATGATAAAAAGTTGTTAGCTAAATTTAAAGCTGGCGATTGGAAATTAGAAAATGACCCAAGAATAACTTCTTTTGGAAAGTTTCTTCGATCGCTAACAATTGATGAATTCCCTCAGATCTATAATGTTTTGAAGGGAGAGATGAGCATGGTCGGCCCTCGGGCTTACGTTAAAAAAGAGCTCGATGATCAACAAAAAAAATATCCTCACACCAAAAAATTAATGAAAGAAGTCCTCAGCGTCAAACCCGGCATTACCGGACCCTGGCAGACATCAGGAAGAAATGAAGTCCCTTTTGACAAACGTGCCCAAATGGATGCAAAATATGCCAGGAAGAAATCTATCTTCAACGATATTATTATTTTGTTTAAAACGCCCAAAGCCATGATTAGTAAGTGGTAATCCATCACAACTGCCTATGACTAAAAAAACTAATTCAATACTCGAACAAGTAAAAAGTAAAAAACAGTCATCTCAAGAAGTGAAAACTTCAAAACAGACTGATCCTACTACAAAATCTGAGCAGGCCCTTCCAAAGGAAAACCATCAAGTTAAAAAAACAAGATTTTCTAAAAAGAGGACCTTAAAGATCTTTGGAATTATTGGCCTAGTATTTTTAGTTCCTGTCTTAGTTCTTGCGATTGCAGGTCTAGCCACGTACTTTCCTGCAAAGAGTATTCAAGCCAAAATTGGTGAAGCAGAAGTCTTGGGAAGAGCAACCTATGATGCCTTAAAGGGCCAAGATTTAACTCTTGCCAATCAAAACTTGACTGAGACAAAAAACAAGCTTGCAGAAATTAAATCAGAATACAACAAACTTGCTTGGTATAAATACACTCCCTTAAGAATGTATTATCTTGACGGTGAACGAGTACTCGCCTCTGCTGATGCTGGAACTAATGCTGGAAACATTTTGCTAGATACTTTAGAGCCTCATGCAGATGTTCTTGGTTTTACCGGTGAAGGAAGTTTTACCGGTGGGACAGCTGAAGAAAGAATTGTGAAAATAATTGAAACTCTAGATCAAGTTACACCAGCACTAGATGAAATTGCCACTGAATTAAAAGAGGTCCAGAATAATCTGAATGAAATTAACCCTGACAGATATCCAGTTGAAGTCAGAGGCCGACAGGTTTCAGAATGGATTAGCCTGGCACAGAACTTGACGGACACGGCTGTTATTGGAGTCACCGATGTGAAACCTTTGTTAGAAGTTATCCCATCTGTCGCCGGTATTGATGAAGAAAAAAAGTATTTGGTTCTGTTCCAAAACGATGCTGAATTAAGACCTACTGGTGGATTCTTAACTGCATACGGTGTTTTAAGAGTAGAAAAGGGTAAAGTTTTTCAAGAGACAAGCGATGATATTTACAGTCTGGATGAGAAATTTAATAGTCGTTTGAAACCACCTGCTGCTATTTCTAAATACTTGGATAATGTCTTTTACTGGTATTTACGAGATATGAACCTGTCTCCCGATTTCAAAACTTCTATGGATACTTTTATGGAACATTACAAAGAGATTCCCAATGAGCCTGCTGACCAAATTGACGGTATCGTTGCTGTCGATACTCAAGTTTTAACTGACCTTATTAAAATCTTAGGTCCTACTGATGTTCCTGGTTTTGGAACCTTTACCGCTGACATTGATCCTCGATGTGATTGTCCTCAGGTAATTTATGAGCTCGAAGACTATGCTACTAGACCTCGTGCTTATATTAGAACCGACAGGAAAGCCTTTTTGGCCCCAATGCTTCAGACTTTGCTATTAAAAGCCTACGGAGCTCCTCGTCAAACATGGCCTCAGTTATTTGAAGTCGTGGTCAACAACGTCTTGCAAAAGCATGTGCTGTTTTATATGTTTGATGAGACTGCTCAAGCAGCTGCCGAGCAAGTTAATATAGCTGGCAGAATTCAGGAATATGATGGAGATTACTTTCACGTAAATGACACTAACTTCGGAGGAGCAAAATCAAATCTCTTTATTACCGAAGAAGTAGAACATGAAATTACCGTCGCTGATGGACAAGTTAATCGAACTGTTGAAGTTACTTACAAAAACCCAGCTCCTTCAAGTAACTGTAACTTAGAAGCGGGCGCTCTCTGTCTTAATGGTGTTTATAGAGATTGGGTTAGATTCTATTTACCACTAGGGGCTGAGATTACTGAAACTTTAGGTTTTGAAGAAGGTAGCGTCGAAACTAGCGAAGATTTGGGTAAAACAGTAGTTGAAGGCTTCTTTAAATTCCCACCTCAGTCTCAATCAAAAATAAAGATCTCATACACTATTCCATATAGCCCAGAAGATCAGTATAAGTTGTTAATTCAAAAACAACCAGGCAAGATTGCCCCCAAATACACAGTTACTTTCAATCAAGTCGAACAGCAAGAGTTTGATTTGAAGACAGATAAAGAAGTGTTTTTTGAATTGTAAAAGCATTTTTTAAAGATAGTAGTGCCTATATGTCCAAATTTATTCGTACAGAGGCTTTAGTAATTAAGCGGACAAATTATGCGGATGCGGATAGGTTTGTGACTCTTTTCTCACAAGATTTTGGTAAAATCTCAGCATTAGCTCGTGGAGTACGTAAGATCACATCACGCAAGAGAAGCGCTCTAGAACCTTTTAGCCGGGTCAAAGTCCACCTAGTTAAGGGCAAGGTTGGCTATCTTGTTTCAGAGGCTGAAGTAGTCGATTCATTTCTAGGTGTAAAACAAACGCTTCCACGATTAACTCAAGCGATGCAAATTGTCGAGATTATTGACAGTTTAACTGCTGAAGAAGAAGTTCATTGGTATGTTTACCGAGAACTAATAAAAACTTTTGAGTTGCTTGATAAAGCAAATCTACAAAGAAAACAAGTTATAGATATGGTCAAGTTTGTATTAGATGATCTTGGTTTTGGTTATCCCTCTGAATCTGAAATGCAATTGAAAGATCATATCGAATCAATCACACAAAAACCCCTCAGATCAAAACGATTTTTGATGCAGATATAAAGGAGTATTACTTATTCTTTTACTTCTATACCTTTCCAAAAAGCAATGTGGTCTTTGATTTCTGAGGCTGCATCGCTTGGGTTGGGATAATACCAGGCAGAATCAGGGTTTTCTTCACCATGAATGGACACAGTATAGTAGGATGCTTGGCCTTTCCATGGGCAAGTTGTGTGAGTGTCTGTTTCTATCAAAAATTCTTTATTAACACTAGCTGCTGGGAAGTAATGATTGCCTTCGATAACAACTGTTTCATCACTTTCGGCTACAACGGTATTGTTCCATACTGCCTTCATACGAACCTTAACTATTTATTAGTAAGTAGATTATACCGTACATGAAAGTATTTATCTTATTTTAATCTTCATATTACTTTGTAAGTATTTCTTGATTGTCATGATTCATCCATCTCATATATACATACACGTGAGATAGTCTCTACTTGAAAGATCTAAAAAAAAGATTAAAATTAACAGTAGCAATGATCGCTTGGCACGCGGGAGCTAACAATTGAATACTAAGTGGATGCGATTACTGGACATCATTTCGCATCAAGTAGGGTGGAACCGCGCAGGTAAAGAGACCTTCGTCCCTAATCATATATACTTATGATTAAGGATGGAGGTTTTTTGTATTATAAGACACATACATATTATAGAATTAAAAAAAACAAGAGAGTAGTAATGATATTTGAGGAGAAATATGCCAGATAAAAAACGCTTTGACGAAATAATTAGCTTCGCAAAACGAAGAGGCTTCGTCTACCAAACTTCAGACATCTATGGAGGATTAGCAAACTCGTATGACTTAGGCCCCATGGGAGCTGAACTGATGCGGAACATCAAAAATGCTTGGTGGAAAGAGTTTATCAATCAAAGACAAGATATG
>Ga0066639_10003145_pt1 | contig 14331 bp, 8 predicted proteins | sample CryGeyCG2114_010_2_FD_59504 | JGI IMG/M metagenome (GOLD analysis project Ga0066639, IMG submission 59504) | Groundwater microbial communities from aquifer - Crystal Geyser CG10_big_fil_rev_8/21/14_0.10 | ecosystem: Environmental > Aquatic > Deep subsurface > Groundwater | place: USA: Utah...
GTTAATAATTCAACCGGTCAGGTTAGCGCAACTGGAGTTAATAGTAGTGTTTTTTTCTCAACTAATAGCGGTGATAATTGGCGCCCGGTTAATTCTATCCCGACAACTAACGGTCAGACCTTGAGCCTTAACGGTTTAAATGTTAAAACTTTGCGAGCCGACCCGGTGGATAGCTCCGCTATTTATTTAGCTACTTACGATCAAGGTTTATACTATACCTATAATATTAATAATGGCTGGAATCATGTCGCCGGCTTGCCGCTAACTACCATTAATGATGTTCAAGTTGACCCAAAAAGTAAATGTATTATTTATGCGGCCGTTTCTAACCGCTTATATCGCTCCACTGATTGTACAAGAAATTGGGATCAAGTTTATTTTGATAGTAGTGCCAGCGTTAGCGTTAATACTATTGTGGTTGATCACACGAATCCTCATAATATTTATATCGGAACATCACGAGGAGAAATTATTAAAAGTATTGATGGTGGAAATTCTTGGCGGACCATTAATCGTTTAAATAACGGGGTAGCTCGTTTGATTATTTCTCCACTTGATAGCGGTTTATTATTTGCGGCGACCGTCAAAAATGAAATTTTTAGCTTTTCTTCAAATAGCCGAACTAACGCCGCTGACTTAACTAATATTGATCAGAATTTTTCTATCGATAACTGGACTGATTTAAATGATGTTTTATCTTCTTATAATTTAGGACAAAATTTTCGTGATATTATTATTACGCCTTATGACGGCCTTATTTTCCTTATAACCGATAAATTAATATTACGTTCCCCAGATCAAGGAATTACTTGGGAAAATATTAAATTAATTCAACCACCGACCGATACCATTATTAAAGCCATAGCCGTTAACCCACAAAAATCTAGTGATTTATATTATGTGACTAATACTACTTTATTTAGATCAACTGATGCCGGAGTTAGTTGGAATACGCAAAGTTTGCCTTCCGGTCGTATTGGGCAATCTTTAGTTGTTGATGCTCAGCATCCTAATAATATTTATTTAGGAACAATTAAACTTGCCAATTAAAAAGACTAATAATTAAAAAAGATTGTTAATTAAAAGACAAGTAATCAAAAAGTTTACCAATTAAAAAGACTGATAATTATTTAAAATAAAAATAATATGAATGAATATTTACAAGCTAAGCAGGGAGATTTTGCCCATGCTTTAGATTTTTTTAAGAAAGAAATCGCTAACCTACGAACTGGCCAGGCCAATCCTTCGGTTTTAGATCAAGTTCAGGTTGAAGCTTATGGCGTTATGAATCCTTTAAATGCTGTTAGTAATATCGCTATATCCGATTCTCATAGCATTATAATCGCTCCTTGGGATAAAGGAGTTATTAAGGGTATTGAAAAAGTAATTGTTGAGGCTAATCTAGGTTTAGGGGTTGTTAATGAAGGCGACAAAATTCGTTTAAATGTTCCGCCTTTGACCGAAGAAAACCGCAAAGAGTTAGTTAAAAAATTAAATGAAAAAATGGAAAAGACGCGTATTATCTTACGAGGAGTTCGTGATAACATTAAAAGTTCTATTGAACGTGTTTTTGATGATAAGGAAATAAGTGAAGACGATAAATTTCGCTTTATTAAAGAATTGGATGAATTTTCCGCGTTAAAAAATGAAGAATTGAAAAATATTCGCGATCGCAAAGAAAAAGATATTATGGTGATTTAAAAGGTCAAGGGGAAATTTAATTATTTATTATAAATTTTTATGTTGTTGACGATTGTTATATTTATTTTAGTTTTGTCGGTTTTAGTTTTTGCTCATGAATCCGGTCATTTTTTTACCGCCCGGCGTTTCGGCGTTAAGGCGGAAGAATTTGGTTTTGGTTTTCCGCCGCGCGCTATTGGTTGGTACCTGAATGTTGCCGGGAAATGGCGTCGGGTTATGGGCACTAAAGATAGAGAACTCTTAGAAAATAGCGGCGATGAAAATTTAATCCCGGGAAAAGATAATACTATTTATTCTCTTAATTGGTTACCAATCGGCGGTTTTGTAAAAATTAAAGGGGAAAACGGAGAAGGACAAAATGATAGCGACAGTTTTGCTTCAAAAAGTATTTGGAAGAGAGTGGTGATTTTATCGGCCGGAGTAATCATGAATATTATTTTAGCCTGGTTTTTATTTTCAATTGGTTACATGGTTGGTTTACCACAATCAACTGACACTTTAGGCGCTAAGGCACGTGTTACTGAAATGCATGTTATTGTGGCTGATGTTATGCCCGCCTCGCCGGCTGATGTCGCCGGGTTAAAGAGTGGTGATTTTATTTTGGAAGTTGGTCAAACCGTTGTTACTAGTGAAAAATCATTGCAAGATGCGATAGCTGTTAGTGCTAATCAAGAAACTAATTTACTTATTCAACGTGAGAATAACGAAGAAACTTTAAAAGTTACTCCGCTGTCTAAAGATGGTGCGCGAGCCACTATCGGCGTGGGAATTTTTTCTTCCGGTTTAGTTTCATATCCTTTTTTCTCAGCTCTTTGGGAGGGAGCTAAAACCGATGTTTGGGTTTTAAAACAAATTTTTGTTTCGTTGGGTACTTTATTTGCCAGTATTTTTCACGGTCAAAATGTTAGTGAACAATTTGCCGGACCAATCGGTATAGCTAATATTACCGGTCAGGCCGCTCGTCTCGGTTTTACTTATTTGTTACAATTTACAGCTTTGTTATCTTTAAATTTAGCAGTTATAAATATTTTACCGTTTCCAGCGCTTGATGGCGGACGTATCCTATTCTTGTTAATAGAAAAAGCTAAAGGGAAACCGGTTCGTCGTGAAATAGAAACTCTTATTCATAATATCGGATTTTTGTTGCTTATTGCCTTAGTTTTGTTTATAACTTATAAGGATATAATTAAATTATTTTAAATAAATTTTTAGATTTAACGGTAATGCTTTCGGGCGCCTGTAATTTCGTAGAGTAAAAACGAGCTTGAGCGAGTTTTTACCACAGAAATTACCGAAGCAAAGAAAGTATTACCGTTAAATCTGGGAGATATAAAAATTTTATGAAAATTAATATTAAGGCTACTAAGCTGGAATTAACTAAAGCGATTTCTGATTATTTTCAACTTAAAATGAATAGCTTGGAAAAATATCTGGGAGATGTTAAGGTAATTAACTGCGATGTGGAGATTTCTAAAACTATTGGTAATCGCAATAAAGGTGAGATTTTTCGAGCAGAAGTTAATTTAATGGTGCCGCGCCAGTTATTGCGCGTGGAAAAAACGGAAAAAGATTTATATAAAGCGATTGATAAAGTTAAAGATCACTTAGAGTTAGTAATTAAGAAATATAAAGATAAAATTATTGATAAACAAAAGGGAAAGTAAAATACCTAAAACATTATGAACATTTTTGATATTTTTGGTGATGCCAACGAAAAAATAATTAAAAAATTAGATCCCATAATTAATAAAGTCGGTAGTTTTGAGCCCGACTTGCAAAAATTATCGGCCGATGAATTAAAAGCCAAAACTACTGAATTTAAAGCTCGTCTTAAAAAAGGAGAAACTTTAGACGATCTTTTACCGGAAGCTTTTGCGACTATTCGCGAGGCCGCTTGGCGGATTTTGCATCAACGTCATTTTGACGTGCAATTAGTCGGCGGTATTGTTTTGCATCGTGGACAAATTGCGGAAATGAAAACTGGAGAAGGAAAAACTTTAGTAGCGACCTTGCCTTTATATTTAAATGCCTTAGAAGAAAAAGGTGCTCATTTAATTACCGTTAATGATTATTTGGCTCGTTTAGGAGCCGGTTGGATGGCGCCGGTTTTTCATTCTTTAGGACTTTCAACCGGAGTAATAGTTCACGAAAATGCTTTTGTTTATGATCCGGAATATGTTGATGAAAGCCAATATGACGACCGTTTAAAACATTTTCGTCGCACACCGCGTCGTGAGGCTTATTATTGTGATATTACATATGGCACAAATAATGAATTTGGTTTTGATTATTTGCGCGATAATATGGTTTATGAACTTAGCCAAACAGTGCAACGTTCTTTGCATTATGCGATTGTCGATGAAATTGACTCCATTTTAATTGATGAAGCCCGTACCCCTTTGATTATTAGCGCAGCCGCTGAAGAGTCGACTGATAAATATTTTAAATTTGCGCAAATTGTTTCTAATTTAGAAGAAAATGAAGATTATAATATTGATGAAAAAATGCGAGCGGCCACTTTAACAGAAAATGGAATAAATAAGGTAGAGAAAATTTTAGGAATCGGTAATATTTATGTCGAGGGTGGTATAAAAGAAGTTCATCATTTAGAACAAGCCTTAAAAGCGCGCGTTCTTTTTAAACGTGATAAAGATTATGTTGTTAAAGACGGAGAAATTATTATTGTTGATGAATTTACCGGCCGCATGATGCCGGGGCGTCGTTATAGCGAAGGCTTACATCAATCCATTGAAGCTAAAGAGGGAGTTGAGGTTCAAAAAGAATCCCAGACCATGGCGACGATTACTTTCCAGAATTTATTTCGTTTGTATAAAAAATTATCCGGTATGACCGGTACCGCCGCCACTGAAGCGGAAGAATTCCATAAAATTTATAAATTAGAAACTATTGTTATTCCGACCAATAAACCAAATGATCGGAAAGATTTAAATGATTTGATTTATCGAACGGAAATGGATAAGTATCAGGCGGCGATTAAAGACATTAAAGAACGTAATGCTAAAGGACAGCCGGTTTTAATCGGTACAATTTCTATTGAAAAAAATGAAGTTTTAGCAGAGTTAATGGAAAGAGAAGGTTTGCATCCTAATATGTTAAATGCTAAAAATCATCAAAAAGAAGCGGAGGTTATTGCTCAGGCTGGACGCAAAGGATCAATTACGCTAGCTACTAATATGGCTGGGCGTGGCGTTGATATTCTTTTAGGTGGCAGTCCTTTAATCGAGTCGGAGCAAGCTGAAGTTCGAGCTTTAGGCGGTTTGCACGTTGTTGGTACTGAACGTCATGAATCACGACGTATTGATAATCAGTTACGTGGTCGAGCCGGACGTCAGGGAGATCCCGGTTCTTCGCAATTTTATGTTTCTACTGAAGATGATCTAATGCGTATTTTTGGAGGTGATAAAATGCGCGGCTTAATGGAAACTTTAAAGGTTCCGGCTGATATGCCGATTGAAAATAAAATGATTTCTAAATCAATTGAAAGCGCTCAGAAAAAAGTTGAGGGCAATAATTTTGATATGAGAAAACATTTAGTGGAATATGATGATGTTATTAATCATCACCGAACAGCGATTTATAATCGTCGTCGCGAAATTTTAGAAATTGCTGAAAGAATAAAATCCGGGGAAGTAGTTGTTGAGAATGTTGAAGCTAAATTGGAAAATCAGATTGATAAAAAAATAGAAGCTTCAAAAAATGAAACAGAAAAAAAGACTGATAAAAAGTTAGAAGGCGATAAACCCGAGCCGATATTAAGCGATATTATTTTAGATATGATCAGAACGGAAATTACGAATGTTGTTAATTTCCATTGTTCCGCTGAAGCTGCCTCTGATTGGAATATAAAAGAAATTTATGAAACGATGCGGACAATTTGGAATATTGATGCTGATAGTCAAGAAAAGTTAATAGAATTCTTTAAAGGAACGGGATCTCGGGAAATAATGAAAGAAGAAATGGTTAATTATTTAGAAGGTTTAGCCTTAGCTCGTTATAAAGAATTAAATATTGATTTTGCTCGCGCTAATTTAGAATTTATTGAAGTTGAAAAGGGAATTTTGATTAAATCAATTGATGAGATGTGGGTAGAGCATTTAGAAACTGTTGATTACTTGCGGAGAGGAATCGGTTTGCGCGGTTATGGCCAGCATGATCCTTTAGTAGAATATAAAAAAGAAGCCTATCATCTTTATCAGGAGCTTAATAATTTAATTAATAAACAAGTAGTTTATTCAATTTATAAAACTGGCGATGCTTTACGCATGACGTCTGCTTCTAATATTAAGCTTTTCGCCGATCAAGGAGAAAAAAATTTAAGTTTTAGCGGGGCGGCGAAAGAAATGCATAAAGGAGCGGAAGCCCGCAATACTGTTGATTTAGTACATGAAAAAGAAAAGGATGATACCGGAGAAAAAATCGGTCGCAATGATCTTTGCCCTTGTGGTAGTGGTAAAAAATATAAGAAATGTTGTGGAAAATAATTAAAAAATCTAGAAAAGTAAGAGTGAAACTCTAGAAGTTAAATAAATAATTTAAATTTTTAAATATATGCCAGACAAACAACTTGATTTTTTTAATATTTTTGATGAAGTTTCTAAAAATCCTCGAAAAGTTTCGAGTGCGAAAAATGAAGAAAAAACTGAAGAAAATAAAGAAAAACCTGATAGAGAAGCTGAAGAAAAAGCTAAATTGGAATTATCTAAAAAACAAATTGAAAAGCAGCTTGAAGAGAAAAAAGAATTTCGTAATAATTTTTTAAAAATCTTATCGGAAGGTAGGCTTAACATAATTTTAATAGAAGATTTTGAAGAATTTTTACCAGAAATAAGAGCTTATGCAAAAAGAATAGCTAGTTTTAAAGAAGAATATGATAAACGCGATGGAACAAATAAAAGTGAAATTTATAATAAATTAGTTTGGCCAGATTCTTATGATAATCCTAAATATAGAGAAATCGCTTTTCTTTATGTTAATTATGTAAAAATTAAACAAAGAAGTGCGGCCATAACCGCTCAAATTAAAAAAGAAAGAGTTAAAAATGAATTAAAGTTTAGCAATAAGCCAGGAGCAGACATCGACATAAAGACTCAGGATAAATCACAAAAATCAAGGGTGAAAAATAAAGATGAGATTAGTAATGATATTGATGAAGCTTATGATGACGATGGTGCCCCTGACCCTTATGGAGATATTTATCCTTATAGTCGTGAATTACGAAAAAAACGCTAATTAATTTTATTTTTGAGCTCGTCCATCTACTTCATAGTTAGTGTTTTGAGTTTCAAAAAAATTAACTAATTCTAAAACATCGGTTGCCGCTGCCATCCATTTAGCAGGATTAGTTACTTTAAAGTGAGCTTCAAATCCTAATTCTTCTAAACGTCGATCAGCTACATATTGTACATATTGATTTACATAATTAGCGTTAACACCTAATATTCCTCGTGGAAACATATCATTATTATAGGCGGTCTCTAAATTAACTCCGTCAATAATAATTTTTTTTATTTCAGCACTAAATTCTGGAGTCACAATTTCAGGATTTTCTTCTAAAATTGTTAATATTAAATTTAGTCCAAATTTTAAATGTAAACTTTCATCACGTAAAACCCAATCAATTAAAGAACCAAAATTACGTAGTTGATTTCTTTGACGAAAACTTAAAGCCACCATGAAGCCGCTGTAAAACCAAATTCCCTCCATAACCACATTGTAGGCCGTTAAATTTCTAACAAAATCTTTTTTGCCCTCGATACTTTCAATATCCAAAGGTGTTTCATTCATGCGTATTAAGAATCGTGTTACCCAATCCTCTTTGGCTTTAATGGATGGTTTTTCTAAATGTTGTTGAAAGATAGTTTTTCTATCAATTGGAAAAGTTTCTAAAACATACTCAAAGGCCATACAATGATTAGCCTCTTCCCACATTTGTTTGGCTAAATATAAATGAGCTTCCGGAGCTTTTAAATATGGATAGACTCCCAGTGCCAGGGTTCTGTTAACAATAAGTTCAGCGGGGTTAAAAAAACTCATCAAGAAACTAACGGCATGACGCTCATCATCAGACATTTTTTTCCAATCCTCTAAATCTTCGCCCAGGGCAATTTCATGAGGAAACCAGGTATTAGCTACCGCCTGATTATATAAGTCATATGCCCACTGGTATTTAATTGGTCTAAGTTGCATGTCTGAGTTTAATGGTTTTCCTAATATCATATATTTTTATTTAATTAATTATTTTTTAGTTTATTTTTTTATTGACAGCTATCACATAGTAATCTTTCCTGTGGGTCAGTCGGACAGCTCTCGTTGCTAATTTCAGTTCTAGTTTCAGTTTTAAGTAATACTTTCTCTCGCGACACAGCTCCAAAACCCTTTTTACCAGTAGCCGTCGACTTGTTAACTTTAACGGTACTTTGTTCAGCACTGTGGCGTGGTTTCATGTGTAGATAGTAAGTAGTTTTTAAGCCTTTTTCCCAAGCGCTGATATAAAGTTGACTAATCTCCTGCGTATCACGCGTATCTAAATAAATATTACGACTTATAGCTTGGTCAACCCATTTCTGAGCTCGAGCGGCTATTTCAATAAAGGCCGAAGAATCAACAGAAAATGAATCTTTATAAATATTTCTAAGATTATTAGGAATTTCTGTAATATTTGTTAAGTCTCCTTGTGAAATTAAAATCTTTTCTCTAACTATTTCCCAGATTTTAAGTTCTTTTAATTTTTTAACTAAATTAAAATTTAGCTCTAAATATTTTCCCGATAAAGTATTCCGACTAAATATTTGAGCAAAACGCGGGTCAATCCCTGTTGAAGTTCCAGCCACTAAACCAATGTTGGCAGTGGGCGCGATAGCTAACAAAGTGGAATTACGTATTCCTTGTTTAACTTTATGACGTAAAGAGTCCCAGTCTAAAGAATTACTTGTTTTTTCTTTATTAATATTAATTTTTTCATTTCTACTTTCAGCTAAAGCAGCTAGAGTGTCATAGGGAACAAGCCCTTTTGACCAACCGGAGCCAGCAAAATTAGCATAGCTTCCTCTTTCTTTTGCTAACTCAGTACTAGTTTTAATTGCATGATAACTAATAAATTCTAAAATTTTATCACTTAATTCATAAGCCTCTTCACTATCATAAGCAAGATCCATTTGTTCAAAAATATCAGCTAAGCCCATTACCCCTAAACCGATAGCCCGGTTACGATTATCAAAATTTTTAGCTTCTTCAATCGGCGGCTGATTAATATCAACTAAATTATCAAGTTGTCGAGTGCCTAATTCTACGCTGTCTTGTAATAGTTCCCAGTTGATTTCTTTTTGAGAATTAAGATGACGGGCTAAATTAATTGATAATAAATTACAAACAGCAACTTCATTCTTATTTGCTGGTAAAGTTATTTCTGTACATAAATTAGAACTATAGATTGTGCCAGTGTTATTATTTAAGGCCCGAACATTAACAGCGTCCTTCCACGTTAACCAAGGATGGGAAGACCCTTGTAAGGCTATAATTATATTATTAAATTGTTCGGTGGCCGGAATTTTTTTAAAAATTCTCATTTTTCCTTGTTCGGCTAATTTGATATATTCTTGATAACGCTGGCTGAAAGCAGAACCATAGAGCTCTATTAAATCTGGAGTTTCTTGGGGATCAAATAAATACCAAGCATCATTATTTTTAACTCTGCGCATAAATTCATCGGAAATCCAGACGGCAGTATCAGCTGTTCTGGTTCGTCGATAATCATCCCCGGCATTTTGTTTTAAATCTAAGAAATCCTGAAAATCTAAGTGCCAATTTTCCATATAAAAACATAGTGCTCCCATTTTTTTTCCGGCTCGAGAAATTGCTCTAATGGTTGAATCTATAATATGTAAAAAGGGAATAGGTCCTGATGAGGAAGTATTATTTGTATTAATAGGAGATCCGTTAGCACGTAGTTTGGTAACTGATAAGCCAATGCCACCAGTTGCTTTAGATAACTTCATAATATCAGCAACAGTTTTTCCGATATGGCTAATATTGTCTTCCATGTCTAAAATATAGCAGTTGCTTAAGCGCGGTTTTGTTGTTCCGGCGTTAATATTGGTTGAACCTCCAGCTACGTATTCCAGACTCGACATTTTTTTATAAAATTTTTGGGCTAAAGCTGTAGGATTTTTTTCTTTAAAAGCCAGACCCATAGCGACTCTCATCCAAAAATATTGAGGGGTTTCTATTAATTTGTGGTTAGCACCCTTACCTAGGTAACGATTTTTCATCGTAGCGAGACCCGAATATGTTAGTAAGGAGTCTTTCTCGATATCTAGGGTTTGGGCAAGCTTTTCTAGATCAAAGATTTTTAAATCCTCTGATAAAATATTATTTTTTTGGCCTTCAATAATATATTCTATAAATCCTTGTTGGTGTTTTCTATGAAATGATTCAGAATCATAAAAATCGCCCAGAACCTCTTTATAGATTGTTTTAAGAAGTAGGCGGCTAGCAATAATATCGAAATCAGGATCATCTTTTATATTTTGTACGGCGGTGTTAATTATAGCTTGGTCAAGTTCAGCTGTACTTATTCCATCATAAAGAGTCAATTCTGTTTCAGCCGCTATTTGCGTTACTCTAGCTGAGTTATCAACTAAACCCAAGCAAGCAGCTTCTATAGCTTGATTAATCTTATTGGCGTCAAAAAGTTCTTGTCGACCATCAATCTTAGTTATATGTATAGACATAAATAGATGAAGAAATAAACAAACCAGCTTGGCTTTGTAATTTCTATATATAGTGTATAAAGTATTTATTAGTATACCATATGTGCTATATTTTTGCCAAGCCCAGTAAATACCTGATTTTAGAACATTTATTATTACTAATAATTTAATCTTGATTTTTCCTGTTTATTATGATAAATTTAAGAAATAAGAATGAAAGTGTTGAATAAGATAATTTGATATATTTTTTATGTTGTTAGAAAATAGGATAAAATTAAATTTAGGCTGTGGCACTAATAAAGTAGAGGGGTATTTGGGAGTTGATAAAATTAAAACACCCGCTAGTGATATTATTCATAATCTTAATTCATTTCCTTATCCCTTTGAAGATAATTCCGTTGAAGAAATAGTTATGGATAATGTTTTGGAGCATTTACAAGATGTTATTAAAGTAATGGAAGAGTTGTATCGAATTTGCATTCCGGGTGCGTTAATTCACATTAATGTTCCTTACTTTAAAAGTAATAGCGCATTTACTGATCCGACGCATCGTCATTTTTTTACGGAAACTAGTTTTAAATATTTTAATGCTAGTCATGCACTCCATTTTTATACTACAGCAATTTTTACTACTGAAAGAGTAAAGTTAATTAAACATACTAAATATAAAGATCTTAAACATTTTTTTCGTAATTTATTACCTGCTAAAAAATTTTTAAATTATTTCTTGTTTAATATTTATGATGAAATTTATTTTAAATTAAAATGTTTAAAATAAATAGTTAGTAAAAAATTAAATTCGTTTAACATTAATTTATGTCTGAAGAAAAACAAGGAAAAGCTACTCAAGCAACTACGTCTTTTCCTCAAATGGAAGAAGATGTCTTAAACTTTTGGGATTCAGCTGATATTTTTAATAAAAGTTTAAAAAAACCGGCACCCTATGGCCAGTATACTTTTTATGATGGACCACCTTTTGCGACCGGTACGCCGCACTATGGTCATATTGTTGCCAGTTTAATGAAAGATATTATTCCGCGTTATCAAACGATGCGCGGTTATTACGTGGAAAGAAAATGGGGTTGGGATTGCCACGGACTACCCATTGAAAATATTGTTGAAAAAGAATTAGGCACTAAAAGTAAGAAAGAAATTGAAGATTTAGGAGTCGCTAAATTTAATGATTTATGCCGTGCTCGAGTAGATACTTATGTTGATGAATGGAAAAAAGTTATTCGTCGTTTAGGCCGCTGGGCAGATATGGATAACGCCTATAAAACCATGGATTTAAATTTCATGGATTCTATTTGGTGGGCTTTTAAGCGTCTTTGGGATGAAGGTTTGATATATAAAGATCATCGCTCAATGCATATTTGTCCACGCTGTGAAACAACTTTATCGCAATCGGAAGTAGCGGAAGGGTATCGTGATATTAAGGATTTATCGGTCATTGCCAAGTTTGAATTAATAGATGAACCTAATACTTATGTTCTAGCTTGGACGACCACCCCTTGGACTTTAATTGGTAATGTCGCTTTGGCGGTTGGTGGAGATATTAAATATGTTAAAGTAAAATTAGCTGATAGTTATTATATTCTTGCTAAAAAATTAGTAGAATTTGTTTTAAAAGATCAGTCTTACGAAATAGTTAAAGAGTATGAAGGTTTTGATTTAATTGGGCGTTCTTATAAGCCATTATTTGATTATTATAGTTCTGATGAATCTTTGCTTAATCGCGGGAATGGCTGGAAAATTTATGATGCAAATTTTGTAACAACAACTGATGGTACCGGAATTGTTCATATTGCTCCTGCTTATGGAGAAGACGATATGAATTTAGGCAAAGAGAAAAATTTGCCATTCATTCAGCATGTCGGTTTAGACGGTATTTTTAAGTCGGAAGTAAAAGCTTTTCCTGGTTTACACGTTAAACCAATTAATGATCATACCTCTACGGATATAGAAATTATTAAATATTTAGCAGCTCAAGGAACTTTATTTCAAAAAGCTAAGTATGAACATAGTTATCCGCACTGTTGGCGTTGTGACACTCCCTTAATTAATTATGCGACGACTTCTTGGTTTGTGGCGGTTACTAAAATTAAGGATCAGCTTGTAAAAAATGCTAAAAATATTAACTGGTCACCGGACTATATTAAAGAGGGACGTTTTGGCAATTGGTTAAGTAATGCGCGTGATTGGTCAATTTCTCGACAACGTTTTTGGGCGAGTGCTATTCCTATTTGGGAATGTTCTTGCGGAGAACGCCGAGTTGTCGGCAGTGTTAGCGAATTGGAAACTTTAACAGGAACTAAAATTACTGATATTCATAAAGATAAGGTCGACCCCTTAACTTTCAAATGTCAGAAGTGTGGCGGAGATATGAAAAGAATTAGTGACGTTATTGATTGTTGGTTTGAATCTGGTTCTATGCCTTTTGCGCAATTACATTATCCTTTTGAAAATAAAGAAAAGTTTGAAAAGAATTTTCCGGCACAATTTATTGCCGAAGGAATAGATCAAACGCGCGCTTGGTTTTATTATTTGCATGTTATTGCCGGTGGAGTTTTTAAAAAACCAGCTTTTAATAATGTTATTGTTAATGGAATTGTTTTAGCGGAAGACGGAAAGAAAATGTCCAAGCGTTTACAGAATTATCCTGATCCATTTTTGATGATGGAAAAATATGGTTCTGATGCTTTGCGTGCTTATTTATCTTCTTCTCCGGTCATGCAGGCCGAGAATTTAAATTTTTCTGAAAAAAGTGTTCAGGAAGCTTTGCGTAAAAACATCATGATTTTATGGAATGTTTATAAATTTTATGAGATGTTTACCGTTGAAGCGGATGCTAGTATTTTGAATAGTAATGTTTCGGAAGTAAGTAATCAATTAGAAAACAGTAAGCCCTCAAATGCTCAATCAAAAGATGATAAAAAAATAAGTGAAAACATTTTAGATCGTTGGATTTTAGCTAAATTAAAATTATTAGTAGCCAATACCACTGACGCTTTAGAGGCTTATGATTTGGTTAAGGCCTTGCGACCGATAACTGAATTTATTGATGAATTATCAACTTGGTATTTACGTCGCAGTCGAGATCGTTTTAAATCAGATGATGTTTTAGACAAACAATTGGCTTTAGCGACCACTAAATATGTTTTAATTACTTTATCTAAATTAATGGCGCCATTTATGCCGTTTATAGCGGAAAATCTTTGGCAAAAAGTGGCTGGGTTTAATTTTCACGACGATAATCGTTCGGTGCATTTAGAGGATTGGCCTCTAAGTCACTCTAGAGTTTCGCTGATTGCTAGACGAGCTTTAAAATTTATTCGCACCGGAAAAGATGATCAAAGGATTTTAGATAATATGATTTTAGCGCGCCGTATTGTGGAAATTGGTTTAGCGCGGCGTGATGAAGCGGGTATTAAAATTCGTCAGATGTTGGCTGGACTTAAAGTTTTTGGAGCGATTAAATTAGCCCCGGAATATGCCGACTTAATTAAAGCGGAATTAAATATTCAGGATTTAATTTTCACTGATTTTACGGCGGAAAAATTAACGGTTGAACTTGATACAGTTATTACCTCGGAACTTCATCAAGAAGGAATTAAACGGGAATTAATTCGTTCTATTAATTTATTGCGTAAAGAAAATAATTTAAATTTAAATGATCGCGTGATGGTTTATTATGAAGCCCCCCAGGAATTACATGAAATATTTTTAGTAATAAGTTCTGAAGTTGCCCGGGATACTTTAGCTGATGATTTTATAAATGTGATGGCAGAAAACGGAGCGGCGGAAAATGGAGCGACGGAAAATGGAGCGACGGAAAATGATAGTATTGTTAAAAAGGAAATTAAATTAGATAATCAGCCGGTGATTTTAAGTTTAAAAAAAA
>Ga0066639_10003146_pt1 | contig 14331 bp, 13 predicted proteins | sample CryGeyCG2114_010_2_FD_59504 | JGI IMG/M metagenome (GOLD analysis project Ga0066639, IMG submission 59504) | Groundwater microbial communities from aquifer - Crystal Geyser CG10_big_fil_rev_8/21/14_0.10 | ecosystem: Environmental > Aquatic > Deep subsurface > Groundwater | place: USA: Utah...
AATAGGATGATTTCCCATTATCACTTCGACTCTGGCATCAAAGTTTTTCTCCTCACCCTCAAAACTGTTAGCGATAACCATGCCGGAATACTGTATCGCTGGCGGCAATTGCTTTAATATTTTCTCAAGCGCACGCCCCAATCCCATGGCGGCCTTGCCGATGGCGAGGAAATGAACGTGTTTTATTTTATCTAAAGAATAACTCTCCTGACCCAAATGAAGATCAGGAGCTTGAACTTTGCATTTGCCTGCGAGTAAATTGCCGGCGCTAAATTCACTGATTAGATTTTGCAAAAGTTGTAAGGGGGAAAGTTCGCCTTTCATGCATGCCTTAAAAATGACTGAAATTTACGTTCAACATATAGGTATTTCCAACCTCAATATTACTACTGTGTAGAAAGCTAAAGGAAACAACGACCGGTGCCAGGTGGGCAATTAATGTTTCAACATCTATACCTGTGCCATATTCTTTGTCGCTCAGCTGCAAAGACGGGCCCAGCTTATAATAATTGCCAATCAGTTTGGGCGCGATCCTTCTAATGCCAAAGGGGATCCAGCGGTGGTAATAACTCAAAGGAATGATGGTCTTGGCGTCCATACCAAGACGCAAGGCCTTCAAAGTTTGTCCGCGCCCACGGTTATTTCTAAGCGCCAAAGGCGAGTAGCTAACTACTTTTTGGTTGGTCAAAATTGATTCGCCCACATCTAAAATATCATCGTTACTCTCTTTGTAGTGAGTATCTAGATCAATGAAATGTTGCCCGTTAAATCCATAGGCTGACTGAAAAGAATAGGTGGATATTTTCAAATCCTTCTCCTTGCTTCTTTCCGCTTTTAAACGAAATAAACGGTGAGGATAAAGATTAAGACCAAAATTCTTGACTCGCTCTAATTTTAGCATCTGATAATCAACAAAATTATTGTTTTTGCCATCGGCGCGATTGGAAGCGCCAAGGCCCGCCTCCGCGTATAGATCCCAATCATGGTAACGATAAACATGCATGCCTAAGCGCAATAGTGATAAATATAAATTTTTAGTACCAGCTGCCCGCACAGTTGATTTTGCTACATCCTCATAGCGAAAACTAAGTCCGTACTTAAGCAAGAATCTTTCATTTTGGTAGGTCAAAAAATGTTTGTCTTCTTTAATGTCGCGCCTAAACATGCCAGTATAGAGAACTTCGTTGTAAAGCAAGGGATCGGCCATATAGAGATTCAAGGCCGCATGCCCACCCTTGCCATCATTGTAATATTGCATCATCCAGCTAGAAAAGCGCATCTCCCTGAGTTCATTGTAGTGTGAGATTTTGCCTAAAGATGGTGCGACATATTTAGTCATAGAATTTTCTTTGCTGCTACTTTGAGGCTTTTCCACAGCACTGCTGCGTGTGTAGATTTGATCCTGAAAAAGTTTAAAGGGTTTTTCCTGTTCAAAATAAAAGTGGGGAGATCGCACCGCCTGTTTTTTCTCACTCATAGAACTAAGCAGGTAGCGAAACCCCTGATTAGTCATTTCCACTATCACAAAGCGGCCATCATTCACGAGTCTGGCATCAACGATGGCATCACTGTCTGACAAACGATAAATTTCAGAAGTTCTTTTTTTAAAAACGAATAATCCTGTTCCCATCTCAGTCGCGGCAATAAAATAGATATTTCCATTCTCATCCACTTCTAACGGCTTGGCGTAATAGCCTTCAACCTCAAAAACACTATGCTGGTCTATTTTTAAAATACGCTTACCAGGGACCTGAACAAAATAAATGGCCTGACCTTGGTGATTAAAAATAGCTGAAGAGTTTGACTCTGCCACAAAACTACCATTTTTATATAATAAAGGAGCGTGCAAGGACTTATCCACTTTCATGGCCAACCACTCAACTTTGGGGCCAGAAGTTTGTAAATCTTGAACTGCCCAATTATCAAATTTTTCAATACGGGTTAAACTTTCTCCCCATAGTCCCGCCAGGGTTTTTTTACGCTCAACCAGAGAACTACTGGCGCTATAATAGTGATTATTAGCTTTAAAAATGCGGCCACCATCCAACTTCAAATCCATGGCACGGGATAATCTGACTTGACCTTTATCTGATAATTCCCAGAGTGTGGGATAACCGTAACCGGTGTCAGATGCAAGAAAGCGTATCATGCCATCTTGCTTTGACAGCGGGCTAAAAAATTTAGACTCGGCCAAAACCGGGAGCTTGTCTTGTAGCGTTTTGAATCGCGCCACTTTTTCCTGATAGCTTTGCAAAAAATCAATAATGGCCTGAGAGTAAGACAGACCGAAATGTTCTTGAAAAGACTTATTGACCCGTAAAGGGTTCCAAAAATGATAAGCATGCTGCCTAAAATAGTGGTTGAGTGTTTCAGTCCCAAAGCGCTCAGCCAGATAAAGATTAAAAATGCCCCCGACCAGATACTTTTCTCTGGTATATGGCCAATCCAGATGATTATTAGTTAAACGGGTTTCATCCAAAACTCCCGATCCCAAAAGCAGGTAAAAAAGTGCCCAGGTATCACCACTAAAAAGCCTGCCGCCATTACCAAAACGCGATTCATTAAAGACGGCATTACCTTCTAATATCCAGGTGGGTAACACCCCGGTGGGGGTATTGATCACGGGAAGCGGAAAAGTTGTCACAGGCTTAAGCGGCAAAGGTATGGGAAGAAAATTCACTACATTATTGCCAAATATTTTATGTGATAACTTAGCCAGCCCCTGTTTGGGATTGAGTTGAAACAGGTGCCCGACTTCATGAAAAAAAAGATCGGCTATCCAAGACTTTACAGCAAAAGTATCCGGCGCCAAGGCCACGCCAGGATAAAAAACCGAGCTTGAGTAAGGATACATAGTGGCAAAGGCGTTCGAAATTTGATTATGCGAAGAGGCCAGAAGTAATGAAGTCTTCTCGTCTATGTGCTGACCAAAATTATCGCTATAGTAGGCAAAAACCTTCTGACCAAAATCGCTGATCCAAGGCAGCTCACCTTGCCACTCGGCGGGAAAAATTAAGTCTAGATTGGCCTTGGGTAAATTTACCGAATAATAATCCTTGTCGCTAGGCGACACCACACTCCCGAAAGTGGTGAAAGGGAGTAACACAAGCCCGACGAGAACGCTCAGGTTAACTATTTGCCGCATGAACAAGCCTCCAATGCTTTCTATTCGTGGCAACACAAAAGAGTCAAAAAAAAGAAATTGCCTAATGTGTTCATACTAAAGCTTTTAGTTTATCATTAGAAATAAAGATTTTTGTTTTCAAAAATTAACCCCAAAATACGCCTTCAAAAAGGAGACCTCAAATGGTTTTAGCTAAAAAATGGATACTTCCCCTTTCAATCTTAATTTCTTTAAGTCTGGTTGGTGGTTGCGGCTCAATGAAAAAGAAAGACAAGCCCGCCGCTGCAGGCAACGAAGTCAGTCTAGAAGGTCAAAATGAGGGAATGAATCTTGAAGTCAATGCTGATAGTGATTCTGGCAAGGCCGGCGCTTTGAAAACTGTTTATTTTGATTTTAATTCTGCATCACTTCGCAGTGATACAAAAAGCACGCTTGAGGCCAATGCCGCTTTCCTAAAGGCCAATGCCACCGCTGAAGTTCAAGTTGAAGGTCATTGCGACGAAAGAGGCAGCGTCCAGTATAACTTGGCCCTAGGTGAAAGACGCGCCAAAGCTGTTAGAGACTACTTGGTCGCCAAGGGAGTAGAAGGCCGCCGCATTTCAATCATTTCATTTGGTAAAGAACGACCAATTTCTTTTGGACATGACGAAACTTCATGGGGACAGAACCGCCGTGGAAATTTTGTCGTTACGGCAAAATAATAAATGACGTTTACTAAAGGTCGTTTTTTTGTAGTTATTTTTCTAATTTTAGGGGCCTCATTTGGCCCCTTTTTGCCTGGCTGCGGAATTACCACTCAAAGGCCCAAAACAGAAATGAGTCTTGCCTCTGCAGCCTTTCTGGCAGCCCGCAAGGCCAAGGCCCAGACTCTGGCCCCAGGACTTTTTCGCAAGGCTGAGTTTTACTATCTCAAGGCCAAGGCCAGCTATAAAAAGAAATTTTTTAACAAAGCAAAACAGTATGCAGTCTTATCCAAAAAATTTGCTGAAGAAGCAGAATTTGTCGCTATCCGCAAAGCAACTCTTGAAAATTTATAATAAAATTTCCCTGAGCATAAAATTGGAGATTCATTCATGAAAAAGCCAGCGCTGCGAATTGTTACTGTCTGTATTTTATTCAGTCTTGCACTACTTTTCTCGGCCTGCGCCACAAGAGAAGAATTGGCCAGAAGACAACGCTTGCAAGAACTCAATCAGGAGATGGAAAGCTCACAAAAAAGCACTACTGACTTACTCATCCGATTGCAGGAATTTGAAGAGCGCTTAAATCAACTTCAAGGCAGAATTGAAGATAAGGGACACGATAATCAACAGAAAATGCAACAACGTTTTTCAGATCTTGAGGAAAATTTCAAGCTACTCAAGGAACAACTGAATGAATCTAAATCTGCCTATGATAAATCCGCAGCAAATATTGAAACAATGAAAAATAAACTTGAAGGTCAGGAAAAATATATTGATGAGGTCTTAAAAACTCTTTCAAAAATTACCGGTCAAAACCCTAAGAGCAAAAAAGAAGTCTCACCCTATGATGAGGCGATGAGCATCTATAGCAAAGGCAAGTACTCAGATGCCAAAGCAAAACTAGAAAGCCTATTGCGCGATAAATCGATTAAAGGCAATCGCAAAGCGCGAGTCATCCATAATCTAGGCATGATTGAATATATGGCCAAGGATTACGACACTGCCAGTGCCTACTTTGGGAAACTGTTCTCGGAATATCCCAAAGCACCATATGTTCCTAACGGATTACTCTATCTTGCCAAGGCCTTTCAAAAAATGGGGAAGATGGAAGAAGCGCAACAGATTCTTTCAGAATTGATTTCCAAATATCCTAAATCTCGCCAAGTTGGCGATGCTAAAAAAATGTTAAAATAATTAACCGGAATTATTCACATGAAAAAAACAAATCTGTTTGTTCTCCTTCTTTTTATTCTTGTGCCTATGATTTATTCCTGCTCTTTGCTGATTAATCAGCTTGAGACCTCTGATTATAAAACGTTACCTGGCAATGGTAAAAAAATTCATATTGTCTTTGGACATAATGTAAATGGCGAGACCAACCCATGTGGCTGTCGCCAGTTTCCTTTGGGTGGCCTGCCTCAAGTGGCCGGTGCCTTGGCCGAGATCAAAAAAAATGGCGAGCCCGTTATATATATCGACACGGGCGATATGTTATTTCCCAGTAATAATGTTCCAGAGACACTTAAAAGCTCCCTCACCTTCACTGCCGAATATCTTTTTCACTCACTTGAAAGCCTAGGGCTTAATTACATGGTCGCCGGCGACCAAGACCTAGGACTGGGAACAGATTATTTGGCGCGGCTGATAAATAAGTCAAAAGTGCAGCTTTTAATTAGCAACTTGAAGCCAGGCTCGGGCCTTAAGGTAAAAAAATGGGCACGGATTGAAAATGGCAACGTCCGCATCTATCTGATTGGAGTTGGTAATCCCGGTTCCTACACAGCTGCTATTTCACCTCTATTGAGCGATGCCCATTTAGCCATAAAACAAGCAGTGGAAGAAATTAAAGCGGATGGTTATATAGCCGACAATCCTAATCATCGCCTCATCCTTCTATCTCATGGAGGTATGGACTTTGATATAGAAAATGCTAAGGCCTTCCCTCAATTGAACTGGATTATTGGTGCCCACACTCAATCCTTTACTCGCATTCCTTATGAACAAGGAACAACTCAAATGGTTCAAGTTCTATCGCGCAATCATTATCTCGGTCATATTATCCTGGATGTAGAAAAAGGAAAGTCAGCCGATCAGTATCAGCTGGTAGAAATGAGACAAGAGGTCGCGGGTAAACTAACACCTAACCCCTATTTTGGCTCCTTGGCCGAACATAAGAAACAATTGGAAAAAGTACAAGCGGAAGAACAGGAAAAAATGACAGTCCAGGTAACAAATCTTCCCAAATTTTCTAGTGCCAATAGCTGCTTGGACTGCCATGAAGCTCAAGGAAAGCACTGGCAAGCAACACCACACTCCTTAGCCTTTTTAACCATGCTCAAGGCACGCTCTGAAAATAATGGCCAGTGTGTTGGCTGTCATACCCTGGGCTTTCAAAAGGAAAGAGGCTTTAGCAGTACTAAAGACGTGGTGGTTTTTGCTCTCTCCCACTCGCATGATGGCGAAGAAGATCATAGTCATGAGGAGTACACCTCTGCCAATACCGACGATCCAGAATCACTGAAACAGTTTAAAAAAATTCGCCAGGACTATTGGAGCGCCGTAAGTAAAAATCTTCCTATAAGCAAGAGCGTTCGCGAAATGCCGGCCAAAGAGCTTTTGAAAGCGCGCAAAAAATGGGACCAACTGAATGATAAATTTACCATCCAAAATGATTTTGCTAATGTTCAGTGTCTAAACTGCCACAACCAACCCTATGATCATCCCTTTACTATCAATCACACAGTTGATAAGAAGCTGCGACAAGAAGAAATTGCTAAAAAATGTCAGACCTGCCACGTCCCCGATCAAGCTCCACACTGGTACGTGCGAGATGAAAAGGGTAACTTGGGTGAGCTTGATAAAGTAAAATTTGCGCAGGCCTACAAGAAAATGTCCTGTCCTCGCTATGTAGAGCAGTAATGGCCAATAAACATGAGTAAAAAAATATTAGTCCTGGGTATTGAAACCAGCTGTGATGACACCTCAATCTGCCTTTTGCGTGGCGAGATTGGGGCCTCAAAGCAGCGGCCTGAAGTATTGGCGCTGCAATCATTTTCACAAGATTTGCTTCATCATAAATGGGGTGGAGTTGTGCCTGAGATTGCAGCTCGCAATCACTTAGTCAAACTGGCGCCACTCTTAGAAAATATTTTTAAAAGTGTTAGCACTTCATCATCAAATTTATCTCCCAAAAACATCGACTTGATTGGTGTCACCACCTACCCCGGTCTACTTGGACCGTTGTTGACTGGCGTCAACGCCGCCAAAACGCTGAGCCTCTTGTATAAACTCCCTTTAGTCGGCGTCAATCACCTCTACGCCCATTTGGAAGCAATTCATCTAGACCAGTCTGTCTCCTACCCTTATTTTGGAGTTCTGGTCAGTGGCGGACATAGCTTATTTCTGCTGGCCCATTCCCCCACAAATTTTGAAGTTTTGGGCGGAACCATTGATGATGCTGCCGGAGAAGCTTTCGATAAAGGGGGGAAATTGCTGGGTCTGGGCTATCCCGCCGGGCAGAAAATTGATCAGCTAGCAAAGCAGGGAGACGCCAGTGCTTTTACCTTTCCCATTGGTCTACGCCACTCTAAGACCAGTGAACTCAGCTACAGTGGGGTCAAGACTTCCCTGCGCTCACTTATTGAGGCAACTCCAGAACTCTACTGCCACACAGTCGAAAGTCAAAATCGCCAAATTGTTTACGATGTCTGCGCCAGCTACCAAAATGCCATTACTGAAGCGCTCATTCTTAAGGCAAAAATAGCCATTAAACAATCCAACTCGCAAAAGCTGCCAATTGTTGTAGGAGGCGGCGTCGCTTGCAACTCTCATCTGCGCACTTGCTTTAAAAAAGAATTTAGCAATCCAAACTTTGTTTCACCTAAGTTTTGTACTGACAATGGCGCTATGATAGCCAATTACGCTCTAAGGGTTCCCGAGCTTGTTTTGGCCTATCCAGACAATTTGGTTTTGGATGCCAAGGGACGCTTTTTACAGAAAAACAACGCCATAGCAAATCGCGGCGAAACATGAACACTAAACGCCTCCCCTATGCCGAAAAGGCTTTGGGTCAACACTTTCTAACCAACCCCAGTATCATTAACAAAATTTGTCATGACTTTGTTCAAGAAGCTGGCGCCATAATAGAAATTGGCCCAGGTCCTGGCATCTTGTCGCAACATCTGGTAAAGCACAACCGACCATTTTTGGTAGTAGAAAAAGACCGGCGCATGCAAGATTACCTAGCGCAATATCTTGCGCCGGAAAATATTTTTTTCGCTGATGCCCTTCACTTTGAACTGGAAGAAAAATTACAACACTTGCCGCAGCCGATCTGGCTGGTATCTAATCTTCCTTACAATATTTCTGTCCCTCTCATGATAAAATTTAGCAAAATCACCGATATAAAATTTATGACCTTGATGTTCCAAAGGGAAGTGGCACAAAAAATTCTTCCCTCCCTGTTAAGCGATAAAAAGGCCAAAAATGGCATGAACTCTCTCCATGCCCTATGCTCAAACTTTTTTGACATGAGTCTCTTGTGCCGAGTGTCGCCAGGCTCATTTATGCCCCCGCCAAAAGTCGAGAGCGCAGTGCTCAGTCTAAGGCGCAAGGAGTCACCAACCATTTCAATGGCAGAATTCAAAGATTACGAAGCCTTCTTGAGAATTCTTTTCTCTGAGAAAAGAAAGCAAGTCCAAAAAATACTAAAATCTCACTTCGATCCCCTGTTGGTGCAGGACACTTTATCAAAACTCGCTATTTCTGGTTCCTTGCGATCTGAAACTTTTAATTTAGAACAAGTTCAGTTACTCTATCAGGCACTTTGTAAGCATTCTTAGACGGCCAAAAAGCTGTCTTTAAAAAGGCCTTTTGATGCAACATAAAACCCACTTGCTGCTTTGCTTTGTTAGTCTTTTATATCTCAACACCAGCTGGCCCAGTTTTCCTGAATTTTTTGGCACAAGTCCACGCACCAGTAGTCTTGGGGGACAACCTAATGATGAATGGGATGATCCCTCCAATAATTATTATGCTGCTGCACTGACTGCTTTTTCTCACAAAATAAATGTCAACTTGAGCTACGATTCGGTCAAGCACGATTTTCTTCCTATCAATGGCATTGTCACCAAAAACTCCACCAATAATGCCTATGGCACGAACACTGGCAATATCAACACAGACTATGGCGAATTTCGCCATAGCTCAGTTCACCTGACTCTTCCCATTGCCTACCCCGGTGCCGGAAATATTGCCATCTCGCTTTTTTCACCGCTGGGTCATTTGATTGAGACTAACACCGGACATCCCACCCATCCCGAATATGTTATGTATCACGCTCGCTATAAGCGAACTGAACTGTTTGCCAATTATGCCCATCCCATTGGCAATAACTTTGCTTTGTCTCTCGGGGCCTTTGTTGGATTTCAAGTGCGCGCTGATATGAGTGCCCAGGCTTCATTAAATGGCGTCAATTTTGGATCATCCTCCAGCGCCAAGGCCAAAGTTAGCCCCTCACTCGCCAGTTTATTTTCAATCGCTAAAAAATGGCAATCTGCCACGGTCTTTTTTGCTTACCAACAAGAAATGACCTCTAATTTAGATGCCAATATTATCGGCGATACCTCTGATCCACCAATCCCTTTTGATATTGGTGCCACCAGTATTCCCTACTACGATCCTCATATTTTAAGATTAGGCTACCAACAAAGTCTTGGCCCAGCTCTTAAATTGCACTCCATGCTTGAATACCAGCTGTGGGGCAATTACAAAACCCCTGTCATTCGCATTATCCAAAGGGCCAATGTAAAGGGCAGTGATAATTATGAAAATATTAAAACTCAAAACATATTAATTCCAAAGCTGGGGCTGAAGTATTCATGGAGTGATTACCTGGCCCTGATGGCGGGTGTTTCTTATCGCCCCACCCCCTTAAAGGGAGATTTTAGCGGCGCCGGCAACTCTATTGACACTGATGTTCTAACAACCTCTGCAGGTATAGACTTCAAATCGCGCCTACTTGATAAGCTCTTTACCTTTAGCGGCGCTTTTCAGTGGCATCAGCTAAAGGAAAAGAAAGTGACAAAAACGTCTGGTCAAGAGAACGGAAGTGCTGGTCAGAAGATCGGATCTCCGGGATATACTGTCGGCGGTGACGTCTACATGGCAAGCGTGGGAATCTCCACCAGCTTCTAGGTTATTTATGACGGGAATTAAAATTATTGCCCAAAACAAGCGCGCCTCTTATGACTTTCAGTTGTCTGAGAAATTTGAGACGGGCATGGAACTCAAAGGAACAGAAGTCAAAAGTCTGCGCCAAGGAAAATGCTCTCTGGCAGAATCACACATCGCCATTGACCAAAATGATGAAATCTGGGCCTACAATATTAATATTCCTCAATATGAGTTTGGAAATATTAATAACCATGAGGAAAGTCGAAAAAGAAAACTACTACTGGCCAAATCTGATATCCAAAATCTTAGACACAAGGCCAAGACTCAGGGCATGACAATCGTAGCAACAAAAATTTACTTCAAAAAAAATTACGTGAAATTGGAAATTGCCTTGGCCAAGGGTAAAAAATTACATGACAAGCGAGCGTCAGAAGCGAAAAAAGATGCCGATAAAAAATTGCGACGAGGAGATTACGATTAGCCTTCTGCCCTGGCCCAAAAATACACAGTTGCCAGATAACAGCCAAAAAAGAATAAACCTGCTACGCGACTAAAGTTTTTCTTAAAGAAATTGAGCGCGAGTAAAAAGATTGCAGAAACAAGCAAGATCGCAACCTCAAAATGAAAATCTTTTTCAATTTTCAGATTGTAAAATCCCAAGCTACCTAAAATCATTGAGCCGTTGAAAATATTAGAACCAATAATATTTCCTATGATGAGATCGGTATTTTTCTTTTTGAAGCAGGCCAGGAGAGAAGTTACAAGTTCAGGAAAGGAAGTACCAAAGGCCACAAAGACCGCACTGATAAAATATTCACTAATTCCTGCTTGAGTTCCCAAGGTTGTTCCCGAACTAACTAAAAGCTCTCCAGCACCATAGAGCATGGCAAAGCCCAGAATAAGCAGAGCAAAATCCTGGGCCTTGGCGGGAGGATGTTCCTCAACTTCTTCCAAACTTAAGCTGCGCAAGTGACGTTCACTTCGCATATCAATAAATGTTCGAACTAAATAGGCAATAAAAAATCCCTCTAACACCAGAGTAGTCCACGGATTGAGTAGTTTAAATAAAAGCACTGGAATCAAAAGCAAGGTCAGCCCCAAATGCCAATAAAACTGTTCACGCAGCTCTTTACCTGTAATAAATAATCTTATGAGAATTCCTGAAAATCCCAGGATCAAAAGTAAGTTGGCGACATTTGAGCCAACAATATTTCCCACTGCCATAGCGGGATGGCCTCTATAGGCCGCCAATTGAGAAACAAACAGCTCAGGTAAAGATGTCCCAAAGCCCACAATTAAAAGCCCGATTACCAGAGGAGAAAGTCCAAAATAGCGGCCAATTTTTTCCGCTGAACTAAGTGTAAATTCCGCTCCCAAATAGAGCCCCAAAATAGACAGGAATAAATATAGAACTTGCAGGAGCATATTTCTTAACCCATACTTTAATTTTAATAATTGAACTTATTGTATCCTATGAAAGCCTTCTACGACAAACTTGGTGAAAAAAAATTTAGATTATTTGCTGTCATATCCTGCTTTGTCGGGGATTTGATGCTATCAAAATATTTGTACGATAAATACGCCGACAGACAGTCCTTCGATCTGCATTTCCCCAAGGCGATGCAGATGCTCAAAAGCCTCAATCAACAACAGAAAATGAATCTTAACTTTCCTCCCGATTTTCAGGAGAATGTCTATAGCTTGATTGTGAATACTCTACTCACCTGCCTGGCCATCTATCTCCTTTTCCATATATTCAACTATATTTTCTATATTTATAAAAAACGTTTTGCTCATCTCTATCTTACTTTTTTGTCATTCACCGCAACCCTCTTTGCCCCCTTAATGGGCCTAGCTGTGATGAGTCAGGCACCAGTTTACGGCACACTTTTCATTCTTCAGGGAGTTCTCTTTTTCTTTGTCGCCTATGGCACGCGTATTTTTAAAATTCTTCCCAAATAGAACATCAGCTATTAAAGATCGGGACCACAAATTTTTCTCCACCTTCGCCCGCCCACTGAGGGACAAGTTTGATGCTCTTGCTATGAAAGCAAATACCCGCCATGGCAAGCAGGAATGATTCAAAGGCCCTTGGCGTGCGCGAAAGAATTTCCAGATCATGAGCATAGATGAACAATTTTAATTTTTCTTCGATTGCCTTGATAATATTTAGTCGGGCAGTACTAGCACCTTCCATATCTCCCAGCCCCATCAAATCTGACTTCTTGATATACTTTGCCCGCATCAGTTCAATCAAGACTAAAAAAACATGGCCTTCCATCATTTGCAACGACTTTGGGAAGTGTCTTTTTAAATAAGAAAAACGACTCATGATAATCAATGAAGTATTACCAAAACTATCAAATGAAAGATTGAACAGATCTAAAAGGGCGTCATAATAATTCATCCAAACCCACATATCCAAGGGACGGTTCCAATAAGGATTAACTCCACGTTTCAGCCTGCGTTTGAATGGTCGACTGAGCAGATGTTGGTCAGAAGATCTGGCCAATACATCCTTTTGATAATCAAACTCATCATCCTTATTGCGCTCAAATTCATAATTTTTTGGATTTAATTTCATTTTTTGCTCGTCTTCACTCAGAAGTTCTGCAATTTTATTGCGCGAATGGTGGACAGCATCTACAGGACATTTGGTACTGCCGGGACAGTCCAATTGACAGGAAAAACAGGGTGGGTAAGTTAAGGGAAAATCCACCATCATCTGCTTAATATTATATGTCTCAATCCATTCACGAATGGCCTCATCGCCATGCATATCTTCTTCATCTTTCACTTGTAAAAGAGAGCGCAAAAACCAGCGGTCCGAATCGGAATAGTACTCAAGTAAACAAAAATAAAAATTGTCTTTTCGTCCGCCTTTTATACTCATGCCTGCTATATTTTTTCTGTCCATGCATCTCCTGGAAAGAAATGAACTTCACTCTTATTATAGGGCCAAAGTTTAAAAAAGGCCGAGATAATTGCTTGATTTTCTTAATCTGCTATTAATTATTTTGTCTATCTTACGATAAGAAGTGGGTTAGAGGAGAATTATGAAAGTGGTGTATTTTAATTTGCTATTCCTATTGCTGGCCTGCCCTTTCTCACCATCATCGCTAAGTGCTGAAGAAGCGAAACAGGATTATCAAATCGCTGAAAAAAAAGAAGTTTTCGTGGCGATAAAAAACCCTCTCAAAGGGCCAAAAGAGATTTGGCTAAGTCAAAATTGCCAGAAGAATAAATGCAATGTCATCAAGGCACTGAGTAAAATAAATCCCGCCGCATTTTTAAATAATAATAATGACACCTTCACTAATCCTGGTTCACACATTTGCCTACAAATTGGTGGTCGCGTTCTACGCGGCAAAGATCATCTAAAAAATGAAATCAGCTTTTGTGGATTTGGCGATAACTCTCTTGTTTCTCTCGGGACTTTGCATATGCTGTCACTTAACCAATTATCAAAGAGCAAAGAAGAATGAAAATAAATTACTATTTATTGGTGATTCTTTGCTTTTGTATTGCAACTGTTGCACAGGCGGATGATCCAGTTCAAAGCGCTTGCAGCGATGGCGGAGAAATGCGCCTCGATGCCCCCGGCAAAAGTATGGAAGGTCTACCAGTTCTAGATCAGTCAACGGGCAATGGCAATGAAGCGGGTGGGTTGTGCTATAGCTATGTCGCCTCACAAATGATCGATTCCTGGCAACAAAAAAATGGTACGCGCACGGCAGGTAGGATTTCCTCACCCTTTCATATTGCCTTCAATTCCGCCGCCGACAGAAACCGCACAAAGTACAATGGTGGTGATCCCTGCCAAGCGATTGAAAGCACTGTAAAATCCGGCGGTACATGTGATCATGAACATCAATTCCTGGCAACGGACAGATTTAATACTCGCAGCTTTCTCTATTCGTTAGAAGAAGCGTGGAAAAGTTTTCAATGGCAACGGGATTTTACCCCCTACTTGCGTGATGAATTCAGAACCCCAGATCTACTTGCACGCGATTTAGAGCGGCGAGCGCGCGAGAACGCCTGTAGCCTGGCCCAACCCTATATGTTTGCCGCAACAAACGTGGCCATGTTCGAGGCGACATTTAAGGTTTTAAAAAAGCTCTATAAGGACAATCAATATTTTGATGCCGACGAAAACGATGAGGAAGCACGTGGGCACGACAAGATGTCCTTCATGCGCGACTTTGCCAACCAGATGTGCCTGCCTAAAAACTCGCCCATCACACCGAAGCTGGCCCCTGCGACCCCTCACCGCGCCAGGTGTGTCGCCAGTAACTATGGGCCTAACCAACAACAAGCATTCCAACTTGATCTACTCAATAAATTAAAGAC
>Ga0066639_10003148_pt1 | contig 14329 bp, 14 predicted proteins | sample CryGeyCG2114_010_2_FD_59504 | JGI IMG/M metagenome (GOLD analysis project Ga0066639, IMG submission 59504) | Groundwater microbial communities from aquifer - Crystal Geyser CG10_big_fil_rev_8/21/14_0.10 | ecosystem: Environmental > Aquatic > Deep subsurface > Groundwater | place: USA: Utah...
AAGGAGTGTTTGCGCTCACTCCGCACACCTGAGTGATTATCGGGCCACTCGTGATACTGATGAGGTATACTAAAAGACAGATGCGGCCTAGCCGCCGCCGTTATCATAACCTATGAACGAATTATATGGCTAAAACCATCGCTATTATCTTCGGTATCGTGTTCGTGCTCGTCGGTCTGCTCGGGTTCATCCCGAACCCGCTCGTCGGCGCAAACGCGCTCTTCGAGACGGACGCGCTCCACAACCTTGTGCACCTCGTGATTGGTCTCGTCCTGCTTTATGTAGGGACGAAAAAGCCGGCGGCATCCGCACGTTGGCTCACCATCTTCGGTGTCATCTACCTGGTGCTCGCCGTGCTCGGTTTCCTCTTCATCTCAGGGGAGGGCCTGCTTCTCGGTATCGTCCACATTAACGGTGCCGATAACTGGCTTCACCTTGTGCTCGGTGTCGTCCTTCTGGCCTTCGGCCTCAAGGGCAAGGGCAGCACCTCGATGCCGCCCGCACCTATGCCGATGGCGTAGCATCCCATCATAAGCAAAACGCCCCGCACTTAGCGGGGCGTTTTGTATTGGTGGAATTGGGTTCATGAGCTTAGAACCTCACTCCTGCAAGGCACGTCCTCACATTTCTTAAAAGTGGTGGACACCTGGTAGTTCTGTTCTGGGAGAGCTGGTGAGGAGTTTGATGGCTTGTGCGCCTTCTTGGATGGAAATTTTTTCTCCAAGTTAGAACCTGTTTAATTGAAATGGGGTGTGCGAATTTTTTGAAAATAGTGAATTTCTGGTAAACACTTACGCTCCAATAATTTTTAACTTTCAAAGAAAAGAAGTATTAGATGTATTAAAAGATATGCCCGTTACTTTATAGACATTATCCACACCCCCTAAAATTGAAATCGCGGCTCTGTTTAGCCGCGGATTGGTTAATAGCTATATACGCCGAATTTAAGCCCTTTTTTTACATGTATAATGGATTCATGCAAATGGTACAAACACCAGTAAAGACTAAAATTAATAAGACGAAACAAGTTTCAAGGAAGAGTACAGTCAAAACTCCTCGCGTTGTTTCTCTGTTTTCTGGTTCAGGTGGTATGGATCTCGGGTTTAAAATGGCTGGGTTTGAAATTTTGTGGGCAAATGATGTGGATCACTGGGCGTGTGAGACGTTTAAAAAAAATTTCGGTGATCATATAGTGGAAAAAAGTATATGTGACATAAAAAATGAGGAAGTTCCTGACTGCGACATTATATTAGGTGGTTTTCCTTGCCAAGATTTTTCGATGATTTGGAAAAGGATGGGTATCAAGTCTGAGCGAGGCAATCTATATAGGCACTTTGTCAGAATTGTTACTCACAAACGCCCCAAAATGTTTATTGCAGAAAATGTTAAAGGGCTGATAAGCGCAAATGGTGGTAAGGCTGTTGAACAGATCGTAAGTGATTTTTCCGAAGCTGGCTATACAGTAAAAGTAAATCGGATTAATTTTGCCAATTATGGCGCACCACAACTGCGTGAAAGGGTGTTGATAATTGGTATACGCAACGACTTGGAAAAGGTTTTTGAGTTGCCTAAGCCGACACATACTCCGGAGACATATATTTCATCAAAGGAGGCTCTTAAAGATGTTGAAAAAGTGCTTCTAAATAATGAGCATCAGAAAATTGCCCCTTCTACTATTGCAAAATTGCGTTTAATTCCACCAGGTGGCAACTTTACTGATATACCCAAGGAGTCTGAACATTATGTAAAAGGCATGATTTCCCATGTCTACAGACGCTTGCATCCTGACAAACCTTCCACTACTATCATAGCTGGGGGAGGTGGTGGAACATGGGGCTATCATTATAAAGAGCCACGTCCACTCACAAATCGTGAAAGAGCACGACTTTTTGGTTATCCTGATAATTTTGAATTTGTAGGTTCTATTGCAGAAGTACGAAGACAAATTGGTAACTCAGTACCCCCGGCCGGTATTAAACCTATTGCGCGAGCTATAAAGAAGTACTTGGCTGAAATATAAAAACATACCACAGATCGCATGGAGCTTTTATTTTCTAATGTTAAGCCATGCGAGTACAACAATTCTTCTTTTAGTGAAGCTTTCGAGCTAGGAGTAGTTAATTCTGATGAGATTAACATTGCTACTGGCTACATTTCTGAAGAATCACTGCTTGAACTAAAATCTATATTGTCTTTTTACGCTGAGAACAATCAGGTTAAAAAATGCAATCTAGTGATTGGCATGCATGGAAGAGAAGGTTTTACTCGCCCACAGTATGAAGCCGCTATTGAGTTAGGTCGTTTTTTGGCGAATTCAAATTTAGGAGGGGTTTCTATATGTACTGCATTTAGATTCCATGGCAAAACATATTTATTTTCGGATAACAATAATCCAGTATTTGCGATTTTAGGTTCATCAAATCTCAGTAATCTAGTTGAAAACAGACAGTGGGAAGTGGATACAAAAGTCACGGAAGAGCACGCTTTAAATGAACTGCTCACACTTCATAATGACTTAACAGCCAAAGCTTGTAGAAACATTTTAGAAGTTGATGCACCAGAATCATTTATAGAGACAAATGATTTATTGCAAGACCGAATTGATGTAGACAAGGCTGATTCAGATTTGTATGCACAAGCAGAAAATTCTCTGACCGGAGTAGTTTTTGACCTACCCTTGAAGGCAACGGAAAAGAGCAATTTGAACGTTTACTTTGGAAAGGGTAGGGTGGCTACGAAGACTGGAGCCATCCGCCCTAGACATTGGTACGAAGTAGAACTTATTGTGCCCATTGAGATAACCTCGTCACCATCATATCCTAAAAGTGGCTCCACAATTCATGTCTACACTGACGACGGGTGGTCTTTCAAGTGTAAAACTGAGGGTCAGAATAGTAAGAATTTTAGATCTGAAAATGATTTACGCACACTTGGTAGATGGATAAAAGGTCGTCTTGAGAGAGCGGGCTGTTTACAGGTCGGCAAGCCTGTCACAGATGAAGTTTTAGATGCCTATGGGAGGAGGACTATATCGCTAAAGCAAACTGAAAATCCTGACTTGTGGTTACTTGATTTTTCGCGATAATAAAGAACTATGAAGTATTTAGAAAACTATTTAAATCGTGTAGCTCGTGAGAAACCGAAGCTTGCTCCAGCACTAAAAGAAAGTGCTGAACGTTTTACCAAAGAACATATTGAGACTTTCGATTTCAATAGTCATGCGTCGGGTTTACTTTTTGGCCACGTACAAAGCGGAAAGACAGGTCAAATGCTCGCTATTGCTTCAGCTGCCGCTGACCATGGTTTCAAGTTCTTTATTATGGTCACAACTGACAACGTAATTCTTCACAAGCAAACACTTGAGCGTGCAAAACTGGCACTCGGAGGTTTTATGGCCGGATTTAATGTATTAGGTGAAATGGATGAGCAGGCATTTTTAACACGCGGCTTACAGATGCCCACTCTCCTCGTCTTGAAGAAAAACTCTAGCGTACTTAAGACCTGGGCAAACAACATCAGCTCAAATCCAACTTACCGTGATGAACCACTTTTCTTACTTGATGATGAGGCGGACGCGTCTAGCTTGAATACAAAAGTAAATAAACAAGACCAGAGTACGATAAACCGTCTCCTTGAGAAGATTAATATACAGGCACCATCTAGCATGTACTTGCACGTAACTGCCACACCGCAGTCACTGGTACTTCAAGTAGCGCAGTCTGGCTGGAAGCCACAGTTTTCTTTTTACCTCCCGCCAGGTAGTGGGTACTTGGGTGGCGACTTCTTTTATGGTGAGGAGTCACATTGTCTAGTAGAAACCGAAGATGGTGAAAGAGATGAATTAATTAACGCTGGACATGTTCCTGACGGCTTGCGCAAGGCAGCTTTACATTTTCTCATTGCCGCATCGGAGCGTTTTCTAACTAAGAGTAGTGAGGTCTGCACTATGCTAATCCATCCTGGACTTCGGATTAGTGAACATGATGTGGTGAGTAGCAAGATTGAGCAATTTCTTGAGGGCGTTAAAACTGATTTAATTTCTGGCTCAAAGACATTAGAATTTGATTTAAGAGATGCATGGGAACGACTATCAAAAACCAAACCAGGCATCAAACCTTTTGATGAAATCATGTCTTATCTTGCAAGTGATATGCCACCTGCAAACATCGTAGTTCTCAACTCAAAGGCACCAGACGGGACATCTTATGAGAAGGGTCTAAATATTGTCATTGGAGGAAACACATTAGGCAGAGGTGTTACCTTTCCTGGCCTGCATGTCGTTTACTACTGTCGCAGCTCTAAAAAACCACAGGCAGACACCTATTGGCAACATGCCCGTATATTTGGCTATGATAGAGACCCTGGTCTATGTCGTATCTTCAGTCCTAGACCGCTTATAAAACTCTTTAGAGAGCTGAATGATGCTAATAATGCCCTCTTTGATACCTTGCAACGCAAGGGGCCGAGTGCAGTTAGTATCCTTAGTCCAGCAGGTACACGCCCAACCAGACCTAGTGTAGTGAAAAAAGACGATTTGTTAGTGATTGCAGGAAACGTAAACTACTTCCCAACATTTCCGACAGAAATCAACACAGACAAACTTGATGATATTTTAGGCAACAAAGATGTCGAGCGTGACATTACTCTTGGTGAAGCTGAGAAAATATTGAGGCTGATTAAGGTAGAGAAACATGATTTATGGAATAAGCATTCATTTCCAGAGTGTGTACACACACTAAAAACCAGAACTAAATTACCATGCAAGCTCATTATCAGGATTGGTCGCAATATTAGTAAGGAAACGGGAACATTACTTTCTCCTACCGATAGACAATTAGGGTCGGATCATAAAAACCGCTTGGTTTTAACCTTGTATCGTCTTACTGGAGACAAAGACAAGGGATGGAATGGTAAGCCGTTATGGGTACCTAACATTAAGTTCCCTGAAGAAACTTACTTTTACTTCCAAATGAAATAACATGGCTATCCCACAGTTTAAATTTGTTATATTACCTTTTCTGAAAGCTGTTAGTGATGGGGGAACTTATACTTTGCCAGAGGTCGAACAAAAGTTAGCTCAACACTTCAATCTGACAGAAGGTGAACTTGCGGAAACAACGCCTAGCGGAAGAATGACGATTTTTACTAATCGTGTCGGGTGGTCAAAAACCTACTTGAAGAAAGCTGGATTAATTGATGCCCCGACAAGACAGCCAATAAAAATTACACAGCTTGGTTTGGAGGTTCTTAATAAAAACCCTGAAATAATTGATCGAGGTTTCCTTATGCAGTTTGAATCCTTCAAAGACTTTAGTAATGGAGACAACCAAAACACTACTGAGAAGGAGGAGACATCTTCAGACGAAACCCCGGAGGAAACACTAGAGGCAGGGTACCAGAGCATACAGAAAGACCTTAGAGAAGAATTGCTAGTAAATTTAAAGAATAGCTCCCCTGCATTTTTCGAGCAATCAGTTTTGGATTTACTACTAGCAATGGGTTATGGTGGTTCACGAAAAGACGCGGTAGAAGCAGTCGGCAGGTCTGGTGATGGAGGAATAGATGGTGTGATTAAGGAAGATAAACTAGGTCTCGGTTTAATCTATATACAGGCAAAACGTTGGGATAGTAATTCTGTTGGTAGGCCAGACGTACAAAGCTTCGTCGGTGCATTAAATGGAAAGTTTGCTAGAAAAGGTATTTTTATCACTACTTCGCAGTTTACGCAGGAAGCCACTGAGTATACAAAGCATCTAGATTGTAAAGTGATTCTGATTGATGGTTGGACCCTAGCTGGACTAATGATTGAGTACAGCGTTGGTGTGTCAGTAATCGCGACATACCACATAAAAAGAATTGATACTGACTACTTCACGGATATGACTTAGTAGTATTACTTTCTTTACTTAGCGTATGAATTTACTTTCAACGCTTCAGGTATTACTATGTAGTTACAACTGAATATAAATGGCCTAACCCTTATGGATTATCCGTAAGGTATGGTCGAAAAACGATAGACACAAGAAAACCCGGCATCAGGGCGTGTCTATCGTTGTAGGGGGAAACTCCTACAGGAGCTTCGGCTCTCCTGGTGTCGGGCTTTGTTGTATCCGACACCAGTTTACTAAGATAAGTAAACTGACGATGGACAAAAATCAAAATGTTTTTACGGAGCTTTGGTCTGGTTTGAAAAAATTATTCATTGGAATTTTTGCAATACTATTTTCAGTCATTTTCATTGTAGTGATAGTTTCTTTGTTCTCATCATCTGATTCTCCTGAGACATCAACCGTAGTCACGAATGAAAGTGAAGCGTACCAAGGTTCTCTTTCTCTCCAAGAGCAACAACAATTTTATTATGAACATCAGGAAGTTCTTGATGTAGCCGAGTGTACTTCAATAAAAGCGTTCCCAAATGCAAACGCAAGTAGTCGCAACTACAATCCAGACGATGTCATGAAAATGATTGACCATGAACATGAGCTCGGTGAGAAGTACAAAGCAGAGGTCAGAGCAGACTTCGGCTTAACAGAAGACGAAGCCTGGCAGATACTCATTGGTGGATACAAAGCAGGTTGGGCTATACCTGAATTTTCATTAGGGGATTGTTAGCACTCCATACTCCACACCAGAGCCACTCAGACCCTCTTAGAGATACAAAAAGGGCTAACCGTGTGGTTTCTACCATATGCCGTTCACGCATCCCTTCCTTGAAGGAGGCGGTTGCATTTTTTAATACTTGTTTTACAGCTGATTATTCACACCCCTTCATAAGTGGGTTGATGGTAGGCTCAAAGCAAACGAAAACGAAAACGCGCGTCAATCTCCCTCAGGAGGATGGCCTATTACGGGGTTAGCAAAATTAAATATGTTCAACTCAAGATACGTCTCGGTAGACGACTTGCAGTATTATCCGTACCCAATCGCATTTCGTCCCATGCTGGATGTGGGTTTGCGGGACACCGCAGATATCTCATACGACGATGAGAGGCACGTTCTTCAGGCTGGTCCAGATGTGTTGCGTATACCAAGTGGCACATTGGAGCAGTGCTTTTGTCGTGTGCTTTTCAAGCATAAGCCAGGAACGGCAATATCGTGGGATGTGATATCAGAAGAGATGGATTTGCGAGATGTGAGTCCAGAAGATATCAGGACTGCAAAGCAGCGCATCAAGGATGTAAAGCGTAGGCTCAACGTAAAGATAGCCCAAGTCTTCAGGGTGGTGGATTACTTCCGCTCGGATAACTCGGAATACTATCGCAAGTAGGTGAGTCCACTGTGAGTCCTCAATTCAACGATTAAGCTCTCGGCAGAACATTTGTCGAGAGCTTTTCTCGTACAGATGTTTGCACGAACGGTTCGCAAGTTGTGAGCTGATTAAAAGTTAATCGAATCAAATATGAACAAGACAAAGTACGTGTTGGTCAACGTGAACGAACTTAATAGGCAGTGCGACATCCACGCACGCCGTATCAGTTCGCGCCCTGCAAGCACGAGCACTCTTCTTAAGAGCGCGCGCCGTTTCCGTCGCAATGTCATCAAGTACTCGAAGCCGCTCGACTCAGTGGTGGCGTAGTAGGAGATCGCGAACCCAGAAATTTAAGAGCTTTAACAAAGTTGATTATGGATACACATTCAACAGCAGTCGAATTAACAGAAGAGGAGGTGAACCAGATTCTCAGGGAAGAAGAGGCGATGGCGACAGATGAACCAGTAAACGAGTTTGAAGCTTTCGCTTCCGCTGAAGAGCAGCAAGGATCACCCGAGCAGGTGGCTAACGAAATCACTGCGAGATTCTTCGAGCGCAACATGCCCATCTACAAGGGTGAGCCGGTAAGAGGTAAATACAACCCTCGCGAGCACTCAAGCATGTTCCATGCTGAGAGTCAGGACGGATACTACATCTACTACTCATTCCCAGTAAATGCGAAGACACCGATAGCTTCGTTCTGGATTCATCGAGCAGATGGCTCGTACTCTTTTGAGCATATCGATCTCGCAAAGGTCATGAGCCTGTTCCTTGGATACTACAAGAATCGCGGAGACATGCCGCCTCCAAAGAGGGAATCAAGAGGATAGCTATGCATGAGCCAGAATCGCAGCAGAGATTCCCAGGCTTCCAAGTTGGCTACTCCAAGCACTTCTTCACGTACCCGAATTTCATGGAGGAGCATTGGCACTCCCTTTCAGGTTCACAGCAGAAAGTGCTGGACTTCATTCTTCGCCAGACACTCGGCTTCAAGAAACGATGTGACTTCATAGCATTGTCGCAGTTTTCGAAAGGAATCGGTGGACGGAGTAAGAACAGGGGTACGGGATTGTCTGTGTCGCAAGTGCGGCGAGCGATAGTTGCACTGGAAGAAAAAGGATTCATTACTGTTACGCGAATCAGGAATAGGACGAGTCAGTTCTGTCTGGTACTTGAAAATCCAATTCTGCCAGATGTGAGCACGACCATTGTACTCAGAAAGGGAATGGGTCCGCTCATTATGAAACGCTCGGATGCTACTCCTGAACACTCAGAGGATGGTCAGGATGAACAACACAATAAACATTAGCAATAAATAATATTACAAAATCCCACGTTCTCACGAACGTGAACGATAAAAGACTGATTCTGGAACAATGAGGCATAGATAGGTTGAATTCAATGCCAGAAGAAAAATAGAGTCTTCACGTCGTTGGTTTCAGGACGTTAACGATTATTAACCATGAGTAAGGGGTTGAAGATGTTTCGCCAGATTTATCTGGAGGAGTATGGAGAGGAGTTGTCGGATGAGGAAACGGAACGGAGGGCGGGAATGCTTCTCAACTTCTACGTCGCCGTGTATGGAAATCCGGCAGAAGTAGTCCCGAGGGAGGGGTGAGGGATATAGACAGTCGTATATGGAACTATATGTACTTTTGAGACTCACCTAATACAATATAGATATTAGGTCTTGTCAAGAGTATGAAAAACCCCACCAATGAAAAGCTCAATTAAAAAGGAATCAAATCAATTAAGTAGAACCTTACAAAAGGAATTTATCCGTCGCCTGCTATTGGAGTCTGACTTCCCTCCAGGAAAGAAGGCTTACATACGAAATAGGAACGGAGTGCTGATTGTACGATTCGATAAAAAACATCATGAGTACTACTAAGGAAAAAGTGGCGATTTACGCTCGCGTAAGTCCCGGGGGTGATGCAACAGAAAGGCTGGAGAAGCAACTAAATGCTTTGGTCAAGTATTGCTACGAAAGCGGATATGATCCCGATGGAAGTTTCATCTATACAGATATCGCTACGGCAGCAGGAAGAGGAATAGAAGGCAGACTCGGCTTCACCAGCCTTATCGAAGATACAGAAGAGAAAAAGTTCAAAACCATCTTGGTCTGGGGTTTGGATAGATTGGCTCGTTCTGCAGAATCGCGAGGACACCTCATTCATGCTGTGAAAAAATATCGTCTTAAAATAGTCGATGCGTCGACGGCGACTTTTTTCTCTTATCGAAAAATGCTCCCACTTTCGTTTGCTCTTGCATTTACGATGGATAAGAAGCGCGCTCGCCGTCGTGCACATCATGAACAGCGTTGATTAACCAAATTGAGTCCATGTCGAGGGAGGAGTTGGTGCAGATTCTCATCATGATTTGCACAACGCCTCTCAAACAGATGGACGCAAATGAGTTGTCTGCGTTCAGGAAAGAATATGTCGGACGCTGGATACAACCAAAAAATGAACAAAGAACAGGAAAGAGCGAACTATAAGTTCGTTATTTACGCACGCCGCTCCATTGAAAAGAGGGGTAAGGACGAAGTAGTTCAATCTACGCAGGACCAGTTACGTGTGATGCGGAAGATTGCTTCAGATCTTGGTTATTCTGTGGTTAAGGAATTCTCAGAAGAGAAGTCTGCAGCGAAGTCAGGCAATCGAACCGTGTTCACTGAAATGGTTGAATTCATTGAAGCTGGCAAAGCCAATGCGATTCTTTGTTGGGATTATGATCGTCTTGCCAGAAATCTAGAGGAGGGCGGAAAGATAGGTGATTTGCGAATCGCTGGGGCAATCAAATTGGTAAAGACTCCTAGCCGAGAATATTCTGATGAGGACAACTCGCTTATGGGAACCATTGAAACAGCAATGGCAACTGAATATGTGCGCAAGCTCAAGGAGAATATAAAGCGCGGACAGGGCGGGGCGGCATTGAGAGGATTTAGGCCGTGCCTTGCTCCTATCGGCTATAAAAACACCAAGCATCGAGATCAACGGCCAGAGGAATGTGATGTGGACGAGCCTAACTTCACTATCGTCCGAATGATCTTTGAAGCAATTCTTTCACGGCAGTACACACCCCATCAGGTATACGATTTGGCAATAAAGAAATGGGGACTTGAGGCGAGAAAAACTGTACGGAATCCAAACTCTAGACCCATTTCGCTTCATGGCTTCTACAACATCCTGAAGAATCCTTTCTATTACGGATGGTTCCAGTACCCAGCGAAACACAAGGAACTCGCTAAGTGGTATCAGGGCAATTACACGCCAGTTATCTCAAAGGCTCAGTACGACGAAGTGCAGGAGATTTTAGGAAAGAAAGGTGCGAAGCATCAGAAACATTCACATGCATACGTAGGACTCATGCGCTGCGGAAACTGTGGCGCGCGAATCACTTGCGAGAAAAAGATAAAGCGACAACAGAATGGCAATGTGCACGAATACTCTTACTATCGTTGTACTGGACAGATACGTACCTGCAAACAAAAGACGGTCGAGGTTAAAAAGCTCGAAGAGGCATTTGTGGAATTCCTATCATCCATTCAAATTGCTCCCAAGTTCCATGAGTGGGCAATGACAGAACTCAAAAAGGAATATGAGAAGGAAACAACGGACAAGGATTCTGTCCTCTACGCGCACGAACGGAAGCTTAAAGATGTGTCGGCTAGGCTCCAGAATCTCTTTGAAATGAGACTGGATGGAGATATTGATTCTGCACGGTTCAAGGCCGAGCAGAGCCGTCTGGAGGACGAGGAGAGGAGTTTGAAAGGAAAGGTAGAGGCGACTGAAACAAAATTCAAGACCTGGATAGATGATGCAGAACGGCTTTTGACCTTCGCAGAGCGAGCTAAGGAGGAATTCCTGAACGGGGGACAACAGAAGCGTAGGGCAATTATTGCTGCTCTCGGTACAGAGCATGTCTTGAAGCAAGGGGTGCTTACATTTCAGATAGAGAAGCCGGTAGAAGTTCTAATTCAAGGCAGAGACCTCTCCCAGCCACCAGAGAATATTAGAACCTCGAAAAAGCCAACAGATAAAACACAAAAAGGCACTTTCGTGCCTAATCATGAAATCATGTGGAGGTGCGGAGAGTCGAACTCCGGTCCGAATCTGGCTTCGAGGACGAGTCTACGACGCATAGTCGGCATTAATGATTCAGCAGGAACATCGGAACGCCGACGAAAACATTCCTGCCTACATCCGAAGGTTTAGGCGCGCGACGTGGATGCGTCGGCGTCGATCCCGCAAAAGATTCCGCCCGTCCTCCCCGTTGCGGGAACCGAGAGAGGGTAGACGTCGCTACGCGAGCTTAAGCTCGAGCGTAGGCGAACGCAAAGTCGCTCTTCGCAAAATACGGAGAAACGATGCTCTTTGCGCGTGCAACAGTAGTGTTGGCACGTTTTGGGTGCATACGTTTATAAGGCGGTCAGCATGCGTCCGCCGCGTCGCACGTATCTCAAAGGGCAGACCGTCAAAGCCGGTCACCCCCGATCTCAAACCCTGGCGAGGCAGCGTTTGAGGTCGGGACTGGCCGTTCTACCTACGACGTTTGAGTGCTCGTTCCATTTCTCGTTTCGCGTCCTTGAGTTTCAAGTCTTCACGCTTGTCGGCCTTTCTTTTGCCGCGCACGATGGCCACGCGCACTTTAATTAGTCGGTTAGTATTATACACTTCAATTGGCACCACTGTCAACCCTTTGTGTTCCTCCGCTGTTGCGATTTCGCCGATCTCTCGCTTGGTGAGGAGGAGCTTCCTTGTGCGGTCGGGGTCATAGCCCGCAGGCGTGTTTGCTGGTTGGTATGGGGGGATGTGCATACCGACCAGGAAGGCCTCACCGCCGCGTACCACCACGCGGGCACCATCAAGTTTCCCCTGCTTGCCGCGCAGGGATTTTACCTCAGCACCAAAAAGCTCAATGCCCGCCTGGAACGTTTCCAGAAAGGAATACTTGAGCCGTGCCTTCTTGTATTCAATGAGTGCCATACGCCATCGTTTTCGCACGAATACAATCTATTGTATAGTGGGCCAATCACTTGACCTAACCATGGCACCGAAACTTCCCCCGTCGCCCAAGAAGGGCAAACACACGCCGAAGAAAGGCAAGAAGCCCCTGAAGAAGGGGTGGCTTCCGGGTGGCCCAGGATTCGCGGGGAATCTCCTCTCAACGATTCTCCTCTTCCTCGTGCTCATGAGCCTCTATTCCTTTATCGTGGGGAACCAGGACAAGCCGGAGGAGGTCTCACTTACTGAGCTCGCGGCTAACGTGCGTTCCGGGGCGGTGGAGAGTATTCGCATCACCGGGGACGATCTTGAAATCACCTATGACGACGGCACCGAGCGGCAGGCAATGAAGGACCCCTCCCAGGGCCTCACCGAAACGCTAACCGCATACGGCGTCACTCCCGAGGAGTTTGCGGGTGTGAACCTCACCGTTGATACAGAGTCGGGATTCCGCTTCTGGTTTGCAACACTCGCGCCCATCCTCCTCCCGATCCTCCTACTCGCCATCCTCTTCCTCTTCCTCTTGCGACAGGTGAAGGGCGCGGGCATGCAGGCCTTTACGTTCGGGCAGTCAAAAGCACGGATGATCGATCCGGGGGATACGAACCAGCGCGTCACGTTTAAAGACGTGGCAGGTGCCAAAGAAGCAAAGGAAGAACTCTATGAAATAGTCGACTTTCTCAAGAACCCCAAGAAGTTCCTCGACATCGGCGCGCGCATACCGAAAGGCATCATCCTCATGGGAGCACCTGGTACCGGCAAGACGCTCCTTGCGCGTGCGGTAGCAGGTGAAGCCGGCGTACCGTTCTTCTCAATCTCGGGCTCTGAATTCGTTGAGATGTTCGTTGGTGTGGGAGCCTCGCGCGTGCGTGACCTCTTCCAGCTTGCCAAGCGCACGGCACCCGCAATCATCTTTGTGGATGAGATTGACGCCGTGGGACGCGTGCGAGGTAGCGGCGTGGGTGGGGGGAACGACGAGCGCGAGCAGACACTCAACCAGATCCTTGTGGAGATGGATGGCTTTGAACCAAACGAGAAGGTCATTGTCATGGCTGCCACGAACCGACCAGACGTGCTCGATCCTGCGCTCTTGCGCCCTGGACGATTCGATCGGCGCGTCACCATCGATCTTCCCGATCGGAAAGATCGCCGAGCAATCCTCGACGTGCACGCACGAAAGAAGCCGCTCGGTCCTGATGTTGACTTTGACGTCATCGCTGAGCGCACCCCAGGCTTCTCCGGCGCCGAGCTCTACTCCCTCATGAATGAAGGTGCCATCCTTGCTGCGCGCGAGAACCGCACTGAGATTTCCCAGTACGACCTCGTGCGCTCGATCGAGAAGGTCATTCTTGGCCCCGAGCGCAAGAGCCACCTGTTGAGCAAGAAGCAGAAGCGCGTCACGGCATACCATGAAACGGGGCACGCGCTCGTGACCTCGGTGCTCCCGTATGCCGACCCGGTACATAAGATTTCCATCATTAGCCGTGGGAGTGCCGGCGGTTACACGTTGAAGCTCCCGTTTGAGGACCAGAAGATGCAGTCGCGCAAGGAGTTTCTTGACGACATCGCTGGCACGCTTGGCGGCTTTGCAGCGGAGGAGATGGTTTTTGACGACATCACCACCGGTCCCTCAAACGATCTTGCCGTTGTAACCGCACTCGCGCGCGATATGGTTTCTCGGTACGGCATGAGCGACAAGCTCGGAGCGGTTGCGTTTGCCACTGACAAGAATATGCGTAACGAGCGTTATTCGCAGGAGAGCGCCGCAAAGATCGACGGGGAAGTAAGCCGCATCATCGAGGAGGGCATGAAGCGTGCCAAGAAGGTTCTCACTGACCACCGAAAGGCCCTCGACGGAATCGCCGAGAAACTCATCGACGTCGAGACGCTAGAACGTGAAGAGTTTGAGCAGCTTTTGATACTTCACGGTATCGAGCCGAAGAAGAAAGAGGAAGAGCTGCCGACGGTGGCAGAGGGATAGTGGGCAGAGTATAGTTGGCTTGCGCCCGTAGCTCAGCTGGTTAGAGCACCGAGCTTATACCTCGGCGGTCCCTGGTTCGACTCCAGGCGGGCG